>Ga0182024_10005962_pt1 | contig 26999 bp, 25 predicted proteins | sample P32metaG_FD_120480 | JGI IMG/M metagenome (GOLD analysis project Ga0182024, IMG submission 120480) | Permafrost microbial communities from Stordalen Mire, Sweden - P3-2 metaG (Illumina Assembly) | ecosystem: Environmental > Terrestrial > Soil > Wetlands > Permafrost | place: Sweden: Stordalen...
GCATCAGCCTGCCCGAACATCTCCGGTTCAACCGCGAATGTAGTGTAGACTCGGCGGTAGCCTGAACTGATTCCGCACGACTTAAGTGATCTTTGGCCTCATCCGTGACGAACTTGGGCTAACGCGGCGCTTGGGGAGAATACGCCTCCAAATACTTCAACCCGGACCCGGTGTTATAAATGACGATGCGTTCCCGCGGCGATAAGAATCCGGCCGCGAGCAGGTTTCTCAAAGCGGCCACGCAGGCCGCCCCTTCCGGAGCCACGAAGATCCCCTCCAGCGAGGCCAACTCCGCCGCGGCGTTCAAAGTCTCCGAATCCGCCACCGCGATGGCCGTTCCCCCGCTGGCCCGCACAGCATCGAGAATGAGGGCGTCGCCGAGAGGCTTGGGGACCCGCAGGCCACTGGCTACGGTCGAAGCTCCCTCCCAGAACTCGGTGCGCGAATCTCCGTGCTCAAAGGCGCGAACCACCGGCTGGCAGCCTTCCGCCTGAACTGCAATCATCTTTGGCCGCCGGCTTCCAATCCATCCGAGTTGTTCGAGCTCATCGAAGGCTTTCCACATTCCGATGAGACCGACGCCGCCGCCGGTGGGATAGAGGATCGCATCCGGTAAATCCCAGCCGAACTGCTCGGCGACTTCGTATCCCATGGTCTTCTTGCCTTCGATCCGGTAGGGTTCTTTGAGGGTGCTCATGTCGAACCAGCCTTCCTGCTCCTTGCGCTCGGCAACGAGGCGGGCGCAGTCGCTGATCAAGCCCTGGACCAAAGTCACGCGCGCCCCCAGCATTTTGCACTCGATGTAATTCGATTGGGGAACATCCACGGGCATGAAGATATGCGCTTCGATTCCCGCGGCGGCCGCATATGCCGCTGCGGCGCCGGCCGCGTTGCCCGCGGAGGGAATCGCGATCTTTCGGATGCCCAACTCGAGCGCCATCGAAATCGCCGCCGAGAGTCCCCGGGCTTTGAACGATCCCGTGGGATTGAGTCCCTCATCCTTGACCCACAGTTGCTCAGCGCCAATCGATGCCCCCAGGCGTTTTGTGAAGATGAGAGGGGTCATGCCTTCGCCTAGCGACACAACGGATTCACGGCCGCGGACGGGAAGCACCGGCAAATAACGCCACAGCGTCGGCGCCTCCGCCGTAAGGGAGTCCCGCTTCCAGGTGCGCCGGACCGAGTCCAGGTCATATCGCACCAGCAAGGCGCCGCCGCAGTGGCACAGGTTGTGGATCTTGCCGGCTTCAAATCGGAAGCTACACAGACTGCATTCCAGGTGGGTGACATTGGGCATAAAAATGAGGAGGGATCGTCCAGCGATGCCCTTGACATAGCTTGGCAGATTCTACTTCGTCGTATTGACAACCTGTACCCTGGAATTGTGGAGTACTTCTTCTCCTGTCCCTACTGTTGGGAGGAAATTTCAATGCTGCTGGATACGTCGGTGCGAAGCCAAACTTACGTGGAGGACTGCGAGGTGTGCTGCCATCCGATCGAACTGCGATACGCAGTCGAGGAGGGTGTGGTGACCGATTTCGAAGCGAGGGCGCTGGAGTGAAAGCCCGTGGCGGAAGTCGCTCGCAGTTGTGGGGCAGGTCGCTGGCCTGCCAACTAATTGTGCACCGATACCAGAACCCCTGCCTGCGTCATCTGGCTTCCTATCGTGGCCACCAACGCCGCGTCGCCGTTGGGCGTCGCCTGAGGAATCGTGAGGTTGATCTGGTACAGACCTGGACCCACCAGCGCCGCGAACGGCACTACCGCGGGGGCGCCGCCAAGGGTGGCCGTGACTCCAGCGATCGGAATCGGCGACATAATTGTCTGGCCGTCCGGGATGGGGGCGGTGCCGGGACCGAAGCCGGTGGCGTACAGCTCGATCGTCTCACCGGGCGCCGCCGGCGTGGAGTTGTTGGGGTAAAGGGTCGTTAGGCCCACGATGGTGCTGTTGGCGTGGAGCGCCGCCACGTAGTTGCTCTTCAGAACGAAAAACGCGGGCGATGTCGTTTGCATGGTCGCCGAGACGCTGCCGCTGGCCAGGCTCTGGTTGATGGTGGATACTTGCACCGGCCCCAGGGTGAAGTCGGCGGCGGCCAGCGCGTTTACCTGTGTCGGGCTGATATAGGAGATATACGCCGGTTTGCCGTCCACCGTCACGCCGACGCCGTCCAGTAGGGTTGGAAGCTTGCCATTGGGCATGTCGCTGGTCTGCCAGGACCGCGTGGTGGAGGACATATTCGAGCCGAATACCGTGATCCAGGTATACTCGGCGATGCCGCTGGTTGCCAGAAAATCGCCGCCGTTGACCACCGGGTTGCTGGTCTGAAGTACAGGGGCCGCTTGCAGGCTACCCAGGAGTCCGTGTTGCTGGTTGCCGGGTCCGGCAGTGAAATACACTGCGTTCGCGTCGCCGCCGCTCTTGCCATTTCCAACCTGCAAGGCCCACAGCCCACTGATGGAGATCGCCAGCCCGCTGGGATTCTGAAGCGCGCCCATCGAAGTCCCGGCCACCGGATCGTACACATTGACGAGGCCATTGCCGAAATTACCCACCAGCAGCATGTTGGAGAACACGCCGAAGTTCGCGGGCGCGATGGCCATGCCCCAGGGCGCATTGAGAGCGCCGGCGGCGATCAGCCGGGTTGTCAGGTTGCCGCTCATGTCGAAAATGTCCACGTATCCGTTGCCGGGACCGGCCACGTCGACCTTGCCTGTGCTGTCTTGTTTGGCATAGGCCACATACAGCTTGCCGCCTAGATTCACGATATTGAATGGCGCGAATCCGGAAGGAATCTGGGCGTCGGTGAAGGCTCCCGCGGCCAAGGTGACCGGCGCGAAGTTGCCATCGTAGACTTCCACCGTTCCAGCGTGGAAATTCGCCACATAAAGCTGCGGAGCCGTGGCGGTCCCACCCAAGACCATGCCGTCGTAAACCGCGCTCTTGGAGGAATTGTCCACTTCGATCGTCGCCGCTGCCCCCCCGTTCCACCCCGAAATGGTACCGTCCGCGGTGCAAAAAAGAAAGCTGGCCTTGGTGGTCCCGATGAGAAACACTGTCGTGGAATTGGAAAGCTGCCCGGTAACCGGCCCTGGCCCCGTTCCGCTCGCCGCTCCCCGCGGGATGGTGACTTTCAAGGAAGCGATCGCGATGGTGGCGGTCGCGCTGGTCGAATACACGGTAGCCAGTCCCGTGCCGTTTTCGCTGATCCAAAATGGCGAGGTGGCCGATTCCGCGATTCCCCAGGGGTTCACCAGATTAGGGTCCGTAAGGTCCGCAACACCGGCAGTATCGGCAACCAAGTTGTGTTGAATATATGCGTTGGGCGCTGCCAACACCGGCAGAGCCAGTAAAAGGGAAGATCCGATCCATCGCATCCCCGATTCCTCCTTTAGAAGAGACTGGGCACACAGGGCCCACAGAACAGAGTATTCGATTACGGCTAGTGTTTCCTGCCAGCCTCCGCCCACCGATTTTACAAGATTTTTACAACCTCTATACGACCTCCGAGGCCTTTTCTCCTTAGCATGCTTACATGACAGCTTGCACATTCGCCGAAACGGGATTTGAGACTTGGAAGAGGCTGACCGATGAGGAACTGATCGCGGCGCACCGCGACGGCTGGGGGCCTAGCCGGGATGAGGCGGTCGAGGAACTATTTCACCGCTACCAGACTCGCATCGTCCGCTGGTGCTATCGCTTCACTCGCGATCGCGAATCGGGACTGGATCTGGCGCAGGAAATCTTTATGCGGGCGTTTCGCAATCTCGACCGCTACCGGGGGGAATGCCGCTTTTCAACCTGGCTCTACGTCATCGCGAGAAATCTGTGCATGAGCGCTTTGCAAAAGCGCGCCTCCGAGCCGGTTTGGGCGGCGAAAGCCATCACCGCCGACTTGCCCGACGCCGCCGCCAGGAACATCCATGCGGCCGTGGAAACAGAGCAAACTCGCGCCCGGAACTGGCGCTTCATTCTGGACACGCTGGACCAAACCGAGGCCAAGGTGATGCTGATGCACTATGGCGAGGAGCTTCCTCTCACCACTGTGAGCCGCACATTGGGGCTCACCAACAAGAGCGGCGCGAAGGCCTATATTGTGAGCGCCAAACGCAAACTGAGCGCAGCCATGCGGACCCGCACCCAAGCCGCGGCTGCTGCCCTGGGTTAGACCATTGTCGCAATTGGCGTAGATCGCCCCATCACTGTCGCGGTTCGGAAGCTCTTTTCTGAACCGCGCGCGCCAGCAAGCGGCGGCCTCAAACCGGCAGCCGCATCACGAACCTGGCTCCGCCATTCTTCTCCTCCGACCATAGATCGCCTCCGTGCGAGATCACGGTCTTGCGCGACAGCGCCAGTCCCAAGCCCATGCCATTCTTCTTGCCGGCTGTGACGAAGGGCTGGAAGAGCTGCGACGCAATCAGGGCGGGGATGCCCGGTCCAGTGTCTTCCACGCTGATCACGACTTCTGTGTTAAGGTGTTCCGCGCGGACGGATACGGAGCCTCCTTCGGGCATGGCTTCAATTGCGTTGGCCATCAGATTCTGAAACACCCGCTCCATGGGCGAACGATCCAGGGGCAGCTCGACTTCCTCGGGGACCTCGATGTTCACCGCAACCCCCTGCGTTTCCGCGGTGGATGCCAGAGGCTGGTAGGCGGCCCCAATCACGTCGCGCAGCCGGCAGATTTCGCGCGCGTGGCCGCGGCCCTGAGTCACGTCGGCAAGCTCCTGCAACAGGTCCTGCACCTGGCGTGAAGCGCGATAGATGTTGCCGGAGAGCCGGCGCACCTGCTCCGGCGACAGTTCCGTGTCCACCAGCATTTCCGCACCCCCGTAAATGGCGGCAAGCGGGTTGCGCAGGTCGTGAACGATGGAGGTGGAGAGGCGTCCGATGGTGGAAATTCGCTCCTGCCGGATCAGCTCTTCACGACCCTGGCGGATGGAGGCGCACATGCTGTTGAAAGTCTCGGCCAGGCGTCCGAATTCGTCCCGACCCTGCACCGGCACGCGCACGTCATAGTTGCCCTTGCCGATTTCGGCGGCGGCGCGGCTCAGCTCCTGCACCGGACGGAGCAGCCTTCGGGCCAACAAATAAGTCAGGCCGATTCCCGCCAGCATGGCCCCGATCCACAGTTTGACCAACCGTGCGCGCATCTCGGCGATGCGGGTTTGCGAAGCCTCCAGGGAGCGTAGAATGCGCAGCTCGCCTACCGGGTTCTTCTGCACATCGGTAAGCGTCGAAGAGAACTGATAGTAATCCACTCCGGCGAGAGAGACCTGTTGTGTCTGCCTGTTGGGAAGCCGTCCGGACTCGATTTCGTGCTGGGGCCGCGGCCCCAGCGTGGAAGCCACCACCTTGCCGTTCACCAGGAAGACGAAGTCGCTTCCTCCGGTTGAGGCCTTCAGCTCCTGCCCCAACGCCGCATCCACCCGGATTCCCGCCACCAGCACGTTGATCAAAGCCGTGCCCTGGCCGCTGGCCACGTACACCGGCGTGACCACGATCTGGTAGATCTGGCCGCTCAGCACCACGAATCCTCTGGCCTGGCTGGGAAACTGGCTCGCGGCGGCGCGCACGGCATCGGTGAGGCCACCCCGATAGGTTTCCGAAGTTCCCAAAGCCGCGATCACCGCGCCGCTGGGATCGGAGATGAGAAACAATGTGCCCGGTTGCGAGATTCGATCCCACATCTCGCCCGCCGCATCGACAATGGTGGCTTTGTCGCCGGTGCCCAACGCCGCCCGAACCTGCGGCATGCGGCTCAACACCAGGCTCACGTTGGCGAGCTCATTGGCGCGCTCGCGCCACAGCGAGTCATACGCCTGGAAGCCGGCCCGCACCTCCTCCTCCACGCTTTCCGACGCGCTGCGGACAAACTGCTCCTGAAGAATCCAGCCCATGACGGCGAACAACGCGGTGATGGCGATGGAGGTGGAGAGGAAGATTCTCCATAACAGCGACATCGATTTGAGCGGCCTCATTTGCGCACCGCCGGATATACGCCGAGTTCGTCCGGAGCGGCGGAATAGTCATGGCCGTACTTGTTCATGTGCGGCTCGGCAATATAGCCGCTCTCGGAAATGGAAATGGAGGGCAACGCCGCGTTTTCGGCTTCCGTCACGGTCACACGCCGTTCGGCCGCGTCAAGCGTGGCCGCGGTGGCTCGTTCATGGAACAGGTGCAGTCGGTATTCTCCGGGCGGAACCGCGTGGATCTCGAAGCTGCCATCCTTCTTCGTGGTGTCGAAGTAGGGCGTGTCGAGCACGGCGATCACCGCGCTCATGGTTGCATGAATGTTACAGAACACCCGCACAATCCCGGCGTGTGGAAACACCACGCTGCGCGAGGCTCCGGGAGGGTACAGACCGATGTCGAACACCTTGCCGTTGTAGTTCGAAAAGGCATTGTGAAAGATCGGATCGACGTTGGGAAAATCGACCGTGGCGCCCACGGCAACGGCGAGAATATGCGGCGTGAAGGTCTTGTCCTTTTGGATCATGCGGGCATGCCCGGCGGCCGGAAGCGGCGCCTTGCCATTCACCGGCTCCAGCCAGACCACGACGCCGGAAAAATCCATTTTCTTACGCACGGCGGCGTCCTTGGAATCGCGCAATTGCACGCGCCCGCTCACGCTGCCTCCCAACAGGGGCGGGGCCAGGGGCGCGGCGATCGACAGGACCGCCATCGCGGCCGCTCTAAAACAAGTATGCAATCGCGAGGTCATAGTGAGGAAATATTCGGGTTCCGGAGAATAAGTAGGTGGTACGCACCTGGGAGCCTTCGAAGCTCGCCAGAATATTGGAGCCGAAGCGGTACATAAAGTTGCCGGCGTAAGCCTGGTTCTTGGCGATGCCGCCCGATTGCAAGTCGCTGTTGCGGTCGTCCTCCTGTCCACCGTAGAAATTGAGAGTCGCGCGGGAGGTGAGGCGGAACTTCAGCTGGGCCCAGCCGCCCTGGGCGTGAACCGGACGGACCTGGATGCCATACTGGCCTATTTCGAAGATACTCACGCCCTGGCGCAACCCGCCCACCACACCCGTATTTTCACCCGCGAAAAATGTTCCCGTAAAATCGACCCAGCGGACCGGGCGGATCAACCAATCGACGGAGAAGATTTGGGAAGGCGCGGACCGGCCCAACACCTGCGAGGTGCTGAAGTGGAAGCCGGGCGCGATCTCGATGCGCTGGTTTTCGCCGTGGGAGCCCCAGAATTCGAAGCGCCCTTCGTATCCGGGGCGCGAGCTTGCGAGCGAACTCGCATACTCGGCGGAAAGACCAGTGCCGCCTTCCGAGGTTTGATAAATCCCCAACTGCGCCCGCAGCCCGGCTTGATCGCCAAACGCGAATCGTTGTTCCACTCGCACCTGCGGTTGCCACAACCACAGATTTCCCGCGGAGGTCAGCGGCGAGACACCGACTTGAGCCAGCGAATCCGGCTCCCTGGGCGCGATAATCGGTTTATCCAGCGCGACGCTGACCGTGGTATTCTTCCAAACCGCGTTGACCGAAGCCACGCGCAGGCGCAACAGTTGGTTCAGAGTAGCGCCGCTGCCGCCGAAGAAATCGACATACGCCGATCCGGTGATCTTTCCTCCGCCCACGATGTCCGGTCCATCGAACTTGATTCCCACCACGCTCTGGCGGAAGGTGGCTCCGGCGTCCACCGGTCCGGGGGCCGGGGGCGCGATGGTGGGGTTATTCGAGTCCCCCGCGCCATGGCCGTTCCAGAAGCTATTGAACAGGAGCATCCCGGTAAGCGTCACCGGGAGCTTGTGCTCGCTGGAGATTTTCTCCTGATCCTGCTGAGCGATTCTGCTCTCGGCCACGTCCACGCGCTCGTCCAAAGGGGCAGCCGCTTCCGCGGCGGGCGGAGGCGCTTGGGCGCTTGCCGCGGCAGCCTCGGGCGGGGGGCTCTCCGGAGTTGGCTTGGCGGAATCGAGCTGCTGGCGCAGCGCACGGATTTCGGTCATCAGTTCGCGGTTCTGGGTTTCCAGCCTGTCCAGCCGCTCCAGAACCTGCTGCAAGTCCGGAGAGGGCTGCGCTTGTACGAGCGATGCGGCGCCCGCTAAAAACAGTATCAGCCACTTGTCAGGCATACATCAATTCCTCCAGTTTCCGGCGAACCGCCGACGGCGAGAATGGCTTGGGGAAAAAGGCGTTGGCGCCGGATGCCAGGGCCGCCCGCGGCGCGGCGGGATCGGCCACGGCGCTCACCACCACGATGGGGAGCGCGTCAAGCCCCGGCTCCTGGCGAACCCGGGAAATGAGCTCGAGTCCGTTCATGGCGGGCAATTGAATATCGGTGACAAGAGCGGAGATCCGGCCGAGCGCCAGCACCTTCAGCGCGTCTTCCGCGCTACGGGCGCAGCGCACCACTACGCCGGGCAAGGTCTGCAACGCCACGTCCAGCATAGCCAGGCAATCCTCGGCATCGTCCACCAGCAGAACGGTGAAAGGAGGATCGTGCGCGGAATGCGGCGGCATCATGGGAGAAACCGGTAGCCCACACCATGCATGGTGAGGAAGTGCCGGGGCGTCTCCGGGTCGGGCTCCAGCTTCTGGCGCAGCCGGACCACATGTGCATCCACCGTGCGGGTGTTGGGAAAGGACTCGTAACCCCACACCGAGTTCAAGATGACGTCGCGCGAGAGCGCACGGCCCGGATTCTGGAGGAAGAACGCCAGCAGGTTGAACTCGGCCCGCGTCAGCCTGACCTCATCGGCAGCGCGCCGCACCACGCGCTGGTCCAGGTCCACCTCGACGTCGGAAAACGACAATGCGGCCGCGGCCTCCGGGGTGGAGCGGCGGAGCAGAGCTCGAATGCGCGCCAGCAGCTCCCGCGTGCCGAAAGGCTTGACGACGTAATCGTCGGCCCCGATTTCGAGCAGCAGCACCTTATCGATTTCGTCCCCCAGCGCGCTCAGCACGATGACCGGAGTCTTGGCTCCGGAAGCTCGCAGCCGCTTGCACACATCCACGCCGCTCATTCCGGGCATGCGCAGATCCACCAGAATCAAGTTGGGCTTGGCCGAAAAAGCCTGCTCCAATCCGGCCACTCCGCCGGCCACAAGGATGGGCCGAAACCCCTCGTTTTCCAGCATCAGGCCGATGGTGTCGCGGAGACTTTCATCGTCGTCGATGACCAGGACTGTTTGCATGGACACTTCTTCACAATTGTAGACATGCCTGGGCAACCCCGTGGAACGATAGCCGATTAGGGTTTCGCATCGTGGCGCACGCACCCATGCGACGCAGAAGTGCGTGCGCCCCAAGGGGCTTTGCAAAAATGTCAGTCATTTGTTTTCAACGGCTCCTGGGGTTCGTCTCGCAGTGGAATATTTTCCTCCTTCCAGGTTTGGCGGGCATGGGACTCGGGGTGATTGGGGGGGCTGCCGGGCGGCGGGAAGGGGCTGAAACGCCAGAAGCCGCCCCAGGGCTCGGGAGAATTGGCGATCGAAGGCGATCTCATAGCGAAGCAGAAGTTCAGGTGTGCAGACGCATTCGGGCGAACCGCGCAAGGACGGGAGAGAACGGACGGAAGCGGGCCTACACTGGGGTCCCGATTGGCCATGTCGCGATCCATTTCGGTTTTTTGCGCTCCCCAGATTCGTAACTGACGCCAACGGGCCACCGCCATGGTTTCGACGAGCGTAGCTTGAGATGCGGTGCTGGGCTGGTATTCGTCCATATAACCCGCGAGAAGATTGAGAAAGCGGTCCATATCTTCTTCCTTTAGGACGACGGTTTGCCCAGGAGTCCGTGGCGGATGCGATTGCGGGCGGAATGGGGTTTGCCTTGTTCGGCGACGGGGCCGCGGGATCGAGCTCCGTTGGCTTTGGATGTTGAATTTGCTTTTCGGATTGCATAATACCTCCTGGTTACCCGCCCGCAAAACCCGCTCCGGCAGATTCCGCGCGGCGGCATCGTCGATGGCCGCAATGAGCGGGCCGCGGCACCTTCGGCGACGCCATCTGCCCGAAGCCTAACACCGAGGAATTGGGATAAGGCAAATGTTTTCGGCAAGTACTGAATAAGCAAGCACTTTTTGAGTGGATCTTACTGTGACCGGCGATTGAGCGCGGTGGCTTTCTGTCAAATTCGGGGAATAGCGAACAGCCACCCATTCCTCCGCGGCCATGTGGAATCAGGCGGAAAAATTAGCTGCATTTCTTGCTACACCGCCCCCTGAGGTCCGAGTTGCCGATTGCAATGGGGCTGTCCTTTCACGGAGTTTGAGTCGTTCGGGCTTCTACGGCCTCCTGTGCGGGTACGCAGAGGTACAGCGTCTTAGTGGCCGGCCGCGCCGGCGAGCACTTCACGAACAGAGCGAATCTGGAGGAACATATCTCGCAGGACCGGATCGTCAATACCGGCGGCTAGACCCTGGACCAGCGCCTGGGCGCGGCCGAATGCCTCGCGGGCGGCCGCCGGGCGGTTGCATGAGGCCAGCAGACGAGCCATTGAAGCGTGATGGCGCCATTCGATCAAAGGCATGGGATGCGCGGCGAAGGGTTCCAGCGACAGTGTCAACTCTTCCTCGGCAGTTTTATGGTCGCCGTTGAGGGCGGCGATCTCTCCCTGTAGACGCCGCGCGGTGGCGATGTACTTGGGCACACCGTACCTAGTGGCGTTGTCGAGGAGTACGCGGGCGTGTTCGCCGGCGCGATCCAGCTTGCGCTCCGCGATCCGCAACTCCGCTTCGGCAGCCTGATGCCGGATCTCGTAAAAGCGCCACCGGTTCCAGCGTTCCCGCTCGTACAGGGGTTGCACGCTTTCGAGAGCCCCGGCGGCCTTTCCAGGCTGCTCGGCGAGCAGGTAGTCGTAAACCAGGTTAATGGAGCCGTTCGCCTCGGCTTCGGCGGCCCGAATGCGGCGGGAGAATTCAACGCTTCCGTCGTTGAACTCGATCGCTTTGCCCAGATCGCCGATCTCGCGCCACAACCAGCCGCACCCGTTGGGAACGCGGGAGAGGGCCACCGCGTTATTGTTGCGTTTCGCCAGATCCAGGGCCTCCTCCAGGGAGGCCATGGCTGCCGAAAGACGGCCGCGGTTCGCGCGAGTCAGGCCAAGGTAGAACAACGCCAGCGGCAGGTAGAATCCGTCCCGAATCTCGCCGGCCAACCTGGCCGCTTCCAGTTGCGTGGTTTCCGCCGCTTCGTAATTGCTTTCCCAGAAATGTTTGACTCCCTGGTAAGTGAGTCCGGAGGCGAGGGCCGCGCGGTTTCCCGAGGACCGGGCCAAGGGGATGCATCGGTCCCAGTGAGTCTGCGCTTCGGGGAGCCGCCCGTTGACCCCCAAATAGATCGCCCATTGCAGACCCGCGTCCGCCACCAGGGCCTGATTCCCGGTGCGCTCGGCCAGCGCCATCGCCTCACGTCCGTAGATCTCGACGTCGGCCAATTCACGCAGGTTGTGGGCCGCGGTGGTGAGCCCGATCAGCGCGCGGCACTCGCCTTCCAGATTTCCCGCTGCCCGGCAAACCTCCCGCATGGCCGCATAGTCGGGTTTGGCTTCCTTCAACCGGCCCGATGCCATGTACGCCTGGGCTCGCTTGTCCAACAGACTCGAGCGGCGCCCAAGGCGCTCCTCCTGCGGCAGTTTATCGATCAGATCAAGGCCGTGCGTGAAGTGTCCGACGGCCTCAGCGCTGGCATAGCGCGAGAGCGCCGTATCGCCCGCCTGGATCAGGTAGGTGAGCGCCTTCGAAAAATCGCGACCGCGTTCAAAGTGAGTCGCCAAGGCGGCGGCGACGCGCGCTTGCTGGCTGCCATAAATCCGCTCCAGCGTTTCGCCGGCGCGGCGATGCAGCAGCACTCGCCGCTTGCTCAGAATTTGATCGTAAAGATAATAAAGATAATACTGATACAGGGCGTGGGTGAACCGATACCGCGTGGCGACCGAGCCGTCGGGAAGATCCTCCTCGCCGCTCACGCGGATCAGCCGATGTACCGTTTCGATGGTATGCAAGCGGTCTTCGAGTTCGAGGTCATCGGCCTCCAGCAGCACGGCCAGCACGGTGGATGTAAACTCCTCGCCCTCGATGCTGGCGTAGACCAGCGCCTGACGTTGATGGTCGTTGAGAAGGCTCACCTTCTTCTCGATCATGCTGCGCATGCTCACGGGTGCGTCCAGTTCGATCTGAGCCAGCGGCGGTTTTAGATGCCAGGCGCCGCTCTCGCGGACGATGTCGCCACGCTCCGCCAGAAGTTGAATCGCTCCGGTGGCGAACAGCGGGTGGCCCTCGCTTTTGCTATGGATCAGGCCCACCAGCTCCGGAGGAAAATCGTTGGGCGAATAGTGAGCGTCCAGATATGCGGCGATGTCGGGTTCTTTAAGAGCCCCCAGAGGGACCTCGTCGCAAACGCCGCGCGCGTGCATCTCGGTGTAGCATTTCTTGAGCGTAGGATTTCCGCGCTCGATGTCCTCCGGGCGGGCCGTGGCCAGGATCATCAGCCGCTGGCCGGATGCGCGCTCGGCCAGATGCCGCAGCATGTCGACGCTGGCGGGATCCACCCAGTGCACGTCTTCAAGGAACAGCAAAACGGGCGCCTCCGTGGTTAGCGCCGCAAACGCATCCGCCAACTCGCGCAGCATGCGATCCTTGGTGGCGCCGATGGCTTCGCGCTGCAACTGTTCCATTGCAACGCTGGAGAACACGGCCGGGAACTGCAGGCACCAGGTGGGAGCGAAGCGGCGCAGCAGCGCGAGCAAGCCCTCTCCGCCAGGGCCTTGGAGCAGGCTTCCCAGTGCGTCCAGGAACACGAGGTACGGTTCGCCGGCGCCATATTGCTCCACGCACGCCCCGCGAGCCAGCAGCAGATCCGGGTTCCGTCTTCGGGCCGCGTACACAAAGGCTCCCGTAAGAGCCGTCTTGCCGATCCCAGGTTCGCCGGTCACCAGCGCTACGCGGCCGGTTCCGTCCAAGGCGGATTGGAGCAATTCCCCCAGCTTGGAGAGTTCCCGCTCGCGCCCGAATACCGGCTCAGGCTCACGTTCCTCCCTGCGCGGCCGCGACTGGGCTGGCCGGCCCCGCAAAGACTCCAGCGCTCGAAACACATCCACCGCAGACTGATAGCGCCGGGCGCGGTCTTTCGCTAAGGCCTGGCGCAGGATGCCGTCCCATTCGGCGGGCAGTTCCGGACGCAGCGAACTCGGCGGGGCGGGGTGCCCGGAGGCAACCTCCCGCAGGATGTCGAACACGGACGAACCACGAAACGGGCGCACGCCGGTGGCGGCCTCGTAGAGCACGCAGCCCAGCGAAAACAGGTCTGAGCGGGCGTCCAGTTCTTCGCCCCGAGTTTGTTCGGGCGACATGTAGGACGGCGAACCCAAAATCGAGCGCGCTACGCTGGCGCCGTTGAGAGAATCGGAGGACGACTCCGGTCCAGCGAACTTCGCGAGACCGAAATCCAAGACCTTAATCCCTGTTGGCGTCAGCATCAGGTTGGCCGGTTTCAGGTCGCGATGAATGATGCCGCGCTCGTGCGCTGCCGTCAGGGCCTGGGCGATCTCTACTCCGTAGCGAATGAGCTGGTCAAACGGGAGCGGCCCTTCCCTCAGCCGCGACGCCAGCGTCTGGCCCTCTACGTACTCCATCACCAGATACGCCGCGCCCTCGTGCTCACCGACATCGTAGAGAGTGCAGATATGAGGATGATTCAGCGCCGCCGTGGCTCGAGCTTCGCGCTGGAATCGAATGTGAAACTCGCCATGCAGAATGTGTTCCGCGCGTATAAGTTTGATTGCTACCAGCCGCCCCAGCCGCGTATCGCGGGCTCGAAACACCTGACCCATGCCGCCTTCACCCAGGAGTGCTTCCAGACGGTAAGGTCCCAGCAGCGCGCCTTCATTGACCTTGGTCTCGATCTTGGCTTCGGCGGCGATGCCCTCCCAGGCCGGACGGTCCAGGAGGTCGTCCTGGGCTTGGTCGTGTGCGAGTAGCTCCTCAACCTGCCTGCGCAGCTCGGGGTCACCGGCACATTCGCGGTCGAGGTAAGTGGCCCGGCTGGCGGGAGGAAGCTCACGCGCCACGTTAAACACTTCTTCGAGCTGGTGCCGCGCTTCGGGGGTCATTTCGCCTCCGCTCAAGAGTATACGCGATTGCCGGTATGGGGGGCCCCGATTGCAAATCGGCGGCCGACAGACGACGAAAACCGATCGTCTGTCCCACTTCCGTTCTCAAGCCTTAGAGCCCGATTTTAGCTCGCGACGCAGAAAGGCTTTGGCGAAATGCCAGTCGCGAGCCACCGTTTCAGGCGATAGCTTGAGTGTCCTTGCCGTCTCTTCCACGCTCAGTCCCCCGAAATAGCGAAGTTCGACCACTTCGGCCTTGCGCGGGTATTGCCCGGCTAGCGCGGTGAGCGCGTCGTCCAATGCGATCATTTCGGCGGCTCGCGCAACGCCAACATCGGCCCCCTCGTCGAGCTGTTCGATCCGGACTTCGCCGCCGTGCTTGGCCGCCCGCTGGGCGCGCGCGTGATCGACCAGGACATGCCGCATCGCCTTTGCCGCCACTCCGAAGAAGTGACCCCGATTCTCCCAATCCTTATCGGCGCTGGCTCCCATCTTCAAGTACGCTTCGTGGATTACGGCTGTGGTTTGCAGCGTATGGCCAGCTTTCTGCCGCGCCATGTGACGTTTGGCCAGCTTGTGCAATTCCCTGTAGATCAACGGCATAAGCTCATTGAGCGCGCCCTGGTCCCCATGACTCCAACGGCGGAGCAACACGGTGACCTGGTCGGGGGGAGAGGACATCTGAATTACCGGCGAGTATAGCATCCCAAAAGCGCCCGAAAAAAGTTTCCCGCCGGGCGACAGGTTTCCCGCCTCGTCTGCGTGTTAGAAGGTGACCGGGAAACGGTCGGAAAAGGAAACCAAGATGAAATCGGTATTGCAGGATGTTCGAAACCAAACTGGTTCCGCGCGGACCAGCGAGTCGCTGATCGAAGAGTACGAAGGCAGCCTTGGCCCCGTTAGAGAGGAATTTGACCGCCACCCGGCGGTATTGGCTCTCTTCCGCCAACCCATGGAAGCGGTTGACATGGAAAAATTCCTCATCTCCTTCGCCATTCTGGGCGTCGGAATGACCGAGCCCGTCGAGGGATGGATTCGCCGCGCCGCGCTCAGGTGCGGCGAACTCGGGCTGGTCAAACTGGCCAAGGCTCTCGATGCACACGCCCATCAGGAAGCGGATCATCATCTGCTGATGCTGGCCGACGCCGGGCGCCTGGTGGATCGATGGAACAAGACGCGGAAGTCGAAACTGAGCGTATCGGCGCTTCGCGACGGAGCGCCGACACCCGGGGTCACCGGCTATCGGCAACTCCACGAGGATGTGATCGCCGGGCCAACACCCTATGGCCAACTGGCCATTGAGTACGAAATCGAAATGCTCTCCGTCACGTACGGTCCACGTCTCATCGAGCGCTGCACCGCGCTGCTGGGCAACGAAATCCTCGATGGCCTCAGCTTCCTGCGCGACCATGTTGAACTGGACGTCGGTCACACCAATTTCAACCGGATTCAACTGGGCCGTTTGCTGGCGGAGCACCCTGACTTCCTTCCCGGCCTGATCGATGCCGGATCCAAGGCGCTACGCGCTTACGCATTGTTTCTGGGCGACTGTTTCGCATTGCTTCGGGGTATCGCGGCATGACTGGCGGCGCTTTAGCTCGTGCATCCGCGACATTCTATGAATGGGATTTGATCCCGCCGCTTGGGGCTGCCTCGGAGCGCAGCGTAGTCTTGGCGGAACTTTCACAATTCCGGGGCCGGATTCTCCACTCGAACGGCCGCCGGCCAGGGTTTTGGCGGCCGGGACGGGGATATGCGGACGATGACCCTCTGGATGTGAACTCATTCCATGTCACGGTTCGAACCGAAGGCGAGCTTGTTGCATGCATTCGAATCAGGCCGCTTCCTGAGCATGCCGAAACCTCCATAGGACGGCTGATCACGGGCTCTCAATTTGCGGCGGTCTTGGACGGAATGGGGCTCGCGCGGAATGATTGCCTCGAGGTAGGCCGCTGGACGGTCGCTCCGCCGGCGCGCGGAACTGCCGTCGGCCGCACCTTGGTCCTGAGCGCTTGGGCCGTCGGCAGATGGCTAGGCAAACGGCGGCTTATCGTCGCTGTCGGCACGCGTGACGGACAGGCGAATATGCTGGCTCGCTTTGGGGGGCAAGTCCTGCCCTCCTTCAGGGCCAAGTTTGTTGCGGAATATAACGACGAGCTGTCGCCCATGTATTTCGATCTGGACCAGCCGCCCCCGCGAGTGGCGGGACAATTGCCTTCGGTCGAACGGCTTCTCAAATTGTCCGATAGCTTTCTGGAAGCAAGAGGCTGATTTTGTGGAAACGCGTCAGCAAAACTCGAGTTTGCTGCAAACCACTCGCTTCGAAGTGTCCGCTGTGGGAACGGCATTCGGCTCGTGGCGACTCTGCAATGCTCAACTCGCCTCGGAGTTGCAGACCGATGTGGAATGGATCGCCAGGCGGTGCGGCGTAAACTCCCGGGCGGTCTGCGCACCGGGCGAGACAACGGTCAGCCTCGCGGCCAAAGCGGGGAGAAGTGCGCTATGCAGGCACGACGGCGAAAAGCCGGACCTTCTCATCTGCGCGACATTCACGCCGGAGTATCAGCTCTGCCCGAGCGCTCCCAGTGTGGCGCACGCTTTGGATTTGGACAATATTCCTGCCTTCGATGTGAATGCCGCTTGCGCCGGCGGCGTGGTTGGACTGCTGGTGGCGCTCAACTTCTTGTCGGCCGGCGGAGCGCATTGTGTCCTGCTGGTTGCCAGCGACACGCCGACCCGTTATTTGGCCAAAGACGACGCGCAAACACGCATTTTGTTCGGCGACGGAGCCGCCGCGTTGCTGTTGAAGAAATCCCCTGATGGCGGAACCAGCTTACGATCCTGGGTGCTGGGTTCAGACGGAGCGGGCGCCCAATCGTTCTACGTCCCGCAGGAGCGGCAACTGAAGCAGGAACCGAGTATCCCCGCCGTGCGGATGGATGGGCGGGCGCTGTTCCGCTTCGCCGTGGAGCGGGGCAGCGAAGCGCTTGTGAATGCATGCTCACAGGCCGGCATTGCACCGCGGGACGTCGATGTTGTGGTGGTGCACCAGGCAAATTTAAGGATCATCGAAGCGTTGCAACAGCGGACAGGAATCGCGGCCGAACGATGGGTAATCACCCTGGGCGAAACGGGCAATACCGGCGGCGCTTCCGTCCTGATTGCGTTGGCCCATCTCCTGAGCAGCCGGACGTTGCGTCCTGGAGATCGGGTGCTCATCGGCGCATTTGGAGCTGGTTTAACTTGGGCCGCAATCCTGATCGAGTGGTGATCCGGGAAAAAAGTTTGTCCCGCGGTGACAGGTTTCTGGCCCGGTCTTCGTGTTGAAAGGTGACCGGGAAACGGTCAGAAAAGGAAACCAAGATGAAATCGATACTACAAGATGTTCGAAACCAAACTGGTTCCGCGTGGACCAGCGAGTTGATGACGCAAAACCCTTCCGGGCGGCGAAGGCTTTATAGACTGGGCGGCGTTGCGGCGGTAGCCGCGCTGGCACTGGGCCTGATCGGCTCGAACAGTGTGCGCGGTCAGGTGACCCCACTTCAGATCATCCCGCTGGCCGAAGGCTATAGCACCGCAAATAGTGTCGACCTGCACGTAGGCGGGCCGAGCTATGCACTGACGGCCGACCTGGTGTTTCAGCCGGGCGCCGAAACCGGTTGGCATTATCATCCCGGACCCGTGGTGGTGGTGATAAAAAGCGGCGCTCTTACGGAGACTCACAGCGACGGCTGCATCGAAGTGCATCCGGCTGGTTCGGTGTTCTTCGAGAAGAAGGACGTAGTTCACAATGCCGGCAACCAGACCGGCGGCGTCACGGAAGTTTACGCGACATTCCTCTTTCCGGCAGGCACGCAGCCGCTGATACCGGCAGCCGATCCGGGAGGAGTTTGCCACCATCAATCGGATAGGGACTGAGGTGGCCCGGCCTGCATGGGACAGGAAGTGGGATCTAAACGCGGCGCCTCTCCCATGCGGAGGGGCGCTTCGTCCTGGAAAAACAAGAAGCCCAAACCAATAGGAGAAGAAGATGAACTAACAAGGTTGTTTTTCAAGGATTTAGATCAAGTGAGCTACATCAACTTGTTTCTTCAGCCGCGGGCCCAAGCCTCTTCTCGGTACTTGAGTCGCATTTGGGCCTAAGGCTGCTCCAGGCCTGCCGCTCCGCCAGCCACCAAAATCGGCCGGAACCCCTCATTTTCCAGCATTAAACCGATGGTGTCGCGGAGACTTTCATCGTCGTCGATGACCAGGACTGTTTGCATAGACACTTCTTCACAATTGTAGACATGCCTGGGCCACGCGGCGAAACAATAGCGAACGGGCCGGCGGAACTACTCCGAGACCGCATGTATTTTCTTCGACTTGCGAAGGCACCACAATTCGGTCTCTTACCGTTCAATCCGGCCCCGCCGGAGGCCCGGCTGAACCGCGACCGTGAGGGAGCGGCTTCCGCGGGCGCAGAATCGATTCGGTATGGCGGTGTTCGAAATGGCCCCCCCTTCGCTGACGCTCGGGGTTCAGCAGGCTGAACTCACACTTGCAGCCGCTTGCCGCCGACAATCACTGCATTAGCCACCAGCTTCCGATGACCCTGCCGTTTCGCATCCAGGTTGTCGACGAACTCGAAGTCGCCTTCCTGAAGATCGAGCACGGTTACATCGGCGGCCGCGCCAGGCCGGAGCGTGCCATAGGCTTTGAATTCGGGAATCGCCCGAGCGGCGTTGGTGGTGGCGCGTGCGATCACCTGGTCCACCGGCATTCCCAGCAGCAGAAATTTCGACAGCACATTCGGAAAATTGAAGACTTGATACGTTCGCGAAGCCGCTGTCAGGTCGGATGAGATTGTGTCCGGCAAAAAGTCCTGTTGCATGGCGCGTTCGGCGACATCCCAGGTGAGGTGCCCGGTCCGGCCGTTCCCAATATCGAATAGGATTCCGCGCTTTCTCGCTTCGCGGACTTGCGGCAGCACCCGGCCGTTATCGTCTAAGATGCCGTTGGGAGGCGGAGAGTAAACGTGAGTGACGATGTCGCCCGGCCTGAGCAGCGCGAGGATCGCCGGCAGAGGCGACGCAGTTTGACCGACGTGAACCATGATCGGCACCTTCAGCGGATCGGCCACCTGACGCGCGCGGCGTAGCGCTTCCAAATCGTTCTCTCCCGCGACGGAGCGCGAGAGCCGAGCTTTTATGCCGACAATCCACTGGCGGTTGCGCTCAATGGCGCGGCGGGCGGCGGCAACATCGGCACTCTGGATGTCGAGCAGCTCACCGACCCCTCCCGGCGCAATCCCGCGATTTGCGATGTTCAGCAGAATGCGCACACGGTTGGGAGCGCTCTCGGCAATCTTTACCAGCGGGTCGACATTTTCGGCGCCCAGCGAGCCCGCGTCGAGTAGCGAGGTGACGCCGTCCGCAAGACACGTCGCCGGAGGCATTTCTTTGTCGGCCAAATGCGTGTGGATGTCGATCAGGCCGGGCGTCACCAGCTTGCCGCGCGCGTCGATTACTTCCTCTTTTAACTTGGGCGCAGTGAAGCTCCGCTCGATCGCTGCAATTCGGCCGTCGCGAATCGCGAGGTCCGCGACACGATCCATGTTTTGCGATGCGTCAAGCACGCGGCCGCCTCGAATGATCAGATCGTAGCCAGCCGCGAATAAACTTGAAGGCCGGGCGGCGAAAACGGGAGCAATCGCACTCGCGCGAAGAACCTGGCGACGGGTCAGCATGGGAAGCTCAGCGTTTTATTTCCCTCCGGATTTGGGCCACAGCACGCCCTGATCCTTCTTGGTCACCGGCCCCAGTCCTTTGTAGACGAACTTTTGCACGCGCTGGCCGCGGTAGGTCTCCGTGGTGTAGATGTTCCCCTTCGAATCCGTCGCGATGCTGTGCACGCCGTAGAACTCGCCCGGCTGCCGGCCGCCTTCGCCGAACGTGGTCAGGATCTCCAGCGAATCGCGGTCCATGATGTGCACGCGGTCATTCTCGCCGTCGGCCAGGTAAATATACTTCTGCTGCGGATCTTTCGAAAACGCGATGTCCCAGGCCGACCCCGAACCGCGCGTCTGCTTCTCGATAAAAGCCTCTTTGATGAAGGTCCCGTCGGGATGGAACACCTGGATGCGATCGTTGACGCGGTCGCAAACGTACAGCAGATTGTCGTGCGTAAGCTCGGCGCAATGCACCGGATTCCGGAACTGCTGCAAGGGCGGCGCGTCGGGATTGTAGGGGCCCGGGTCGGTATCGTCGGGCTTGTGGCCATAGGCGCCCCAATGCCGCTTGTATTTCCCGGTATCCGCGTCGAACACGATCACGCGATGATTCCCGTAGCCGTCCGCGACGTACAGCTCATTGGTTTTGGGATCGACAAACGTCTTGGCGGGCCGCCGCAGATTCTCGACGTCGTTACTGCCTTTGCTGCTCCTGGGCTTGCCGATCTGCATCAGGAACTTTCCGTCCTGGGTGAACTTCAGGATCATGTTGTCGTAGTAGCTTTGGAACGGAGCCGGACCGCCTTTCGCAGCCCCGCCGCGTCCTCCGGCCGCGGGCGCTTCCTCATCCGCGCCATTGATCGCGCCCCGAGCGCTGGTGGCGGTGCCCTGGCCATTGCCGGCAATCCACACGTTGCCTTTGTAGTCCACCGTGATTCCGTGATTGGAGTCGGGCCAATCGTAGCCTTGGCCGGGTCCGCCCCAATGCCCGATCAAGTTTCCGGCTTGATCGAATTCGAGCACCGGCGGAGCGGGCGCGCAGCATTGCGCGATTTGAGGCTTGGTGGTGGCATGCACCTCGCCCGCTTCCAGCGATCCGGCGCGATGGATGATCCAGATGTGATCCTGCCCGTCCGCGGACACGCCGATGGTCTGTCCCATGATCCAGTGATTCGGCAGCGGCTTGGGCCATAGCGGATCCACCTCGAATCGAGGAGCCTGCACCGCGGCAGCTTCCACGACGGCTCGCTTTTCGAAGAGGGTGGAAGCCACCCCGAGCCCGGACACCACCGCCAAAAACGTTACGCCAATGCGGAAGTCGTGTTTCATAAGATGTAAGCTACTATACACGATTGGTTGTGAAACGGAAGCCCACTTTCGCGGCGCGTCTACCAGCAATGGCGGTGGCGATGACTTTGGCCCTCGCCTCGGGCGCGTCGGCCCATGAGATCCCCAATGACGTAATGGTGCGCGCGTTCGTCAAGCCGTCCGGCGACCGGCTGAATGTGCTGATGCGAGTGCCGCTTCAAGCCATGCGCGATATCGATTTTCCGTCGCGGGGCGCAGGCTATCTGGATCTGGCGAAAACCGGCCCGCTGCTACCTGGTGCCGCGACGCTGTGGATTTCCGACTTCATCGAGCTTTACGAGAACGGCACGCTGCTGCCCAAGCCGCGTGTCGTGGAAACGCGCGTGTCGCTTGAATCCGACAAATCCTTCGCCAGCTATGACCAGGCGCTGGCGCACGTCACTTTGGACAACAAGGGCGCCGGAATCCCGGACGGCACCGACGTGTACTGGAACCAGACCATGCTCGACGTGTTGTTCGAGTACCCGATTCGCTCCGATCAATCCGACTTTTCCATTCATCCGGCGCTCGACCGGTTGGGCGTTCGGGTGCTTACCGTCCTGCGGTTCCTGCCGCCTAGCGGAGTCATTCGAGCGTTTGAATACGAGGGAGATCCGGGGCTGGTGCGGCTCGACCCGCGTTGGAGCCAGGCCGCGTTGCGGTTCGTCAAGCTCGGGTTCCTGCATATTTTGGATGGCACGGACCACCTGCTGTTCCTGCTGTGTCTGGTGATCCCGTTCCGGCGTTTTGGCGCGCTTGTTCCAGTGGTGACCGCGTTCACGGTGGCGCACTCCATCACTCTGATCGCCTCGGCTTACAATCTGGCGCCGGACGCGCTGTGGTTTCCGCCGCTGATCGAAACGCTGATCGCGATTTCCATCCTCTATATGGCGCTGGAAAACATCGTCGGAGGAAGCACGCTGCGGCGCCGCTGGGTGACCGCGTTCGGATTCGGCCTGGTGCACGGCTTCGGCTTTTCCTTCGTCCTGCGCGACACGATGCAGTTCGCCGGGTCCCATCTGTTGACGTCGCTGCTGTCCTTCAATCTCGGCGTCGAGCTGGGGCAGCTTCTGGTGCTGCTGCTGCTGATTCCCGTGCTGGACGCGCTGTTCCGGTACGTGGTGGCCGAACGGATGGGGACCATCATCCTCTCCGCGCTGGTGGCGCACACGGCCTGGCATTGGATGCTGGATCGCGCCGATCGCCTGCGGCGGTTTCAGTTCCAATGGCCGGAGATCACCGCCGCGCTGCTCGCCTCCGCGACACGCTGGCTGATGTTGGCCGTGATCGCCGCCGCGCTGATCTGGCTGTTCGGATTTTCGGGCGCCGCCAGGCGACGGCAAAGAGCGGATCGCGAGCGGATCGAGCTCGAAGAAACCGTCGAGTAAAGTGGGGCAGGTCTCCGACCTGCCATTTTTCGTTGTTTGGGCAACCAAATGAAGATTTCGACCGGCATTGATGAGCGGATTGCCAGTGTGACGGCCCTTGCCGAAGTCGTGGAAGGCTTGGCGCTCAATGACTATGGAGAGCTCCAGAAAACTACCGGCGCTGATCAGACAGCGGTCGGCGTCGTGGATCAGCCGGGTGTATCGATCGGCTTCGGGCTCCCCGAACAGAATGGCGACAAGCGGGGAGGTATCCAGGATCGTTTCGGAAGGCCGTGCTCGTCGTAGAGGAGCTCGGCGTGATCGAGGTAGGGACGCTTGACGTGGGCGGCGGCGCGCTCGGCAATGGCGCGCAGTTCCGCAACGGAAGCTTTACTGCGGCGACGCTGGAGACGCTCATAGCGTTCGCGCAACGCCTCGGTGACGGCGCGGGTCATGGTCTCACCGGTGGCCTTGGCGATGGCTTGGGCGAGACGGTGGGCTTCCGCGTCTTTGACGTTGAGGCTCATGGTCTATCTAGCCTTCTGTACAATACTCTACCTTGTCTTTATCGTAGCCTCATCCCCGATTCCCGACACGAGTTTCTCGACGGCGGGCCGCACGGAACCGGCATGGTCGAGCTTGAAAGAAACCGCTCGCGACTACCGTCCTTGAGACATCACCACCCGAAGAACGTTATTGATACGCGTGGAATAGCCGGCGCCGTATTGCTGAAGCCATTCGAATACGTCGGCATCCAGACGCACAGCCACCAACTTCTTCGGAGGACGCCGGAACTGGGTGAGCTGCTTATCGGTGAGCGCCGGAATATCGGAGTAATCGATCTGAGCCCGCACAGGGCCGGCTCGGCCCTCCGAACCGTTAGAACCTCGACGCGTCTCCGCCGAGCCAGGTTCCGTTGTGCGGGCGAGCATCTCAGAAGAAGCCCCTGCGCGTTTCTGCCTCTTTGCAACGCCGTCCAGCGCCGACTTCTGGCGTTCAGTCAGGGGCTTGTTCCAGACAGATTCGGCGCTCACGCGGATCTGCTTCCCGAGCCGAGATGATGCGGATAACTTCTTCGCCATTTGGTTCTCCTCAAGATACACATGCACCACAAGCAAAACTGCCTTTCGTACGGCACCGATCCCATGCCAGCGCTGCGCACCGTCGATCACGTGGTCTTTGCGAAGCGGCAGATTCGGATCGGCGAATACGCGCGATGCAGTTTCAAAATCGATGCCAGCGTGCTTCTTTTGGTTTGACCGGTTCTTTTCAGCATCCCATTCGAAGCGCACGCCGTTATACATAACGTATAACACACACGAGGAACTATTCCGCGGGTCAGTTCCCGGGCCCCGTGTCCCGCGTCAACGTGCGGCCTCGCAGAATCGGCGGGCGCAAGCCGACTTCCGGGGACCTATCCGGCTACCGCCCGCCCTTTGTCCGAGTGGCCGACCATTCGGACACAATCGTTCAAGCGCCGTGCCGCCGGCTAGCCCATAAAGTCGTTCAGCTATTTCCGAGGTTGAAATTTCCACAGCGTGGACCGCAGGCCGATGCGCAGTGCCAGAATCCGGCCGTCGGGCAGCCAGGCCATGGAGTGATAGTCGCTCACGTCATCGGTGGCGAGGCGTGTGACGCGGCCGGTGGCCGCGTCGATGAGACCGATCGGACTAAACCAGGAGTCCAGGGGCTGGAGGGGGAACAAGAGCCGCCCGTCCGCACTCAGAGAGTTGGGAGATAAGAACCAAGTGCCCATCAGAGGCTGTGACGGGTCCAGGTTTACTTCAGTTTCGGCGCCACCTTCGAGAGGGACACGGAACAGCCGGGATTTCGCAGTCTCGTTGGCGCAGATGAACAGGTAGCGCCCGGAAGGGTCCGTTGCCACGCTATCGCCCGCCCGGATCATACGGGGCTCGCCGCCAGTCGAGGAAACCGCCCAGATGGCACCGCCCGCCGCGGCATACAGCGTCTTGCCATCCAGAGAAGACGCGAGGGAACGGATGGTTCCTTTATTGAGTGGGATTCTGTGCTCAATGCGTCCGCTGGTGGTATCCGCCACGGCGAGGGTCTGATGGGGTTCGGTTCCTATAATGAAGGCAATTCCATGCGGACCGGCAGCAGTTATCGGCGCCGATGTTTCCTCGGCGGTGGAAATCAAGGGAATCGTTTCCTTTCCATTCTCGACGGCCATCAGGCGAGTCCGGCCTCCGATCCGCTCGGCAATAACCGCGCGCCCGTCGGGGAGTTCCACCAACATAGGCAAAGGAACCTGAGGGAAACTGGCAATGTGCTCCGTCCGGCCGCCCGTGGACGAGTGGCGGACTAGTTCGGTGGGGCGGTCCATGAGGCTGATATACACACTCCCATCCGGGGCGGCATCCAGGTACCACGCCAGATTCGTGACGCTGAATAAGGTCTGCGGCGGTGTTCGTCCGTTCAATGGGCCGTTCAATGGAATGGAGACGAGGCGTAGCAGGGAGTCCGCCCAAGTTGTGGCTATGACGGACTGGCCGTCGCGGGTGACGGCCCAGGCTCTAAAGTCGGCAGTCTCGGCTGCCGGTGTGATCGACCGTACTGCGTTGGAGTCAAGATCCAGCAGGAGCAAAGCCGGAGGTTGGTCCTCTCGCCCTACCGGATTCCCGTAGATTACCGCCTGCTTTCCGCCGGGAACCGCCCGCATCGGATGTCCGGGGCTACTCGCATTGAAGGCGATCACCGGAAGGTCTTGCAGACGGCCGCTCTCCGGCCAGAATCGGAAGAGCTGGGTCTTGCGCTCCGGGTTTAATCGAATGACCAGCAGAGATCCGTCGGGGAGCGGCTCCGGATTCGATGCTTTTTCCAGAACCAGGCGTTCGTCGCCGCCCAACAAAGGGACGCTATAGATACCCTGCGGAACATCCGTCCGGCGGTCATAGTAGATGGATGCTCCATCGGTCGACCAGGCGAGGGCGAAGGTGGTGCCGCGTTCGCGATTGTGCGTAAGAATCGACCAATTTCCGGTCTCGGGCTTCATCACGGCCACCTGGGTCAAGCCGCCGTCCATTGCCTGAAACGCGAGCAGGCTCCCGTCGGGAGAGACTCGAGGGTCGAGGGCAATCTCCGGACCGCCGAGAACTCCGCCCGACCACGCAGGAGCTTCCGGCGTGTGCCAGAGAATCCGGCCGCCCGCCACGCCGAGACCGGTCAGTACCAGCGCCGCGGCGGCGATCATCGCTCGCTTGGGCCACGGCGACAGAACTGGGAGCGACAGCGCCGGGCCCGTCGGGATACTCGATCCGCCGCTGCCTTGCGCCATCGCCGATAACGAGAACGCCAGATCGCGCGCGGATTGAAAGCGGTTTTCGGGCTCCTTTTCCAGGCAATGGTGCGCCACCTGCCGCACCACTGCGGGCACGCTGTCGGGCAACTCCGGCGGGTCTTCCTTAAGAATCGCCCGCATGGTCTCGACCGCGGTATCGCGATGGAACGCCCGGCGTCCACTCAACAGCTCGTAAAGAATCACTCCGAAACTGAAAATGTCGGAGCGGTGGTCGGCCACCAGCCCTTTCACCTGTTCCGGTGACATGTAGCCCACGGTTCCCATCACCACGCCGGGATCGGTTTTTAGGGGCAGCGTTTCCGTGTCGCTCAACTCGGACTGGAAATCGGACTGGAAGCTAGCCTGGGGCGCCGACATCTTGGCAAGGCCGAAATCCAAAATCTTGATGCGGCCGTCGCGTGTGAGCAGAATGTTAGCGGGTTTCAAGTCGCGATGCGTGATCAGAGCCGTGTGCGCGGCCGCTAGTCCGGTGGCGATTTGCACGGCGCAATCCAGTATCCGGCGCAGGTTGAGCTTCGTTGCGTTCAGCGTTTCGCCGTCCACCAGTTCCGTGACCATGTAGAGAACGCCATTCTCGCTGCCGATGTCGTAGATAGCGACGATGTTGGGATGATTCAGCGCGGCCACGGCGCGGGCTTCCTGATCGAAGCGCTGGCGGCGAACTGGATCGTGAGCCAACGCCTCGGGCAGAATCTTCAGGGCAACTTCGCGCTTCAGCCGAGTGTCATGCGCGCGATAGACCTCGCCCATTCCGCCCGCACCGAGTGGCGCAAGGATCTCGTAGGGGCCGAGTTTTTCGCCCGCGGATAGGAGCATGTGCGTGATTCAGCTTAGTGTAGCCGATCAGAGAGCGAGACATCCTGACTGACGCGCAACTCGTAGACAGCCCCCCAGGGAACGGTCCGCTCTCACCTTTGTCCAGTTCGCCGACAATCCGCCCGCTGGTCCCGGTAAACACTACGGCTTTACTCGGGAGCAATGGTCTGATCCTCCCGCTATGAAGCTGTTCTAGAGGCGCTCCGGCCACTCGGTGGAGAAGTAGCGTTCGGGTGTCGTCGTGGTCACGTGGCGAGCGGTCGCGCCCTGCGTGCGGCCACTCAGTGAGTGGCGGGCAGCCCAACGACGATGAGAACCGCGTAGTCCTGCTTGCGGCAGCCGTTCACGACGGGCATGGCCGCCCCTGGA
>Ga0182024_10005963_pt1 | contig 26998 bp, 20 predicted proteins | sample P32metaG_FD_120480 | JGI IMG/M metagenome (GOLD analysis project Ga0182024, IMG submission 120480) | Permafrost microbial communities from Stordalen Mire, Sweden - P3-2 metaG (Illumina Assembly) | ecosystem: Environmental > Terrestrial > Soil > Wetlands > Permafrost | place: Sweden: Stordalen...
ACGAATCACGAATCACGAATCACGAATCACGAATCACGAATCACGAATCACGAATCACGAATTCTCCGCCTTCAACACCGGCGCCACGTCATGCGCCCACTTGCGAAGCTGCGCGAGCGGGACGACGCGTATATTGCTGTCCAATAAGACCTCCGAAACAAATCGATCCCGGCGGTTGCCACGGTCGGGCTCGCGCTCGGTGACCGCCAGGAATTCCGTGTGTTTTACATGGTCACGAATCGCTTTTGCCGTGTAGGCGAGAAGTTTTGCCTGTCCCGGATCGCGGCCGAGGGCCACGGAGTGGACAAAGCCGCGCGTGCCGTTGCGGCGGTAGGAAAAATCGAGGCGCATGGGATCGCCCGGCGCCGTGAATTCCTCGACTCGCACGGAGCGCTGCATCAAGCGCAGAATTTTTTCGGTGCGAAAATAATCGGCGGCCTGGGCGCGTACATCGTTGCGTGTGCGAATCTCGACCACGCCGCGCCGCGGTTCACGCAGCGGCTCGACCTGTTCCCGGAAGATGCGGTCCAGTTCGACGTCCGGGTCGCGGGCGAGCAAACCCTTGCGGGGCGCGAGTTGAATGGCGTTGGAAAGAGTTTCATCGAATTTTTGCAGAATGCCTTCGGCGTCCATCTCGCGTCCGGCAAACTGGCGGTAAAATTCGGCGGGCAGGCGCAGCAGCAGTTCTTCGTCGGCCGCCGGGTGCATGCGGCGCAGGCGCGCGAGATCGGCAGGTTCCTCGAGCCACCGCTGGCGAACGCGGCCCGTGGCGGGATCGAGCAGCAGGACGCCGATATTGACCCACTCGTCGCGGATCAGATTGGGCTGGTAGCGCACGACATGGTAGGCGCAGGTTTGAAGCGTTTCGTCAGGCATGTGTCACCTTCCAGTTTGGAAACGGATCGCGGCCGGAATTGCGGGCCGACAAAAGTAATTCGCGTACACGTTCGCGCCGGCGGTATAGGCGCTCAAGCAAACGCTCCATGGCGTCCCAGTCTCCGCCATACCATTCGGGCGGAATCTGCGCGGCTTCTTCGCCCAGCACGCGCTCGGTGATTTGATTTTCGAGGCGCGAAAGCCAGGGCTCGAATGCATTCATTCCGTCGACGGCTTGATAGACGCGCTGGCGCATGTACAGGCCGCGAAGCGGCGCATCCGGAAAATCCCACTCTCCCGCGTTGAAGCAAAATCCAAAGTCAATCATCATCGCCGTGTAACCGGTGGCTGTGTAAGTGATCGCTGTATAGTTCGCAGCCGCATCGCCCAAAGCCGGATTTCCGGCCGCCACCGCAAGATCGCCGGGATCGCGGAAAAAAATTGCCTGCCGCCCATTGGTGTTGCACGTCCACTTATCGAGGACCAGTACGCCCAGAAAATCCGAGAGATTCCGCACGCACAATAACTGCTCGTCCGGCAAAAAATCGTGCACCGTCATTTGCGCCGGATGCCCCGGAAATTGCGACCCGAATTGTTTTCCCGCCGCGCAGGGCTTTCTGCCCAAGCCCAGTTGCATGACGAGGTCCGGCGTGTAGGCAATGATTTCCGGGCGTACGTCCACCACTTCGACTTGCGGCACGCACAATCCCAAACGCGCCGCCAGGCGTGTAGCGAGCATTTCATTGGCCAGAATTTTTAAATGTTGCGGGTTGTTTTGAAATTTAACGATGTAGTACGCATCGTCCTCGCAGCGCATCAAATGTGCTTGCGCGCCACCACGCATTCGCCTTACATGCTCGATGGCAAGTTTCATGACAGCCATGCTAGACACGCCCGGCCAAACCCGCAAGAAAATAGTTCCGCTATGGGAAATGAAAATTAACAGGAGGGAAAATTCTGCGGGTTGTCCCGGAATGGTACATTTCGCGGCGCGACTTCGGCGCGGAGCGAAAGCCCGAAATATTTTCTCGAGCCTTCGTCCGCGCAATCCATCGCTGGAAAAGCCTGCTAGCGCTTTTTGCCGCGCTTCGACGGTTTCTTGGCCGGCTTCTTCTTGGCTACTTTTTTTGCAGCCTTCTTGGCGGCCTTTTTAGGAGCGGGCTTTGCTTTTACTTTTGCTTTACTTTTTGCTTTTTTCGCGACCGGTTGCTTGGCCTTCTTCGCCGGCGCCTTTTTCTTCGCAGCCGGTTTCGGAGTGGAAGCGGGTTCGGAAACCGCCGCCATATCCGGGCGTTCGGTTATGACCAGTTCCTCTTCCGTTTCCTCTTCGATTACATCTTCCGGGTCGCCGCCGAGTTCTTCTTCCTCAAAATGCACGAACTCGTTTTCATCACCTTGGTCTTCTTTTTCGTAGGCCATCCGCATTCTCCCTTCGACTATTCGCCATTTCGAGGAATTCGATGGCGATTGACGCCATCGCGCGCTTATAAACGGAATTCAGCATGTTTGTCAAGAGTTAGACTGAGTTACGCCGGTTCCGTCTGCAATTAAATTTCCAGCATGCTTGCCGGCAGGCGCCCGTCCAACAGGCGCAGTCCGGCAATGGCATGCCACAAAGACGATCACAATATAGTGACAAGACGGATTAAAAAGCAAGGAATGACTAGCGCGCTTGGAGAATTGTCAGCGTATCGCCAACCTGCAGAGGGCGGCTGAACAAATACCGGTTGCCCGCCTGGATGGCTTCCACCGTCGTCCGGTAGGCCTGTGCGATGGACCACAGCGTTTCTCCCTGCTTCACATGGTGAACGACCGCGTTGCTCGCTCGCGCTTCCATGATGGGAGGTTTGCCGGTGGCGCCGGTCTGTCGAGCGACCACAGGGGCGGCCGTCGTGGATTTGGCCTTGCTCGCTTCCTGCTGTTGCGAAGGCCCCGGAGTCATCCCGCCGGGATAAATCCGCAGGGAGGCGCCGCGCACCACATGCTCCGCCTTCAAATGATTCCACTTGCGCAGTTCGGCGGTGGTCACATCGAACTCGTCGGCGATGGTGGCAATCGTATCGGTGCGGCGCACCCGGTAGCGAATCAGTTTCCCGGTGGAGGTTTCGGTCCGCGCAGCAGCCGGAATAATCAGCTTCTGTCCCTCTTCGAGAGGCGCGCCTACCGCAAGATCGTTGGCATCCGCTACTTCGGCCGTCGAGACGCGATATTGCTTGGCAATGGAGGAAAGCGTCTCTCCCTGCTCCACTTTATGGCGGCGCCAGCTGACCCATTTTTCGGGCGGGATGGCGGCGATTTCGGCAAAGAAACGCTCCGCGCTGCCTTCGGGAATCTGCAATACGAAATCGGGATCGGGCGGGGTAACGAGGCGCAGCAGCTCCGGATTCATGCTGCGGAGGGACTCCAGATCCGTGTCAATGGTCTCGGCCACGAGGCGCAAATCAATCGCCTGGCCGGGTTTTACTTTGTCGGCCTTCAGCGAAGGTTCCGGTTCGAATTCAATACCGTACCGGCCAGGATCCTTGGAAATCAAGGTCAAGGCCAGAATAATCGGCACATAGTTCATTGTTTCTTTGGGCAGAGCGTTGCGGTGATACAGTTCCCAGAAGTCGGCATAGCCGGTTCGTTCCACGGCATGCTGCACGGCCCCTGCTCCGGAATTATAAGCGGCCATCGCCAGGTACCAATCGCCAAACTGGTCATACAGATCGCGCAAATCGCGCGCCGCGGCTCGCGTTGCTTTTTCCGGATCCTGGCGCTCGTCCACCCACCAGGTTTTTTGCAATCCGTATTTTCGTCCCGCAAAGGACATGAACTGCCACATGCCCCGCGCGCCAGCTTTGGATACAGCCTGTGGCAAAAAGGCGCTTTCGGCCTGCGCCAGATAGATCAAATCCTGAGGCAAACCTTCTTCCTTCAGGACGCGGCGAACCATTTCACGATAACGTCCCGCGCGGCGAAGACCGGTTTCGACAATCGCGCTTCCGCGCGGCGTCTTGAAATAATTTAAATAGGCTAGAACAGGATCGTTGACTGTGAGAGGAAGGTCATGGTCGATCGCTCCCACTTCGCCTTCGGCGCGTCCGCGCAAGTTCGGATCGAATTTCTCTGGCTGGGGGATCGGCTGCTCGGCAATTTCGTCAATCGGAGCGGGAGTGGATTTTTGTTCACTAAAACCGTCGCCGGCTCGGAAGGCTTCTAGTTCGTCCAAGCTAACGGTGTCAATAATGTGGTGGTACAAACCGCTCAGCCGGGGATCCGTATCGAGATCGAAGCCGCTGGCCAGCAAGCGGTCCAGCGCGTTGTCAAATTCCTCGCGCGCCTTGCCCAGATGTCCCGCCTTAAAATCTTGTTCGCCGGCGTCAAATGCCGCCTGGCTTTCGGTAGCCACCTGCTCGGGTCCGGAGGGAATTGGAGCGGCAACCGGCGGCGCAACTTTACGTTGTGCTTCGACCGGCGGCGCAACTTGAACGGGCTTTTGCTCGGGCAATGCAATCTGCGGCGGTTTAACTTGGACCTGTTTTTTGGAGGAGTCATCGCACCCGACGAGGCCTGCGAGTACACCCGCCGCAATGAACATCCAAGCCGCCGATTTTTGAGCGCGATATCCCATAAGGTTTTTTTTAACGGGCAGAGTCAGTTTGAAACGACGTGTCGAACCGTCCTCCGCATTGTTAAAGAGCACAATGCTAACCAAACCAAGAGGCAGATTCCCGCCACTAGGAATTCCGCATAGTTGATTGTAGATCATATGCCCCCAAGGGGGTCAATAGAGAATGCAACACCCTGTTAATATTTGTTTAACCCACTGAAAAAATGAATCTTAGGCCAGAGCTTGCTGCAGGTCCGCGATCAGATCGGCGGAGTCTTCGAGGCCAATGGACATGCGCACGGTGCCTGGGCTGACACCTGCTGCGGCAAGCTCAGTTGTGTTCAGTTTGAAATGGGATGTGTAGATAGGGAGCACAATGAGTGATTCGACTCCACCCAGGCTTGCGGCTAAAAGAAAGATTTCCGATTTATCGCAGAAGCAGCGCGCGGCCGGCAGCCCCCCCTTCATGTCAAAAGCCAGCATTCCACCAAAACCCGTCATCTGCTGTTTGGCCAGACGATAATGCGGATGCGAGGGCAGACCGGGATAATGGACCCGCTGGATTTTAGGATGACGTTCCAAAAAACGCGCCACCACCAAGGCACTTTCACATTGCCGCCGGACACGAATTTCGAGAGTTTTTAATCCGCGAATCAAAAGATAGGCGGGATCGGGATCCATGGAGCCGCCGAGTGCGATCATCATCTCGCGCACTTTTCCTACGCGCTCCCGGCTCCCGGCCACGGCTCCGGCAACGATGTCCGAATGGCCGGCCAAATATTTTGTTGCACTATGAACCACCAGATCGAATCCCAGGTTCAACGGCTTTTGCAGGATGGGCGTGGCAAACGTGTTGTCGATGATCGAGACAAGTTTGTGTCTCCGCGCCAGGGCCACACACTTTTTCAAATCCACGAGGCCAAGCGTTGGGTTCGTGGGGGTTTCCACATAGAAGGCGCGCGTTTTGGCGTTCACCAATGAATCGAAGCCATCGAGATTCGCTTCCACATGGCGCACGCGGATTCCCATCCTTGGCAGGATGTCCCGCATTAGCCTGTAAGAGCCACCATAGAGCTGCCGCGTGGCGATCAGTTCCTCTCCGGTTTGCAGGACGGACAGCAGGGCGCTCGAGATGGCCGCCGATCCTGAAGCCGTCACCAGCGCAGACTCTCCATTTTCAAGTTTCGCGATTTTTTCTTCGGCTACGGCAAGCGTGGGATTTCCATAGCGCGTGTATAAATACGCTTTGGACTTTCCCTCGGCCCAGCGTTTCATTTCCGCCGTGTCCGCGAATGTGAAATTGGCGGAGCGAACGATAGGCGCCGTGACGGGCGCGTTCACCCCGTGCTTCGGCTCGCCGCTATGGATGGCGAGTGTTGCGTCGGACCACTGGGGAGAAGTTTTCTTAGGCATAATACGGCTATTTTTTCACGCCCACAAAAATTCGCAACCTCCAATTTGGCTCATTTTGCAGACGGCAAAGTTTCTTGCTTCGTCTGTTTCCTGCCTCCTTGTCTGTTTGCCTCGTCTCTTCCGCCTCCGCTCCTCAGACGTGCTCTTCTTCCTCGACCTCAACTCCGCGAGCCGCTTTTGCCGCGGCAATTACTTTGTCCGCGATTTCGGTCGGCACATAGTCATAGTGCGAATACTCCATGGTGTAGGTGCCGCGGCCTTGTGTCATGGACGTCAAGGTCGTCGCATAATTAAGCATCTCGGCAAACGGTACGGATCCCTTCACGATGACGGTCGTTCCGCGCACTTCGCTGCCATTGATCCGCCCGCGCCGCGAGCTTAGATCGCCCATGATGTCCCCCGAGTATTGATCCGGGGCGCAGACTTCCACATGCATCACGGGCTCGAGCAGCGCCGCGCGGGCCTGCTTCATTCCTTCCTTGAAGGCCAGCGAGCCGGCGATCTTGAACGCCATGTCCGAGCTGTCCACGTCGTGGTATTTGCCGTCATAGAGGATGGCTTTGAAATCCACGACGGGGAAGCCGGCCAGATACCCACGCTCGGCCGAGGCGCGGATCCCTTTCTCGACCGAAGGAATCCAGTTCTTGGGAATTGCGCCGCCGAAAATATCGTCCACGAATTGGAATCCCGTGCCGCGCGCGCCTGGTTCCAGACGAACGCGGCACACGCCAAACTGTCCGTGGCCGCCGGTTTGCTTTTTGTGTTTCCCCTCGGCGTCGGCCTTGCCGCGAATCGTTTCGCGATAGGGGACCTTGGGAGGATGCAGCTTGAGGTCCACGTGATAGCGCTTATGCAGTTTCGCGACCACCACTTCGATGTGCTGCTGGCCCGAGCCCGCCAGTAGAAATTCCTTGGTTTGCGGATCGCGCGAAAAACGAAGCGACGGATCTTCTTCCAGAATTTTGTGAATCGCGGGACCGATGCGGTCTTCATCCGCTCTTGTCTTGGGCTCGACGGCGAAGGTAATGGAAGGCTCGGGAACGTGGGGCAGCGGATAATGGATTGTGGCAGCTTTGTCACCAAGCGTGTCGCCCGTAAATGTTTCCTTCAGCTTTGCGACAGTGCCTAGATCGCCAGCGTGCATCTCCGGGACAGCTGCGGCGGCCTTTCCCTGCATCACCTGAATGTGCTGCAAACGTTCGCTTGTGCCGCGCGTAAAATTTTGCGGCATCGCGTCGTTTTTCAGGACGCCGGACATGACTTTGAAATAGGTGATGCGGCCGGCAAACGGATCGGCCAGCGTTTTAAATACAAAAATGGACAAGGGCTCGGTGTCGGCAATCGTTCGCTTTATTTCGGCGCCCTTGCTGGCGGTTTCGCTGTGGCCTATCGCCGTACCGCGCTGCGATGGGTCGGGAAACACGTCGGCCAGCAAATCGAGAAGCGTGGCGCTGCCGATATTGTGCAGCGCGGACGTCAGCACCACGGGATAAATGCGCTTGGCCTGGAATTCCTCGCGCAGCCCTTTTTTTAAATCTTCAATTGGCAGCGTGCCCATCTCAAAAAATTCCGCCATCAGCGCGTCATCGCCTTCCGCAATCATTTCCACGAGCGCCTCGTGTGCGATCTTCGCGGGTTCGGCCAGGACCGCGGGAATCTCTTCGATCTTCGGCTTGCCGTCGCCGTCCGGCGTGTAGACATGCGCCTTCATCGTGATCAGGTCGATCACGCCGCGAAACCCTCTCTCCGAGCCGATCGGCAACTGCAGCGGCACTACGTTGCGCCCGAAGACGCGCGTAATCGATTCCATGGCGCGGTCGTAATTTGCCAGTTCGCGGTCCATCCAATTGACGACGAATGCGCGCGGCACATCGTACTCAATCGCGTAGTCCCACACTTTTTCCGTGCCCACCTGCACGCCTGCCGCCGCGTCCACGACGATCAGCGCGGCATCCGCCGCCACGAGCGACGCACGCGTGTCATTCAGAAATGTGCTGTAGCCCGGCGTATCCAGGAAATTCATTTTTATTTTTTCAGCGCGGCCGGCAGGCGCCCATTCGGCGTAGGCCAGGCTGGTGTGAATCGAAATTTTCCTCGCGATTTCTTCTTCGTCCCAGTCGGTAACGGTAGTTCCTTCGGTGACCTTTCCCAGCCGCGTGGTCATCCCCGCGGTAAACAATAACGACGACACCAGCTGGGTTTTCCCCGTATCGCCGTGGCCGGCAATTCCCACATTGCGTATGGATTGCGTTGCGTAGGCTTTCATCGCTCTGCCCCCTTTGGCGCCGCTGTCGGTGAGCGCGGCGAGGGCCGCGGCCGCACCAGAAAAAAGGTTCGCGGCGAGTTGTTTTGGAAGGATGAAGGTTCGTGTTCCGGATTCCCGGTCGCGCCCTCCTATTTCGCGGATGCTAGCACGGCTACGAGCGCGGAGCAATTGCTCTTGGTAGCAAAGGCTTCTGCCTGTGGAATTTAATGGTAATTCAGGAGGACTTCCAGAAATCAAAATCCACAGGCGGAAGTGGCACCTTCGTGTCACCGTGTTGGAATTCGCCTGTGAAGATGCCGCTATCCGGTGGTCGTGCGGTGTCAACAACGATTGCTATTAAAAAATATACCTGTCTCAATCCGCATGACTCAGCGATTGGGCGAAGCCGCCGGAACGGCATCCAGAACCTCACGAACCCTTTGGCAAAGCAAGGACGGGCTGTAAGGCTTTCTGAGAATCGCCACGCCGTGTTCCACAAGATCGGCCAATACAGCGGTTTCATTGCTGTACCCAGTAGCGAAAACCACTGAAATCTGGGGATTTATTTCCTTTATGGCGGCAAAAACTTCAGGTCCGCTGCGGCGGGGCATGATAACGTCCAGCAAAACGAGAGAAATTTTTTCGCGATTCGCGGAAAATATTTGGATGGCTTCCTCTCCGTCATGCGCCAGCAGCACTTGATACCCTTTGGCAAACAAGACCGAATAAGCCATTTCACAGATGCCATCATGATCGTCGGCGAGCAAAATCGTTTCGTGCCCGCCGCGAACCGGCAAATCGTCAAAAACGAGCGGTCGAAATTCGGTCTTGGCCGGCGTCTCATTAATGGGAAGAAAAATTCGGAATGTGCTGCCCTTGCCGGCTTCGCTCTCCACCTGGATAAATCCATTGTGCTGTTTGACGATGCCATAGACCGTTGCCAGTCCCAACCCCGTTCCCTTGCCCATCGCTTTCGTAGTAAAAAAGGGTTCGAAAATTCTCTCTCGTGTGGCGGCGTCCATGCCTATACCCGTGTCCATGACTTGCAAGGAGGCAAAGCGCCCAATTTGCAGGCCTACGGCGTTGCGGACATCTTCTTCAGAGAAGTTGGCATTATGGGTTTCAATCGTGATGGTCCCGCCTTTGGGCATCGCATCGCGGGAATTGAGGCACAAATTAATAAGCATTTGCTCAATTTGCGTGGGATCCGCGCGCACCGCCAGCAAATCGTCCGCCAGTATCGTTTTGATTTCGATATCTTTTCCAATTAATTTGTCTAACAAGCTCATCACGTCATGCACGGTTTGATTGAGGTTTAGATTTTTAGGCTCCAGAATTTGCCTGCGTGCGAAGGCCAGCAACTGCTGAACAAGCGCGGTCACGCGGTCGCATTGAATATGAATTTTTTTAAAATAGTTTTCCAGCACGATGTTACTGGAAGCGGCCTGCTCCTCGCCCATCTCCGCCCAACCGAGAATAGCGCCGATCACATTATTGAAATCGTGCGCAATACCTCCGGCAAGCTGGCCGAATGCTTCGAATTTTTGCGCCTGTTGCAACTGCCGCTCGAGAGTCCGGCGTTCCGTGACGTCCCTGGAAACAGTGGCCACAAATCGAGGTTCCCCCGTTTTTTGATCCTTCACCTGAAATCCCACAAAATCCATGGGTAAGGGCCGCCCTGTTTGCAAATGGCGGAATTGCAATTCTCCCTGCCAATGCCCTGTCGTCCGGATAGCTGGGAGAATCGTGTCGTAAACCAGGGGAAGATCGGCGGGAACCACGTAGTCCATCGAGTGGGTCCCCTTGATCAATTGTCCATTGGGTATCCCGAGCATGGCCCGGCCCGCCGGATTCACATATTCCACATTGTCGTGAAGATCGGCGACCGCAATAAAATCCCGACTGTATTCGACCAGCGTAAAAAATTTCTGCTTTTCTTCTTCCGCCCGTTTTCGTTCGGTAATGTCCAGGGCAACGACGAGCCCGGCGACCATGCCACTGTAATCCATTTTATGCAGAAACATTTCCACGTCGATTAACGAACCATCCTTCTTGCGGTGGCGCCATTCGCCGGAAAGGCGCTCGTGCAACCTGGTATCTCGAAGGGCGCCCAGCAGCTTGGGAATCTCTTCGGCCGGATGCAAAGCTCCCGTATTCATCTGCAGAAATTCAGCTCGGGTAAACCCATAGTGGCGCAGCGCCGCGTCATTCACTTGAAGAAATTGCAGTGTCTCCAATTCAAAAACCCACATGGGGAGCGGATTCTGAGCAAACAGAAACAGCGAATTTCCTTCACTCTGGCGCAATGCCTGAATCATCAGCTGGCGCGCATCCCGCAAGGCTCTTTCCTCTAGAGCTCGCGCCACGACCACGGGGAGCCTGGTCAAGTGGTCCTTCAATACATAATCGGTAATTCCTTGCTTAATACACTCAACGGCGACTTCTTCGCCGAGCGTTTCCGTAACTAAAATAAACGGAACGTCGCGACCCGCGCGCCGCATCGCTGAGAAAGCGTCAATGCCGGTCCACCCAGGCAACCGGTAATCGGAGAGCACTACATCGAAGGGAAATCGTGAAATATGGTCCAGAAATTCCGTTCGCGTGGCAATGATCCGCGGCTTACACTGAAACCCGGCGCGCTCCAACTCATCGACATTTTTTTCAGCTTCCGGAGACGAATTCTCAATCAGCAATGGATGCAGAGGCGCCGACATATTCCAAAATCTCGTCAAGGCAGAATTTGTGGTCATCTGACTCATGAGAACCTCTCCCCACAAGTCATCTTCCGTGGCGAACGGGCGGCTAGCGCACTCCGTATCCAAACGTGTATATACACGTGTGCCATAGAATTATTCGGAAAATTCAGGAATTGCATATCCTGCCCGTCCTTAAGTTTCGAAGTGGAATGCAAAGTGATCTGCCATTGTGAACACACTGCACCGCGAACATTCCACAAACTGTTTATCGGCAGAACTTGGACAGGGCTTGAGGGAAAATTTAAAATCCGTTTTGGGGCTTATGAGGAAAGCTACGCGACCGTTGATTGTTTGAGCGCTGGAGGTTCGGAACCGCGCACCTGTTTCTTCCGTTTTTCTTCATACATATGGGTATCGGCAATCTGAAGCAATTGCTCCAGAGGTGGTTGGAGAATCGCAGGCACATCCGCGATTCCCATGGATAGAGAAATTCGGAAGGTCCACGACGAAAGTCCGTTGATGAAATCTGTTCTCAATTGGATGCGCTTGCGAACTTGCTCGGCGGAATCCTGTCCCGCATCCGTCATCAGCACGCAGAATTCGTCGCCGCCCACTCGCGCCAGAATATCGGACTGTCGAAAGCAGGCGCGTAGAACATTGGCAGAGACGATGAGCGCGCGATTGCCTTCCAAGTGCCCTTGGGAGTCGTTAATTAATTTTAGATCGTCCAGATCGATGTAAATCAAAAGCGCCGTTCCCCTGCGCTGAAGGACTCGCAAATGTTGTTCCGCCAAAGCCATGAATCCACGGCGATTATATAGGCCGGTTAAATCGTCTCTCAGCGAAAGGTCGTGCAGATTTTTTTGCAGCCTGTGGCGTTCGATGGAGTATCTCAGCGCTTTTACCAGCGAGGCTCGATCCAGCCGATCTTTGCAAAGGAAATCCTGCGCCCCTTGCCGCAAAGTCTCCACAGCTAAAATCTCGTCTTCGTGCTCTGCCAGGACGACCATGGGCATATCCGGGGCCGCGGAACGCGCAGCTTGCACACATGCGCGATACTGCTGTTGCCTGGACCCCAAGTCGAGCAATAGAACATCCGTCGGATCGGTGGAGATACGGTCGGCGGCAAGGTCGAGATCCGTCACATGCGCAATGTGAAAATTACCGCACTCTTTCGTGTCGAGAAGTCCGCGAACCCGGCATGCGTCTTTAGCCTCGCCTACCAATAATATCCGGATAGGAACACTATTCATGGACACCGCGCAGCCTCGATATTCCCATTTTAAGTTCAATCATTCTGAGATGAATAATTCCAAGTTCAGAATGAAACAAGGCTCGCCTCGACACACGCCATCAATAGTCGCATGGGTCTGGGCGCCAAGCGAACACGGGAATTCACTTTCTGGAAGGGGGATACACAGTTTTGACTAGCAGGGAAATGTTGTCAATAGATGTGACAAGCGTTGATGTTTGAAAGATACACCCCCTTTTTAATCGCGGCAGGTGGCTTTCAAACGAATTTACTTTGGATTATTGCGTGTTTGACTCAGAAGATTTATGAAAAGGCGGAATGCGCCGGCATTGCCTTCCGGCAGTTGGCGCGAAAACGAAAGCCCTGTGTAGATGTAAACGCCCTTGCCCGTGCGCGCCCACACCAGGCTGCCCAACAAATCTTTTTCTCCCGGATCATGCATCGATAGAACCGTGTGATATTTCTCGTCCCACTTTTCCAGGAAATAGAGTCCGCGTTCCTGCACCCAGCCATCGAAATCGTGCGTTTCAATTTTATTCGGAAAATTCAAAAGCGGACTTGCAGGATCGGTGAAATTTACCGCCGCGGTTTCATCCGTGACGCGCGGGCCAGGACCCATGGTCGCGGGAAACGGAGCAGGCTTGAGCGGATCCCAGATGGCGGGACGCTGATCCAATACGACGAGCGTGCCGCCATTTGCCGCGTAATCCAACAGGCGCGAATTGGAAGCGACCACATCCGAGCGCAATTCATAGGCGCGCATGCCGACGACGATGGAATCAAAACGGCTGAGATCGCCAAAGGCAAGCGCATTGGTATCCACCATTTCAACGTCAACTCCCAAGCGCCGCAAGGCGTCTGGGATTGCCGCATCGTTGTCGGCGGAAATGTAACCGACGCGCAGATGCTCGGGGACGGTGATGGAGAATACGTGCACGGGCACAGTAGCGGGCGCGCTCCAAAGGTATGTTGGCAGCGAGGGCAGCGGCTCAAGCGAAGTTTCAAATGTGGTATCGCCGCGCTTCACGTAGGCTTTCAATTCGTAATTCCCCGCCGCGATTTTTTCCGGAGGAGTGACGCTCAGGTGCACCAGACGGTCACCTGCGCCGGAAAATTCAACGGCCTCGGGCGCTGGCGCTTTCCAACCAGAAGGGACTTCGACCCCAACGGTAACCTTCGAGGCCGCTTCCGAAAACGAATGCACGCGCGCAAAGATATCGAATTGCCGGGGCTCGCGTGACGCAACAACCACGTATTGCTGCGGTTCCGGCGTGATCCCGACCGGGGGAACAATGCGCAAAGGGTAGCTCAACACGCTAACGGATGTGGAGTGCAGGCTCATCACAGGCGCCGTGAAATCGAAACTGTATCCGTCAACTTCCACATGCGTGCATGCGTTTACGAGCGGCGGCGGAAACGGGTAGAGAAATTCGCCGGGAGTGTGCGGTGTTTTCGCTCCGGCGGGAACAGCAACGCTGAAGTTGATCGATCCGTCTTTTTCTTCTCGCTTCGTAATACTCCAGTCTGCGGGGAGCATGAGTTCCGGTTTTGAAAAGTTTGCCGGCAAATCGTTACGGTGTGCAATTTCGGCACGCACACTAAAACCTTCACCGGCCACAAGCTCGCTGCGGTCGGCGTTCGAAACGATTTTGATTGCCGCGGCATCGGAAAGTGCGTAATTAATTCGTCCGCGCACTTGTTCCAGTTCCCAAAGTGCGTTTGAGGCGGACGAATCCTTCGACTTTTTTACCTGGTCTTCGAGCGCCACAATGCGCTTGCCTGCCTCCGCAATGTTGCGAACAGCTCGGCCCCAGTCCAGTTTTTCCGCGGCGATGCGCGCTTCATCCAGATCATGATCCGTCGCGGTTAGAGAATCTTCCGCCGGCACCGGAATCGAATGGGCAAGAGAAGTCAGCGGCTGCGCAAAATCCGATGGCGAGGGCGCGCCGCCCGTGGCGCGCTTCAAACCATAAGGACGCCGTAGGAAAGGCGAATTGAGGAAGGGCGTAACGCCCTGCGAGCGGTGATGCAAATATCCTTCAAGTGAAATTTCGCGGTAACTAAGGCCCCAGATCGGAGAAATTTCATCCGCGGGAACGACCCATGAGCCGGTGTAATCCACTTTTTCATCGGGCGCAGTTGCGCGGACCGGATTCATCACGGCCTCCACGCGCCAGGGCTTTAATCCTTCCGCAATTTGATCCGGATATTTCGTGGGATCGGCGGCGGCCTCGACCGCTTTCGGCGTTTGGTAACCCGAATCCTGGTGATTGCCGTGGCCCGTTTTTTGTCCGCCCCAACCGTTGACCACAATTTGTGGGCGTAGCATGCGAATCGCGCGCACCATGTCTTCCAATTCCACGCCCTGCCATTTTTCAAGCGTTTCGCTGAGCGTTTTTGAAAATCCAAAATCGACGACGCGCGTGAAATAAAGATGAGGGCCCTCCACGTTCATCGCGGCGGAAAGTTCCGAGCTGCGCAGGATGCCGAGTTGCGCTCCCTGCTCCGGGCCAATAGCGTTCTGGCCACCTTCGCCGCGATTCAGAGTCAGGAGCGTTGTGTCCGTGCCTAGCGCGTGCGGCAGGTACGTGAGCAACGTGGAAGCTTCGTCATCGGGATGCGCCACTGTAAAGAGGACGCGCGTCACGACACGCGCCTTCTGAATGGCTTCGAGCGTATCCGCGACGCTTTCGCCGCGGCCCGGCGCCGGCTGCTCCTGCTGCGCGGAAACTCGCGTCAACGTAAGAGAAAGCGCACAGAGAATTGCCAGCAGCGAAGCCCACACAAATTTTTGCGCGCGTTTCATCGTTGCGCCTCCACGGCCACGGCGAACGGCCAGATGCGCCGGTAGCGCGCCTGAATCATGTACGTCACGATGCCCAATGCGATCACTCCAAGCCCTCCCAGGGCGAACGTTCGGCCAGTGGAATAAAATAATGCCACCCAGCCTAAAATTGCCAGCACGGCCGGCCACGGATAGAACCACATCTTAAAGGGTAGCCGCTCCGGAGGCCAGCGGCGGTGCAAGATCATCACACCCACGCCCTGGCTGATGAACTGCACGATCAGCCGCACGGCGATAATCGCCTTGATCACACTGGATAGACGGAACAGCACGCTGAACGCGAGCGATGCCGCGCCCAAAAACAGAAGCGATACGTTTGGGAAATGTTTTTTGGGATGCACGCGCGCAAAAATCGGAAAAAAATTGCCGTCCTCGGCCGCGGCAAACGGCACGCGCGAGTAACTAAGCAGCGTAGTGAAGAGCGAAGCGAACGCAATCCACAGAATCATGATCGTGGCGAACGTGGCGGCGCGCGCCCCATACAAGCGTTCCACAAATGTGCTTACAATATATTGCGAATTCTGCGCCTCGCGCCACGGCACCACGCCCAGAATGCTGGTCTGCATCGCCAGATACAGCACGGCGATTCCCGCGATGGAAATAAGGATCGCGCGCGGAATATTTTTTTCGGGATCGCGAATCTCCGCGCCCAGATTGCAGATATGGTAGTAGCCCAGATAGGTGTAAATCGTGTTGACCGTTGCGGACCCAAGCCCCGCAAAAAATAACCAGGACCAGTTCCACGCGCCCGGCGGAAAATCGAATGCCATGCGCGCCGAAAAATGCGTGAACCCTCCCCAAATCATCCACAACATCGTGCCCACAACGCCGACCCACAAAAATTTGGAGATCATGCCAATCGCGGAAATTCTGCGGTACAGAAGCACAACCAAGGAAATCACGAGCGCTGCGGAAATCGCCTTCTGCTGGTACGGGCCGAGCGGAACAAGATACGTCAGGTATTGTGAAAATCCGATCGCGCCAGACGCGACGACAAGGGGAGCCTGAATCAGCGTCTGCCAAATATAAAGGAAGGACATCAGTCGCCCGCCGCGCCCAGGCCCATAAATTTCTCGCAGGAACGCGTACGTGCCGCCCGCGCGTGGCATTGCTGCGCCAAGCTCGGCCCAGACCAGCCCATCCAGCAGCGAAAGCACCGCGCCTGCAACCCACGCCAAGAGACACTGTGGGCCGCCCATCGACTGAATCACGAGCGGAATCACAATGAACGGACCGATCCCAACCATGGCGTTCATATTCAGCGCCACCGCCTCGGTCAGGCCGAGCCCTCGTTCGAGTTGCTCCTCTGGCATTGGTGTTGACATGGTCGGGGCGAAGCGGGCAAAGCATATCAGATGCGTTTAAACGCCCAAAGCTTCCGCAAAATGGGAATGTATATCGGATTGCTGAATTCAAATGGAAACCATTCACTAGCTTTATGGAAATCATAGCTTGCAGATTTTTTTCAGAATTTTCGCAGCTTGCTGGAAAGGCCGGAAACGTATTTCAAACAGATTCTATGGCATTGATCCTGGCGGCAATGTGCTGGACGAGTTTTGAGGATTCTCGTGGAAACCGGTTACGTTCGCGCTCGGGGAGATCGCTTAAAATTTCTTCATAACTCGTGGGATGATTGGGTGGAACGACGTCAAACCCAAGTGCGTCAGCCATTCTGCAACTCCGGCGCACGGTAGAGAGAATAGTGGATTCTCCCGCGACCGGAGCGTCGTGATGCCGCAAAGTTACTTCAGAAAAAATCTTGGGGAGATTCCAGCGCGTAACCAGAAGCTGGCCCGCCTGGCAATGATCGACTCCGAATAGATCGCGCTCACGGGCGAGCGCGTCGCACGGTTCATTTTCCGCTCTCAGTAAAAAGTCGGCGTACTCTTTGGGATACGCGGCGATCAGTCCCAATCGTCCGACATCGTGCATCAGACCGGTTGTGTACGCCACATCCGCCTCCATCAAACCCACTTTTGCAAATTCTTCAGAGATGACAGCGCATGCCAGGCTGTGACGCCAGCAGGCGCGCAATTGAGGAACGTCGATGGATTCGCCGAGATAAGACTTCATCGCGACCGTCACCACCACGCCCTTCACACGCTCGAGTCCGAGGATGTGAATCGCCTGCAGAACGCCGCTTATTTCTATACGAATATTGAAGAGCGCCGAATTCGCCATGCGAAGAATTCCGCCGGAAATTGCTGCGTCCGAACTAATAAGCTCGCTCAGTTCGGTTAATGCTCCGCGTTCGCGCGACATTACCTGTAGGGTCTTGATCGCCACCGCAGGAAATGCAGGGACTTCCGTTAAAGGCCCGGGCTTGAATTTTTGGTCGCTCTTCTCTTTGGTGGTCATGGTCGACGCTTTTTTAGCAAACGCAAGCTGCATCCTTAATAACAGTGCTTGGTCTGTTCCAACCAAATCACGGGCCGCGAGGATAAAGGGCAAAAGGCGCTGATTCATTTCCCTTAAAGCAAAAGTTGTGCCAGATTTTCCCCAACCCCGCACGTTTCACTTTGAAACAGGGAACCCCATGCGCTTCTTCTCATCTTTAGTCTTCGGCGGAAATCGAGTTCAGGTTTAGCCGATGCTTAAAAATATGTTTCTTGTTTTCCACGAATTCAATTCCCAGTCATTCAGCGATTTTTTATCCGCAATTTTTAAAAAGTTGTTCCTGCGCTTATTTCTTCCACGAAGAGCAAAATGATGCAAAATCATTGCGGGGCAAACCAAGCGAATGGAAAAGTTGGGAATCATAATAACCGCCGCGACGGTGACCATTCTGGTTGAGGAGTTTATTCGCATGCGACGGCGACCATTTCCTGCGCATGGCTGGCTCGGCCTCTTTGCGCTCGTTTGCTCTGAATACCTGATGTTTCATGGCATTGAACCGGCGGCCACTTATTTCACTCCCATGGCTTGGACGTCCTACCTCCTGATTGTTGACGCCGCGATCTGCGCCATCACGGGCCATTCGCAGTTGCGTGAGGAACCGCGCGGCCTGCTGAAGATGGCGGCTCTCTCGATTCCCTTGTGGTTGATTTTCGAAGCTTACAATTTGCGCCTGTCCAATTGGACCTACGGCGGACTTCCGCAGAGCCACATCCAAAGGTGGCTCGGCTTCGGCTGGGCATTTGCCACCATCACCCCGGGAATTATTATGACTGCCGCGCTCATCGAGTCTTTCGATTGGCTCAAGCGGGATTCGCGCCCCATTCGCATCGGCCGCGCGGCAGAAACCGCATCTATTGTTTTTGGAGCCGTCCTGCTGATCCTTCCGCTGGTGGCGCCGAGGCACATTGGATCCTATCTTTTCGGTTTCGTGTGGCTCGGCTTCCTGTTTCTTCTCGAGCCAATCAACCATCGCATTCACTTGCCTTCCTTTCTGGGAGATTTAGCGCGAGGGTATCGCGGACGTTTGTATTCTTTTCTTGCCGCGGGCTGGATTTGCGGCTGGCTGTGGGAGTTCTGGAATTACTGGGCGCGCGCCGGCTGGATTTATACGTTTCCCATCGGGCAGCAATGGAAAATTTTTCAGATGCCCGCGCCCGGTTATCTGGCTTTCCCCGTCTTTGCGCTAGAATGCTTTGCGATGTACGTGTACGGCGCATGGCTCTTGAGCCCCAAATATGTCGCCGAAAAAAAATATTCCGAATAGCCGAAATGAGTCCGTGAACCTCTCTAAGCAAAATGTCCGCATGTTTTTTTACCTGGCCCTGGGTGCACTTGCCGCACTTTTGCCAGGCAATTTGCGCGCCTCCGAACTTAATATTCCGCCGGACGCTCAATTGGCCATCGAACTGATGTATCAGGGCAAGCCGCAGGAGGCCATCGCGCTCGCACACAAATTGGAATTCGCGCAGCCCAATCATCCGCTCGGCTACCTGATCGAAGCGGATATCCTGTGGTGGAATATTTATTGCAAGTGGTCGGAAAGAAAATACAACACGATCGATGCCTGGAGCCATCCTCGTCCAGCGGATGCGGACGACGATGTGGACCTCGCGCTTGCCGACAAAGTCGCAAGCCTGGCACTGGCCAGTATCGCCAAGACAGACACGGCGGAAATGGAGTTGTACGCGGGATTAGGCTATGCGTCGCGCGCGCGTCTGCTGGGCCTGCGTTACGAAAAAATTCCGGTGGCGCGCGCAGGCGTCGAAGCGCGCAAGCATTTGCTGCGCTGTCTGGAACTCAATCCTAGAATGTCTGACGCCTACCTGGGTCTCGGGCTATACAACTATTACGTCGACACACTCTCCGCAATGGCTAAAGTTTTGCGCTATTTCATGGGCATTCCGGGCGGTGACAAACGCGAAGGTTTGCGCCAGCTGGAAATTGCGTCCACGAAAGGCGAATTAACCCAGCTGGAAGCGCGCTTCAACATGGCCAAGAGCCTGCGCAATTATGATTTCGATTACGCGCGCGCCGAGCAAGCCGCCGCGCCGCTTCTCACGCAACATCCCAATAACTGTATCTTCCTGCTGCTTGTAGGCGATATCGAACAAAAACTTGGCCACAGCGTGGATGCTGCCGCAAAGTTTCGCTCCATCGCTGCGGCCCAGTGGGGAGGAGCAGCTTGCGCGGACCGCGCCCGCGTTCTGGCGCGCGAAGCCCTCGCCACACTCGATCCTAGCGCAAAATCAAATGGCACAAAGTAAACGGGCCAGGTTCCGCGCCTTCTATAAAATCTTGGGCAACGTGCCCTGCAGCCCTGTGCATCTCACCAGCGCTGCGGTAAGCTATGGGGCGGCGTTCCGGGTTGACTCGATAGGTTCCCGGTGGTATCAGAAGCAGTCTGGTTTGGTGGGGGTTCTACTCAATTTTGGGGCGCGGGCCATATATTAGAGCCGTGCATTTCACCGCCGCTGCGGTGAAAATGAAGCGCGGAGCCTGCTGGAAAACTGGAACGTCTCTGACTTCCTCAGCACTTGAATTGATATTCATGCGTTTTTGTCTGCCCGCTGTCCCGGCAGGGTAGCTCGCGAGGAGCGTGTTCGGATGTGTTCGCGCAAGTGGTTAATTTTGGTACTTATGGCGTGCGGGCTGACTTCTGCCTGCTCCCAATACAATACGAACCTTTCCATTCAGACGTCGTCCTCTGTCCTGTCCTTTGTCAGTCCAGGCTCTGCGACGGTCGGAACGCAGGGCTTTACGATTACCGCCAACGGCGGGGGTTTCGTTGCCGGGGCGCTCATTTTATGGAATGGCACCGCGCTGAATACCACGCTCGTCAGCAGCATTCAGCTGACCGCTCCTGTTCCCGCTTCCTACCTGACAACGGCAGGAACAATAAAGATAGCCGTGCAAATTCCTGGCTCTGCGCAATCGGCTACTCAAAACGTGAATAATACGACGACCACCGAAATATCGGACGTGATTCTCTTCACAATCGGGTCGACGCCGGGAACACCGCCCGCTATCACTTCCGTTTCAGCTTCTACCACTTCCGCGGCATCAACGCCTTATTGCAGTGCACAGGGCTTTACGCTGACCGTAAATGGCACTAATTTTACGAGTGACGCCATCGTGAATTGGAATGGCGCGCCGGAATCGACGACCTTTGCAAGCGCGACGCAACTGACAGCAACTATTCCTGCCACAACTGCCGCGTTCCCCGGCACAGTTGGTGTTACCGTAACGAATTCGATCGGCACGTCTCCCTCTTCGCCCGTTACGCTCACGACTCCCAGCGCCGCTCTCGCGACTCCCGTGCTCGGCGCTCTGTCGCAAACGACTGCCGGCGCCGGAAGTTCCGCTCTAACATTGACGGTGACGGGCACAAGCATTCTTCCCTGTTCCGTTGTTCAATGGACTAGCCCTAGCAACGTAGTCACTACGTTGCCCACCGTCTACAATAGCCCGACACAACTGACCGCGAGTGTGCCCCCATCGGATTTTCTGGCGACTGGGATGGCTCAGGTTGCAGTGCTTACGCAAGGAGCACCGAAGTGCGTCACGAACTGCACAATCTCATTCACCATCACCGGACCCGCGATTACTACTCTATCCTCGTCCACCACATCCAATAGCTCCACGCCATCCTGCGGTCCTTCGAACGTCATTTTGACCGTGACCGGCACAAATTTCGTAAATAGTTCAGTCGTAAATTGGGTCGCGAATCCGCCACCTGCGCTGCCATCCACACTTTCCACAACTTTTGTCAGCGCAACGCAACTCACAGCCATTGTTCCAGCTTCACTCATCTCTTCGTCCGGCGCGGTACAAATTGAGGTATCGAATTCCGGCGTCCTCTCCGGTCCTGTTCTTTTTACAATTTCCCCCGCGACGCCTCCCGCAGCGATAATCTCTTCCGTGTTGCCCACCATAGCAGCTGCCGGATCCGCGGGCGCTACGCTGACCGTTACCGGAACGAACATCTTTCCCTGCTCCGTTGTGCAGTGGACGAGTGGCAGCAATACAACTCAATTAGCAACCTCGTACGTCAGCGCAACTGCAGGGAATCCTGTTGAATTAATTGCAGCCGTTCCGGCGGCCGATATCGCCTCGGTCGGAACCGTGCAGCTCACCGTTGTAAGTCCTGCGTCGGGCACAAATGTATCGGGTCAGTTTCCGTTCGACATCAAGTTGGCCACGGTCACTTCGCTTTCTGCATCTACCACCACGGCGAGCAACACGCCCTTTTGCAGCGCATCTGGCTTGACGCTTACAGTGAATGGCACAAATTTCGCCAATGGCCTCACCGTCAATTGGAATGGCTCGCCGCGCCCGACTACTTTTGTGAGCGCAACACAGCTCACCGCCGCCATCACGCCGGCGGATACAGCCTTCCTTGCTAACGCTCCGGCAGCAGTGGCGATCACGGTATCCGGCCCGAATCCTGCGACAAATTGAAACTCGCTTCCGTTTTCTGTGACCGCATTGGCTACCGGAACGACTCTGCCCACGCCCGTCATCAGTTCGATTTCTCCAACGAGCGCGGCAACCGAAGCGCAAACAGGGCCGCCTATCGCGCTGACCTTAAATGGAAATGGTTTGTCGCCCTGCTCGGTCACACAGTGGAATGGCAATCCTCTCCCTGCAACAATATTCATTGGGACTGGCGGAATCGCTTCCTTCATTCCCGCAGCCAATCTCACCGCTACCGGAACGAACCAGATCAGCGCATCGACACTGGGACCGGGAGCCTCGAACAATGAGCCGTTTGCCGTATACACACCGGGTTCGCCGATCCTCACGAACGTACCCGGTGGATCGCTGTCTCTGCCCGTGCTGAGCGCGAGCCAGCGCTTCGGCGTGTATGTTCTCGCTTCTCCCGATGGCACTACGGAAACTCCTGGGACGACGCAAAATGTTTTCCTGAAGGATACTTGCCTGGGGGTGGCGTCCGGCTGCACGGCTTCTATAACTCTTGTTTCTGCTGCAACCAATAGCACTCCAACTACTCCGGGAAATGCGGATAGCATCTCCCCCTCCATCAGTGCGAATAGTGCACTAATGAGTCCCGATGGACGCTACGTAGCATTCCTGTCATCCGCCACAAACCTCGTGACACCCGCAACGAACGGCCTCATGCAGGCATTTGTCCGTGACACGTGCGCGGGAGTTGCGTCCAGTTGCACGCCTTCAACGCAAATTGTTTCGGTCTCCAACGGCACACCCGTAGCGCAAGCCAACGCCGCCATTCTATCGGCAACCATTGACGCCACGGGCCGGTACGTGACGTTCGAGTCCTCGGCCACGAACCTCGGCTCGACATCGTCTTCCTCCATTGGATTATTTGTAAGAGATACCTGCCCCCCCGGAGCGCCTTCAGGGTGCACGCCAACAACGCAGCCGTTGAACTAGCCTGAAGTAGAACAGGCTTCAGCCTATTTTCTTTTGACTTTTGCCGCACCAGTAAAAAATTCAAAAGTAGACAAGCTGAAGCCTGTTCTACAAAAACCCAACCGGCTAATCCGGCAGCAAAAACAATCGATCCGCAGCCAGCTCCATCGCCCAAGGCTGCGGAAGATCGCGGAACGATTCCCACTCCTGCTTGAAAACCTCGACCTGCACGTGAAAATCGCTCGAATTTGCCGGCGCTGCGCCAATTCGCAAATCGAGCGTGACGCGGAAAGGCGTTTCGGTCATTGCCGCTAGCCAGCATGGAAATATATTTTTACGGGAATTTTCTTGAGCGGAATTTAGCGGTGAACGGACGCGGATATGATGCGCGCGAATGGCAACGTGTCCAGGAATTTTCACGAATTCCTGCGCGACGCTCAACTTGCAGCCCCAATCCATCGCCTCAATAAAACCATCAGGCAGCCGGCGCGCCCGCGAATAATTTTTACAACCGGTCACGCGCGCAACCTCCATCGTCGGAGGATGGCGAAAAACTTCTTCCTTGGGCCCTTGCGCCGCCACTTTGCCATTCGCCAGCACGACTATTTTTTCGCAAACGCGGTAAGCCTCTTCGAGATTGTGGCTTACGAATAAGGTCGAGCCGCGATACGTTGCCAGAGTTTCACGAAGCTGCCGTTCCAGGGCGCTGCGCAAATGCGTGTCCAGCGCAGAAAATGGTTCGTCCAGAAGCAAAGCAGCAGGCTCGATGGCGAGCGCCCGTGCCAGCGCAACGCGTTGCTGTTCGCCCCCGGAAAGCGTCGCAGGGTACCGTTCCGCGAGCCCGGTAAGATGCGCAGCGGCAATCTGGTCGGCAACACGCCGCTTTCTTTCCGCATCGGAAAGGTGTCGCAAGCCGAAGGCAATATTTTCCGCAGCGGTCAGATGCGGAAACAACGCGTAATTTTGAAAAAGCAAACCGATGCGCCGTTCCCGCGCGGATAAATTTATTTTGCGATCGGAATCGAAGAGCACTTTCCCATTCAGCGCGATGCGCCCACGATCCGGCGTTTCAAGCCCGGCGATTGCGCGCAACGTCATCGTCTTGCCGGAACCGGAAGGCCCAAGCAATCCGAGCGGCGCCGCGTCAGCCGTAAATTCAACGGCGAGCCGGAACCCTCCCACATTTTTTTCAATTGCAACTTCCAGTGACATGATTTGTTTTTTGTAGCCGCAGGCTTCATCCTGCGGGGTTTGGTCCTAGTAGCGCCAGCGTCCCGCCGGCTCTACTTCAGACCTCTCCACAAACTAAACGCCCGCCGATTCGTTCCATAAATCAGCGCCAGCACAAAAAAAGAAAACAGCAGCAAAATCACAGCCGTTCGATTAGCCGCGTCATAATTCGCAGCCTGCACCTGATCGTAAATGTCGATGGAAACCGTGCGCGTCACGCCGGGAATGTTTCCGCCAACCATCAGCACCACGCCGAATTCGCCAATCGTATGCGCGAAGCTCAGCACAACTCCAGTAACCGCACCCGCCACGGAGAGCGGCAAAATGACGCGAAAGAACGTTGACAGTCGCGACGCTCCCAGCGTCCAGGAAGCTTCGATCAGCCGGCGATCCACGGATTCAAATCCCGCGGAGAAAGGCTGCACGGCAAACGGCAAACTGTAGATCACGGATGCTATCAGCAAGCCGCCAAATGTAAATGGCAGCGTATGCCCAAACAACAATTGCCAAAGTTTTCCGGCAAAATGGCGCGGACCTAAGCCTACGAGGATGTAGTAGCCCAGCACTGTGGGCGGCAGGACGATGGGCAGCGCGACAATCGCTTCCACTAAAAATTTAAGGCGCCACCGCGAATAGGTTATCCAGTAGGCGATCGGCATGCCCACTGCGAGCAAAATCCCTGCAACGCAAATCGCCAGTTTCAAGGAAAGAAACACAGCTTGCCAGTTCAACGCTTTCCCTCGTTGGAATTATTCGTGGGGAGCATAAATCCGTAACGTTCCAGCAGCGCGGCTGTGCCGGGCGACTTAATGTAGGCAAGAAATTGTTCGGCGGCTTGTTGATTTTTCGAGGAAAGCAATACAACCGCGCCTTGTTCTATCGGCATGTACAAATTTTCAGGAATCGTCGAGGTGCGTCCGCGACCCTTCATTGCCGGTGAAAGAACAAGAGAAAACGCAAGAATTCCCGCATCCGCATTTCCGGATTCGACAAATTCCGCCGCTTGCGAAATATTTTCGCCCAACACCAAACGATCTTTCACGCTGTCGTACACGCCGGCTTTGCGCAGTGCTTCTTCCGCAGCGCGGCCGTACGGTGCATGCTCCGGATTAGCAATCGCAATTTTATGTACCGCTGGGTCGCGCAATGCAGCGAGGCCGCTACGAATGTCCACGCGGGAATCGTTCCTCGTCCACAATACAATTTTCCCGACGGCATAGAAATACGTGCTCCCCGGCGCGGCCAGGCCTTCCGTTTCCAATTTTTTCGGATAGGCAATGTCGGCGGAGAAAAATAAATCGAATGGCGCGCCATTTTCAATTTGGGTTAGAAAATTTCCGGACGAGCCCATGCTCATATGCACGGAGCATCCCGTGGCTTTCTCAAAATTCGCCGCGATTTCATTCATCGCATAGGTCAGGTCGGAAGCCGCCGCAATCGTTATCGTGCCGCATGGTTTCGCGGAAGTTTGCAGCGGAGATGCATTGGTATGAACGCGAGAAATAAGAAATGGCGAAAGCAAAACAAGCCCGGCAAGTGCGAGCGCGACAAACAAAATTCTTGCGCGTGTAAGTTTCATCGAGTCGTCTCCAATTTTACACACGCACGATCATAACTTCCGTGGATTTAATCAGCGCCGCCGCAGTTTGCCCTTTTTCCAGGCGCATTTCGCGCGCCGCATCCGCCGTGATGATCGAGGAAATCCGCTGACCGCCGATCGACATTTTTATCTGCGCCAGCAAGCCGCTATAACGTACTTCCAGAATCCGTCCCACCAATTGATTGCGCCCGCTGATGCGCTGAAAATTGCGCCGCCCCGCCAGCGTATCTTTTTCTTCCGTGCGCGGTAAAAATCGTTCGATTTCCGATGCCGGAATGCGGTGATGCCCTCCGGCGGTTTGGATGCTTCGCAATTTCTTTTTATAGATCCACTGCTTCAGCGTGGGATAACTGATCCCCAGCGAACGCGCGGCATCGCGCGGATTAAGCAATTCATCGGTACGCACAGGCGCCTCCAGAAAATACATTTATACGCGTATTTATCAGTTATGTAAATATGGATTAATACGATTTGCCGATCGTGCTTCGTGGCGCAGGCTTCAGCCTGCGGAGTTTAGGCCGTGCAACGCCAAAACCCACAGGCTGAAGCCTGTGCTACTAAAGGCGATTAATCTTCCGGCGCAAACGCCAGCAATACATTGCCCGGCATGCCCCCGTTGCGCGGATATCCGGAATTTACGAAAACCATTCCCCCGGCAACCACCGGCCCGGCTCCATCAATCGAGCCGCCCTTCGCGGGAACTCCGTTCACCGTGGAATACGTCTGCGCGGTGGTATCGAAATCCCAAAGCATCTCGCCGTCCTCCGTGCTGAACGCGCGCAAATGCCCATCGAGCCCTGGAGAAAAGACGACGCCAGGAATCAAGGTGAGTGCAGCGGATTGCCCCGGGCTGCAACCGGGCCGCGGCGGATCGCATGGATAGCTTGGCGCATACCACGCCTTTGAGCCATCTTCGAGATGCAGCGCGGTGAGGCCGCCGCCCTTCGCGGGATCGAATGCTGCGCCGCCAACAGGCCCTGCCGTATTCATCACGCCGGAAACATCCGAAACCGCCGCGTAAACTTTTTGCCCATCGCTGGCCATGCCCCATTGCACACCGCCGTTGAGGCCGCCTTTCCCAACGCGCGTCTGCCAAAGAATTTTTCCGTTTGCATCGGGATCGAACGCATATACCAGACCGGATTTTTGCCCCGCCACAATAATTTCTTTTCCGTTCGGCGAACGAACAAGTATCGGCGACGAACCGAAATCAAAATCGGGTCCATTTGGCGGAGGGCAATTCACTCCCTTGATGCGGCAGGCGGACGTGTACGCATCGTTGGCCAGCACCTGCGTAGTCCACACCACGCGCCCCGTTTTCAACTCCAGCGCCATCACGGCATCGCTCGTCCCGGTTGCGGGAACCGAATAATTGTCACCTGTTCCGATGTAGAGCAATCCTCGTTTCGTGTCGATGGTCGGCGCGGACCAGATCGGAGCGCCCGAAGGTCCCCACTGTGC
>Ga0182024_10005964_pt1 | contig 26995 bp, 24 predicted proteins | sample P32metaG_FD_120480 | JGI IMG/M metagenome (GOLD analysis project Ga0182024, IMG submission 120480) | Permafrost microbial communities from Stordalen Mire, Sweden - P3-2 metaG (Illumina Assembly) | ecosystem: Environmental > Terrestrial > Soil > Wetlands > Permafrost | place: Sweden: Stordalen...
GGTCGAACCGGGCCGCACGTTGACTTGAATAGAGGCCCTGTGCTACGGATACAGGGCTCTTTTGCCAATTTACGAGGCTCGAACGGGTAACCATGCCATCCGAACCGAAGCGAATCGAAGTAACGCTGGAAACCATGCTGGACAGCGTGGACCTGGCCGAGAGTATTGTAATGCGGGTGGCCGAAGCCGCCGGCTTCGACGAGGAAGATCTTCACAAGATCGGCATGTCGGTGCGCGAAGGCGTGATCAACGCGTATAATTACGGGAATCAGCAGGACCGCAGCCGCAAGCTCTTTCTCAAGGTGGAGTTGGAAGAAAAACGAATGATCATCCGGATCATCGACCAGGGCGCCGGCTTCGATTTGGGCAAAGTGCCCGATCCGCTGGCCGAGGAGAATTTGATGCGCCCCTCCGGCCGCGGGCTTTTTTTGATGAAATCTTTTATGGACGAATTCACCGTACAGCGCGGGCCGACCGGCGGAGCCGAATTGGTGATGGCCAAGAATTATCCCGACAAAGCCGCTCGCAAGAATTGATTCCGGCTTCTGCCGGACCCTACAGGGAGATCGCCGCTATGAAGCTGCAAGGAACGCCGCGCCAGGTGGGTGACGTCACGATCGTCGATTTGAGCGGCCGCATCACGCTCGGAGATGGCAGCGCCACCCTGAGGGAAATGCTGCGCGACCTCACCCGTAGTGGGCAACTGAAGATAATCCTGAACCTCGAGGACGTCGACTATATCGACAGCTCCGGAATCGGCGAACTGGTGAGCGCCTTTACCACTTCCCGCGCCGGCAACGGAGAACTCAAACTGCTGAACCTGACCCGTCGCGTCCACGACCTGCTGCAGATCACCAAGCTCTACACCGTATTCGACATTTACTCCGACGAACGCACCGCGCTCGAGGGCTTCCACTAAAGCGTCACCGCGCCGTGCCTGCACGAAGGCGCGCGCGCCTTCGATTCGAACTCCTGGCTATCTTTTTTGTGTAGTGTAAAGTTCAGGGCTTCCGGGAGGGCGGAGCTGTTTTCTTCGCGCTGCGAGCCGGTGACTCCGGCGCAAGCGCAGTGGAGTTTCGCAGCACCAGCTCGGTATGCAGCAGATATTCGGTGCCGTTGGCCGAGGGCGTCTTGCGCTGGACTTCGGTGATCAGCGCGGTGAACGCCAGCCGCGCGATTTCGCTCTGCGACATGCGCACGGTGGTCAGCGGCGGGATGACGAATTGCGCCAGCTTGATGTCGTCGAAGCCGACCACCGAAAAGTCGCGCGGAATCTGAATGCCCACCTCGTAGCTCTTGCGCATTACCCCGATGCCGGTCATGTCGTTCGAGCAAATCACCGCGGTCGGCGGGCGGCGCAGCTCCAGCAGCGTTTCCATCGCCGCCATGCCGCCTTCCATAGTGTGATTCCCTTCCACCAGGCGTTCCCGTTCCACCGCCAAGCCAATCTCTTCCATCGATTGCAAGAAGGCGCGCTGGCGGGCCATCGCCGATTTCAACAGCAGCGGCCCGGAAATGAAAGCGATCCGTTCGTGGCGCAACGCCGCGAGGTGCTGAACGGCCTGGCGCAAGCCCTGCAGGTAGTCGATGCGGATATTGCTGATGCGCGGGAGTTGTGGACCGACGTCGATAAATACCAGCGGAATATTGCGAAACTTCAGGTCGTCGAACAGTCCCTCCTCCATTCCGAAGGTCACCACCGCCACGCCTTCCACGCGGCGTTCGATCATCCGGCGCACCGAGTGAGCCATGCGCTTGGGATCCTTGCCGGTGGAGGTAATCAGAATTTCGTAATTGTTTTCGACCGCGATTTCCTCGAACACCTGGGCGATCTCGGGGAAAAAGGGATTGGTGATTTCCGATACGATCAAACCGAAAATGCGGCTGCGGCCGGAAACCAGCGCGCGGGCCTGGGTGTTCGGGTAATAGCCAATTTCTTCCACCACTCGAAGCACCCGCTTGGAAAGATGCGGCGCAACGGTGGGCACGCCATTGATGGTTCGCGAAACAGTGGCGATGGAGACTTTGGCGCGCTTGGCAATCTCACGAATATCCACGGCAGCTCCAAAAGCAGGCGGACGCTTTGCAACCGATTTTGCGGGAGCCCAGGCCCACCCGCAGGAGACCGGGCTACCTTACAGCCCAAAGGGGCTGGAATAGCGAGAGATTACCACACGAGCGGGGTCGGCGCTAACCGCCCAAATCCTCCCTCTCGGGCATGGTGCGCCCTGCCCTGCGGGGCGTTGCGCGCGATCGCCGGGCCTAGAACCGCGACCAAAGCTGGGCGCCGAACGCGATGATCGCCGGATAACACTCCAGAACGTACCGCGGTTCCGGGGTCTCCAGATGGGTGAAGAACGCGGTGCGCACCACAACGACGGATAGCAGGAGGAGCGCCGCCGGGCTCCGGCGGGCCAGCCACAATCCCACCAGAGCCATGCCCACGTAAACCAGGTTGAGCGCAAATAAGCCTACCGTCGCCGAAAAATCCACGGGATCTTCTTCCCAGTGGGCCCGCGCCGGCCACAGATCCCCGCTAAATGGCAGCAGCTCGATGCGCGGAGTGAACCACAGCGTAAGTCCGCGGAGGACGGGCAGCACCACCTTGGTGCGAATCGGATGGAGCGTGGTGCGTTCGCGGGCGATCTGCGCAAACTGGTTGTCCATCTCCGGGGTCAGCGCCAAATCTTCGTTGTGCTCAGCGAGCAGGTCTCCCACCAGGATACGCTGCTGCGGGGAATCAAACGCGGTGGGCGGGAGATCTTCGATATTGATGGGCTCGTCTTCCAGCTTCCAGATGACCGAATACACATCATGGAAATGCCACAACCACGTTCCGGTCCAAGCGTAAAATCCCCGCGGGGAAATTTCGCCCTGCATTTCGCTGTAGCGGGGCGCGAGGAACTGCACTTCGTGAAGGGTATTCCAGTTGCGAGCCGCCCACGGCATGAGAGGTAGGAGCACGCCCAGCGCCATCCAGACCCCGGCCAGGACCAGGTTGCGCCAGTACTGCGGCCGCCACCATCGAGCGCACAGCGCGAGCCCCACGCCGACGGCTATCAAAGGCGATTCGGGCCGAACCAGCGTGGCGAAGCCCACCACGATCCCACCGAGGAACCACCGATTCGCAAATAGTCCGCCGGAAAGAGTGCGGGCATCTCTGGTCTCTCCGCCGGACTCCGCGCCGAGGCCCTGGGCAGTCTCCCTCCGGCCGGAGGCTTGCGCATCAGTCGCTGGGGTATCGCGGGCTTCGCTGAAGACCACCAGCGCGAGGGCGGTAAGGAAAATCGCCAGCGTCTCTGTGAGCACCGCTGCGGTATAATCACCGGTAAAGGGACACAGAGTAGCCAGCCACAATGCCGCCATGGCGACCCGGCGGCGGGACTTATCTGGCGCCAGGAGCGCGGCCATCCCCGCCATCAGCAGGCATGTCGCGAGATCCACAAAGGCTTGCACGATATTGATGGCGTGAATCGATCGCCCAAATAGGGCGCCAACAACGGCCAGAAACGCCGGATACCCGGGTGCGCGCATGTCGACCGGGGTCAGTCGGCCGTCGACCCAGATGCCGTAAACGCCGTGGTCCACCCAGTTGCGCGCGAATTGGATGTATAAATCGGTGTCGCCCGTGAGCGGAGCGGAAAAGCGCAAGATGAAAAACAATCGCAACGCCAAGCCGCATAGCAGCGCGAGGGCGGCAAACAGCCCAAATTTAGTTAATCGACTGGGGGCGGCCATTGACACCACAACAGCGGATCGCTAGCTTGGAACGCTTCGATGGTTGAACGCAAGCCAATTTTTTACGATGAGCAGAGCCGCCGCTGGCGGCGCACCCGCCGGGCCATGGAACTTTCCGGCGCGGTGATGACGCTTCTGCTGATCGCCTTCGCCATTAACGTTCTGATTCTGCGTCCGCAATTGCCCAAGCTTCTGCCGGATTATCGCCCGCCGCTGCACGCCATTCGCAGCCGGCTGGGGCTGAAGACTCCCGGGGAACGTCATGGGAGCAAGCGCCGTGTCGCCGCGCTCGGCAAAATTCCCGCAAACTACGATCCACTGCGGGCGGCGTTCTACGTCAGTTGGGATCCGGCCAGCTTCGCGTCGCTGCAGCAGCATTACCACGACATCGACCTGCTGATCCCCGATGGGTTGCAATGCATTTCCGCAGACGGCCGGCTGGACATCGCCCTGGACCCCAAGCTCACCGATTGGATGAAGACGCTGAGCACCGAAATCCCGGAAATGACCATGCTGCAAAACTCCGACGGCACAGTGTGGTATACGGCGGAAATGGCAGCGATGCTGTCGCACGCGACCGCGCGCAAGAACTTGGAGACATCGATCTTCAATTTTGTGGTCGCTCAGCATCAACCCGGACTGGCACTGGACTTTGAAGAGGTACCGGAAACCAGCCAGGAAGATTTTCGCAAGTTCGTGATCGAGCTAGCCGACGCGCTGCACACCCAGAATTTGAAGCTGATGGTCGCGTTGCCGGCCGCCGACTGGAGCTATGACTACAAAACCATCGGGCAGCACGCCGACGCGATTATCCTGATGAATTACGACCAGCACTGGGTGACTTCGGATCCCGGTCCGATAACCGCTCAGGACTGGTATCTGCATAATCTACAGACCATTCTGACTCTGGTGCCAGCGGAAAAAATCGTCATGGGCATCGCCAACTACGCCTACGACTGGCCGGTGAAGACCAAGGCGAACCCGCATCCGGTAGCCATCCCCCGAACGTTTCAGGATGCCATCGTCAACTCGGTGGAATCGGAAGCGCCCCCGGACTTCGATTCCGATAGCTTGAATCTGCATTACTCGTATTCGGATGAGAATGACGCGGACCACGAAGTGTGGATGCTCGACGGCATCAGCGCGTACAACGAAATGCGCGCTGCGGAGCGTTCGTTGGTGCAAGGAACGGCACTGTGGAGGCTGGGCGCGGAGGATCAGTCGATCTGGTATATCTGGGACGCGACCCACCCCACCGACGCCATTCGCGCGAAGATGCTCGACGTCCCTCCCGGCTACGACCTGATCCTGGAAGGCGCGGGGGACATTTGGAAAATCACCAACGGGCCGGAGCCGGGCAAGCGCACATTTGACTACGACGAGGCGACCGATACATTCACCGACGAAAACTTCGTCACCTTCCCGCTTTCCTGGCGCGTCGATCAGTTGGGCGCCTCGCCCAACAAGATCGCGCTGTCGTTCGATGACGGGCCCGATCCCGAATATACGCCTCAGGTTTTGGACATCCTGAAAGCGAAGCACGTCCCCGCCGCTTTCTTCGTGATCGGCGAAGAAGCCGACCGCTATCCGCAAATCCTGCACCGCGAGTACAACGACGGCAACGAGATCGGGAACCATACCTTCACCCATCCGGACATGGAGCTGATTTCGAAGACGCAGTTCGAGCTGGAATTGAATCTGACGGAGCGGCTGCTGGAAAGCAGCCTGGGTGTAAAGACGTTGCTCTTCCGCCCTCCTTACGGCATCGATCACCAGCCCGAAACCGCCAGCGAAATTGACAAGCTGCCGATTCCGCAATCCATGGGTTACATCATCGTGGGCGCGATGATCGATCCGCACGACTGGGGCGAAGTGGGCGGCGAAGCGCCACCGCCGGTGGACACCATCGTTCAGCGCGTCCTGCAACAAACGCAGCCGGGAAAAGGCAACATCGTGCTGATGCACGATGGCGGTGGAAACCGTGCCAACACCGTCGCGGCCTTGCCGCGAGTAATCGATGGGTTGCGCGCCAGGGGTTACCAATTCGTTGAAGTTTCCGATCTGTTGGCGCAAACCCGCGTGCAAGTGATGCCTCCTCTCACCCATCAGGAATGGCTCTTCGCGCGCGCCGACGCGTTCATCTTCGACTTCTTTCACTGGCTCCGGCTGGGAATCGCTTACATTTTCATCGCCGGAATCCTGCTGGTGAGCGGCCGCGCCCTGATCATCGGATTGTTGGCGCTGGCGGAGAAGACGCGCGCCGCTCCGCTCGATCATCCCGAGTACAAGCCGCCGGTGACCATCCTGATTCCGGCGTACAACGAGGAATCGGTGATCGTGGACACCGTCACCTCGGCGCTGGCTTCCATCTATGCGCCGCTAGAAATTGTGGTGATCGACGACGGCTCAGTCGATCGGACATCCCAGCTGGTTACTTCTCAATTCGGAAAGGACCCGCGCGTGCGGTTGCTCTCGCAAACCAATCGCGGAAAACCGGCGGCGCTCAATAACGGTCTTACCGCGGCCACCGGAGAGATCGTGGTATCAATTGACGCCGACACTATGGTCGAGCCCAATGCGGTTGGATTATTGGTGCGGCACTTCGCCGATCCGCGCGTGGGCGCGGTGGCCGGCAACGTGAAGGTGCGAAACCGCGATCGCTGGCTGACCCGCTGGCAGGCCCTCGAATACATCACCAGCCAAAATCTGGAAAAACGCGCATTCGATCTGCTCAATTGCATTCCTGTGGTTCCCGGAGCGGTGGGGGCGTGGCGCGCCGACCTGATTCGTTCCTGCGGAGGATTTTCGGGCGACACCGTGGCCGAAGATACTGACCTGACCCTGACCATTCGCCGCCGCGGCTGGAAAATTCTGTACGACGAAGAGGCCATCGGACGCACTGAAGTGCCGGACACCGCCGAGGCGCTGATCAAGCAGCGTTTTCGCTGGACCTTCGGCACCTTGCAAGCAGTCTGGAAGCATCGCGACACGCTTGGCCGGAAAAAATATGGCTCGCTGGGACTGATCGCGCTGCCCAACGTTTTCCTGTTCCAAATCATGCTGCCGCTGATCTCGCCGGTGATCGATTTGCTGTTCGTCCTTTCGGTGGTTCTATGGGGCCTGGCGCAGCTACGCATCACGCGGCTGCCGCAGCTCTGGACCGCGCAGGACGTGGAGCGTTCGCTGATCTTTTTCGCGGCGTTCATGCTGATCGATTTCTTTACCTGCGTGGTGGCGTTCGCACTGGAGCGGCACGAAGACTGGACGCTGCTGGCGCCGCTGCTGATCCAGCGCTTCTATTACCGGCAAATGATGTACGTGGTGCTCTTCCGCGCGTTGCGGGAAGCGGTGCGCGGGCGTCCGGTGGGTTGGCGGGGTGTGGAACCGCATTTACCGGCGCCGGCCGCGCAGGTATAGGCGCGATCCGCAAGTATGCGCGGCAGCTCGACCGCTGTCTGCAATTCATTCGCGGAACGACCGTCGTTTGATGGAGGTTCGCCCACGACGCTTCAGGAAATACAGACGCTGTGCAGTTACAACCGATGGGCTAATCAGCGCACCATCGATTGTTGTCGGGCGCTTTCGCCCGAGCAGTTCACCCGCGACCTGGGATCGAGCTTTCCTTCCGTGCGCGACACGCTGGTGCACATCATGCTCGCGGAATGGATATGGCACGAGCGCTGCCATGGCGCATCGCCCGCGAAATTTCAGCCGGGCAGCGATTTTCCAACGCTGGAAGCGGTGTTGGCCCGCTGGGAATCCATCGACCTGCGTGGGTACGCGGCTTCACTTTCGGGCAACGATCTCGAGCGCATCGTGCACTTCCGTCGGTTCGACTCCCGTGCGCACGCATCTGTCCTTTGGCAGATACTGCAGCACGTGGTGAACCACGGGACCTACCACCGTGGACAGGTCACAACGATGCTCCGCCAGCTAGGCGCCAAAGGAATCTCTACCGACCTGATCGGCTTCTATCGCGAGCATGCCGCCAGCACGGGTTCGTAGTTGTGGCGGCGGGGATCCAAACCTCAAAGAGATCTAAATACTTGAAACGCGAGTGTTGGCTAGCGTTGTCCGAAAAGCGTACTCGCGTTTGCGATTGCAGATATTTTGGGGCTGTGAGTTCCGGCCGCCTGGAAGGCGGCGCCACAACTGCGGGGCCACGACTGCGCGATTCGCTCCCAAGTGCTGTTTTGCGTTAAACTGATTGCCCGCGATGACCCGCATTGTAGCTATCGTTCCTGCAGCAGGTCTCGGCACCCGCATGGGCGCCGATAAGCCGAAGCAATTCCTCGAACTCGATGGCGTTTCTCTGGTAGTCTTCGCGCTGCGGCGGCTGGCAGCCTGCCCCTCCGTTTCGGAACTTATTGTGGCCACGCGGCCTGAAGAGATACGCGTTCTCGAAGAGCAGATCGCGCGCGCTCATCTCGGTCGTCCGGCGAAAGTCGTGCCTGGCGGCGAAAGCCGTCAGGACTCGGTCGCAAACGCGCTGGCGCAGGTTCCGGCTGACACCGAAATCGTGCTGGTACACGACGCGGTGCGCCCGTTCGTAACCCGCGATCAGGTGGAGCGCGTAATCGCGGAAGCGCGCCAGCGGGGCGCCGCGATTTTGGGCATCCCGGCGATCGATACGGTGAAAGAAGTGAAGCGCGCCAGCCTGCCGCAGGACGTCGCTTTGATCAGCGCCACCATCCCGCGCGAGCGAATCGTGCTGGCGCAGACGCCGCAATGCTTTTCCTACCCGTTGTTGCGCGATGCGTTCGCCAAGGCGCGGGGCGACGGCCTCACCGGCTCGGACGAAGCCACGTTGGTCGAGCGCTTCGGCCACGACGTCTACGTGGTGCTGGGCTCCGAGCGAAATTTGAAAATCACCCGCCCGTCCGATATGGATCTGGCCCGCTTCTATCTGCAGCAGGAACAGGCCAGATCGTGACCCGCTGCGGCATCGGCTACGATTTGCACCGCCTCGCCGAGGGACGAAAGCTGATCCTGGGCGGAATCGAAGTGCCGTTTGAAAAGGGCCCGGTGGGCCATTCTGACGGCGACGTACTGAGCCACGCGGTGTGCGACGCGATCCTGGGCGCGGCTGGCCTCGGCGATATCGGCAAGCATTTTCCAGACACCGATCCGCAATGGCAGGGGGCGTCCAGCCTGATTTTCCTGCAGCACGCTCGCAAATTGCTCGACGCGGCCGGTCTGCGTATCTCGCACATCGATGCCGTGGTGATCACCGAAAAACCGAAATTGGGTCCGCATTTCGCAAAAATCCGCGAAGCGCTGGCGCACGCGCTTTCCGTCTCACCGCAGCAGATCAATCTGAAAGCCAAAACGAACGAGGGAGTAGATGCCATCGGGCGCGGTGAAGCCATCGCCACCCATGCCGTGGTCACTCTCGAGAATTGACGTCCATGCCTTCCCACCCCATGAACCTCTTGACCGGATTTCACGCCGTGGAAGAAGCGCTGGCGGCGGGCCGGGCCCTCGAACGAATCGTGATCGCCAGCGGACGTCACGGCGACCGCGTGGAAAAGATCGTCCAGGCGGCCAAATCGAATAATGTTCCAGTTCGGTTTGAAGATCGCGCCGAAGTCGATCGCCTGGCGGGAATGCGCGAACACCAGGGCATTGTCGCGGTCGGCGGTTCGAAGCGGGCGGTGGAGCTGGAAGATTTGCTCGGACCGGGCGCTACGGCCAGATTGATCGTCCTGCTCGATGGCGTGGAAGACCCGCAGAATCTCGGAGCAGTGGTGCGCTCCGCACTGGCCGCGGGCGCCGCGGGCGTGGTGATCACCGAACGCCGCGCCGCTGGGCTTACCGACACGGTCTCACGCTCCTCGGCCGGTGCACTCGAGCATTTGCCGGTGGCACGCGTAAAAAATCTGGTGCGCGCGATGGAACAATTGAAAGAGGCTGGCTACTGGCTGGCGGGAATGGACGAACGCGCGCCGCAGAGCTACACCGATCTCGATCTGACCGGCAGCATGGGCATCGTGCTGGGCGGTGAAGGCGACGGAATGCACGAGCTGACGCGCAAGCACTGCGATTTCCTGATATCCATTCCAACACAGGGGCCGGTACGTTCGCTCAATGTATCGGTGGCGGCGGGAGTGGTGCTATTTGAAGTGGTGCGCCAGCGCGCCGCCAAAGCTACGAAGTCCGCAGTCGCGAAGCCGTGAGGCTGCGCGCACTGGTTAGCTCATCCACCTTTTAATCCCGAGTAGCCGAGTGGCCCCGTACGAATTTGCAATCATCGATCCTTGTCACTGGGTCAGATTCTGTCCCGTGATACAGGAATCGCCGGGCATTTTTGTCCAGTATCCCTGGTGACCGGACTGATTTGGACCCGAGGGCCAAGCTCCCTCTATCCGGTCGCCATGCGCTTCCGGAAGACCGACAACGGTATGGGAGCAACACATCGGCGAATAGGCGTAAAGTTCAAACGAGAACCTCTCGCTGCCTTCGGCCCGAACCTTCATCAGCTCGCCATAGCGCTGCAGGGCCGCGGCAGGTCTGGCTACACGGGGTGCCACCTTCACCGAGCCAAATGTCATAAGCGAATCGGACCAGCCGGCAAACTCGCTCGGCGCGACCTCGACGATGTGCATGCAGGCGCAGTCAGGACCGGAACTCTCGGACCAGGTGCCCAGGATTGGGCTCGTCGAGATGGCTCCGTGGACGGCTGGTCGGTGCAGGATTACCTGTGAGTCGAACCATTCGCGGTGAACGTGGCCGGCCCATTGGTCGCCAGGCTGCTGAACAAGATCCGCGTCGATAGATGGGATCTCGGCGAACGATGAGACGAAATGGAGGGTCAATCGTCCATCTTTGAATCAAACGCCCCCACCTCGCGGGGAATCGCTGAAGTAGTTCTGGTCGCCGATTTGGATCGTAGGTCCGCCTCGGTCGAACACGCCCACCTGAAAGTCCTGCCACGATTGGGGAACTCCGTTCAGCGAAGTCGCCTCACTCGGAACCGATGTATCCAGTTGGAGGTGAATGCCAATTGCGCCTACGCGGCCGTCAGAGGCCTCCCAGAGCCCCGAGAGAGCTTCCGGATGCTGGACCTGCTGCCCTCGATAGAAGCTCTCATCTTGCGGTGTGGCCACCGTGCGGGAGGACCAAGGTGGCGGAACAGCAGAAGTCAGGAGGCCAACAAAAAGGGCAGCTATGATTGCCATGCATCGGTACATGTGAGTACGCTCGATGCCAGATTTGACACCGCGGTTCGAAGAAAAGTTCGTCAAACTGATCGCAATTTATCGGTGTGTTATTGCGAATTGTCGATTGGCGAAGGGCGGATTGTGGGATGCGCACGAGGCAGAGTGGCGCAAGAGTCCAAATTGGGATGCAGCGCCCGAGGTAGTGCGTGCGGCGGGAAATTCCCGCGGCATCGAGTCTACTTGTCGTACGCCAGCGAAGAAAATACATCTATGCCGGGGAGTTTCGTGCGTCCATTCAAGAAGCTTAGTTCCACCGCAAAAGCTGCGCCGACGACTTTCCCTCCCAGCTGGCGAATGAGTTGGATCGCGGCGGCGGCAGTGCCGCCGGTAGCCAGCAAGTCGTCGCACAGCAGCACATCGCTTCCGGGTTTCACCGCGTCCTGATGGATCTGCAGTTGATCGGTGCCGTATTCGAGCTGGTAGGTAACTTCGGCAGTCTTCCAGGGCAACTTGTTGGGCTTGCGCACCGGAACGAAGCCTGCGCCCAGCCGGTAGGCAAGTGCCGGGGCGAAAATGAATCCGCGCGCCTCGATGCCTACCACCGTGTCCACCTTGTGGCCTTCGTAGTGGCGGCACATATCTTCAATCAGGTCATGAAAACCCCGGGCGTCCTGCAGCAGCGTGGTCAAATCGTAAAAAAGGATTCCGGGCTTCGGGTAATCGGGGATTTCGCGGATCAGCTTCTTCAGGTCGCTCATTGGATATGTTTCCTCTCACCAAGAATCGTGCTCGATCGAAAACGCCGACGCGTATTGCTCTTCCACTTCCGCATCTTGTTCGGCGACATCCGTGACGTTCGAAAAGCTGGGACCACGTTCGAGTTCGGCAAGAAGCGCAGCCTGCGATGCGGGTTCGCCGATCGCGTAGACTTCCACTCGTCCATTTCTCAAATTCTTCGCGTAACCCTGCAAATTCAGGCGGCCGGCCACGCGCTGCACGAAGAACCGATAGCCGACGCCCTGCACCATTCCAGAGACGTAATAACGCCGCGCAATTCGCGTTTCTCCCGCAGCCATAGCGCCCTGCCCGTCTCCCACTCGCTCACCGCAAACGCGCAAGTTTATCACCGTTCGCACGGGGCGCAGAAAACCAAAAGATAAAAGCGCTCGCGCGGGCCACTTGCCCGGGGTGCGAAGTTTGGGTACGCTGCACCCGAGGATCGAGGGGCGCGATTCCGGATGGCGAAGAATAGGAGTGCGGCGATAGGTGTTGAGGCTTTTCGGCGGATTGCGCTGAACTTGCCGGGTGCCGAAGAGAGTTCTCATATGGGCAATCCTGACTTTCGGGTGGGCGGGCGAATTTTTGCGACTCTGGCTTCGGCGAGCCAGGGCTACGGAAACCTGAAGCTGACGCCGGAACAGCAGGCGGATTTGGTGCGCGAACTTCCCGAGGTTTTCGTGCCGATCGCAGGGGGATGGGGACGGTCAGGAATGACTCACATCCGACTGGCCGCGGCGAAAGAAGAAGTGCTCGCCGGTGCGTTACGTGTGGCATGGAAACTACGAGTGGAAAACAACATGAAGCCGGGCCAGAGGAAAGGCGCTGCCGCGGGCCGCGTCCGCCGGACAGCCAAGCGCTCGGTTAAAAAGCGCTAGCCGGCGCCGTGCGCTAACCAAGGAGACGAAATCCGATCGCACCGGGAGACGTCTCGTGATCGTTGAGAAGGCGGGTGAGTTGTTCGGTTCTTCCCCATGGCAGGTAATGTTTGGTAGGGCCACCGCAATCCTCCCTTCGCTTGTCTTCATCTGCTCCGCCTTGCCTCAGACTCAACATCAAAATCAAACCCCAACCATTCGGGTCCATGTTGACCTGGTGTCGGTGACCGCGGGTGTTACCGATAAACAAGGCCGCGATGTTTCGGGGCTCACGGCGGATGATTTTTCCCTGTTCGAGGATGGCCGGAAACAGAAGATTTCGCATTTCGATACCGAGAAGGAGCCGATCTCACTCACTATCCTGGTGGATTCCAGCAGCAGCATGAATGCCGAGGACAAGCTGGGCACCGCGCAGGCAATTCTGGAAGAGCTCGTCAACCGCAGCCGGCCGGAGGATGAACTTTCCGTTTTACAGTTCACCGATCACGTGGTGGGAATCAAAGAGATCACTCGCGAGCAGCGTGGGCCGGCCCTGGCTACTCAGATAACGTCGGAATCCGGTGGCACGGCCATCTACGACGCCCTCGCGTCAGCTTTGTGTCACCTGCAAACATCGAAAAATCTGCGCCAGGCTATCGTGGTGATCACTGACGGAGCCGACCAGCACAGCCGGTTGAAGCTGGAACAATTAATTCGACTGGTGCAATCATCCAGGGCCCCATTGTTCATTATTGGATTTTATCACGGGCCGGAGTATTCGATTTACCAGCAGTCGGATAAGACGGTGACTTTGGTGACCGGGCGGGAGATCGACAATCCGCTCATCGTGTTTGACAGATTGGCCAAGGAGTCTGGCGCCGAGGCGTTTTTCCCGACCAGTAAGAAGAGCCTGGAGGAGGCAGTGAACAAAATATTGAACGCTCTCCGCGCGCAGTACACGCTGTCGTACTACCCCGACCCCGAGGGAAGCGCGAACGCTTTGCGGCACGTGCAGGTGAAGGTGAATCGCGGCGGCTTGAGGATCAGGGCGCGGCAGAGTGTGGGATCACCGGCCCCGGCCGGCGAGGGCGTGGAAGTTAATAGGGACAGTTGCGACGTATCGGCGAAGGCCCATCCCTACCCATATGAGGCACGGCTGACGGAGCGCGATGGCATTCTCGACTATCGGGAAGACTTCTCCGATCCGCGGACGGGCTGGCCGAATAACCCGGGATCACGCTACGTCGCCAAAGGATATGAGCTCTCTTCCAGTCGGCTGGGGCGCACAGACAGGCTGGAATCCATCGATACCCGGCCAATCGGAGTGGGTGCGCTAGCCGCTTATGGACCCTGGTGGGGCAAGTTTCGCGCCTCGGTATACGTGGATGGTCTGGACAACTCAGCGGCGGGAATCGTCTTTCGATTGAGGGACGCTGGCTACTATGCTTTCTTGCTGGCCCACGATGCGGGCCAGCTTTCCTTCAAGCTCGAAAAGAAGACGTATAGTGGAAAATCCGAGGAAACGATTGTTCCGTGGACTCACTTCTCTCGCCAACAAGCGCAACCAGAAAATACGGCCGGAACAAAACTAACCGTAGAGTGCCAAGGCGACCAAATCACGTTATTGGTGGATGACCAGCCAGTAGCCCGGGTGCGCGATACAACATATGCAAGCGGCTACATCGGGTTTGTCTCGATCGGGAGGGCGCACGCCATTTTCCGAGACCTCGATGTCGAAGGAATACGCTGAGGTTTTTTGAGGTGCGCCCGACCACAGGGTTCCAAGGGTGTTAGAATCCGGGCGCGTACAGATCCAGCGAACCGGAGGGAGTATTTATGGCTGAGTCGCAAAATTTCAAGAACCATAGCAAATATGTCCCGATATTCCATTTTTTCGTCTTGCCGGTGTTGGTGGTGAATGTCGGTTGGACGATTCGCAGCGCGATACACGTTTTTTCGCCTTTCGCGGCGTTTCAAGTCGTGCTGGCCTTCGCCCTTCTTCTGGGATTTGCGACGGCGCGGAGGTTTGCGCTCACCGTTCAGGATCGCGTCATCCGCCTCGAAATGCAGTTGCGGCTGGAGCGGTTGCTCTCCGCCGAGATGCGCGCGCGGATTCCCGAATTCACTGTGGGCCAATTGGTGGCTCTGCGATTTGCCAGCGACGCGGAATTGCCCGCCCTGGCGCGCAAAGTGCTCGACGAAAAACTCACCGAACGCACCGCGATCAAGAAACAAGTGGTGAACTGGCAGGCCGATCATTTGCGAGCGTAGTACGCGTAAGCCTGCCGCCGCAGCGATCTCACGGTCCGGATCCATCGCAGAACCAGCCATGGGCCGCGCGACGCGGCGCGATCCACGTGCATCTAAATAATTGTGAGAACCCTTTCCGCCAGTTTCCTCTTGGCTACCGCAGCCTTGCTGCTGTCGGCCGCTACCGCCATGGCCCAGGACCCAGGGCCCGGCCCCATCGCGCCGCCGCCGAAGTTCGAGATCAAGCGCATACCGGAGGAAAGCATCGCAGCTCCGGCCATTCCGGCGGACGAAATCATCCGCCGATTCACGGCCAACGAAGACAAGATGAAAGCGGCGTACGACCATTCCACTTTCACTCAGTCATTGCGCGTTCAGGAACTCAGCACTCCGGGAGGGGAATACAACGTTACCGGCGAGTTCTATACCAAGCCGGATGGACAGCGCTACGAAAAATTCAACGCGCCGCCCGAATCGACACTGAAGGTGACCTCCCTCACCGTACAGGATGTGAAAATACTCTCCGGCGTGCCGAATTTCGTGCTGACCACCGATCAGCTGCCGAATTACAACTTGCAGTATCTGGGAACGGAAAAGCTGGACGAATTGAACACCTACATTTTCCGCGTAAAACCGAAACACGTGGAGCGCAACCGGCGGTTTTTCGACGGCGTGGTATGGGTGGACGATCACGACTTTGCCATCGTAAAGTCATCCGGCAGATACGTGTCCGAAATCGCCGACGATGGCACCGGGCTGCCCTTTCGGATGTTTGACAGCTATCGCGAAAACGTCGATGGCCAATACTGGCTGCCCAGCTACGTCGGTTCCGACGATTACGTGAAAATTCCTAATCACCCCGACGTCCATGTTCGCCTGGTAATTCGCACCAGCAATTTCAAACCGGAATCCGCTCCGGCCACCAACGCCTCTCCCAGTTCCGCGGCAACCGGCGCGTCGGCAACTTCCACACCCGCACCGAAGCCGTAGCCGGCTAGTGCACCCGGCAGAGTTCGGTTTGTAGCAGGCGGAAAAAGTGATAGCCGCCACGGGTCTTCTGCGGGAACCGAATTTAACAGTATTTCGCGCCAAAATGAAATGGGGAGGAGGCGGAAAAAAAGGGCGGAGCTCAAAATCAGCGAGCGAGATAGCGGCGCGGCACCGTATCGTCGCGATTGAATGCAATGTCATCAAACGAAGCGGCGTAACCGTGCCAGCCTGGGTTGGTCTCATGCGACGATTCGGAGCGAACCACATGCGCGGCGGTGCGCATCAACACACTTCCGCATCCGAGCGGCCTCTTGATCAAGCCCACTTCCATCTCGATGGCCGTACCCGGTTCGAGCGGCTTGGGCGAAAGGAAGAAGACCCCACTCGAGCTGATGTTTTTTATCACCAGTGGGACCGGCGGGGCTTCTGTGCCTCCCGCGACATGAATCAGCCGCAACGGCAGCGCCAAGGAGGCGCGCGGTGATCGGCGGCGCTCCGGGATGACTCCTACCGCGTGGGTGGGCACGCCAACGAAACGGCGCGGCGCCGGCGCGATGTCCAGGGCATCCTTCTCATCGTCCGCGGAGCCAGCGCAAGTGGCCGGCGTCTCTTCCTCGCGGACGGGAAGACGCCACATCCGAGATTGAATTGCTGCCCCCATTACTCTCAGTTTCCCCTAGCCCGCTGCATTCCGCTAACGGTTTCTCAATATTAAACGTGCGCGAGACAGCGTCAATCGCGGGGTCCGCGCTTGTGTTGTGACGGGTACCCGCAACGAACCCCGGCAAATTTCAGACTATCAACTCGCCGCCAAGTTTGCGTGCTAGATTCGGATAGTCAGCCGCCGCGCATTTTGATTAAGTAGACGCATGTTGAACGCATCCATGCAAAGTCCGATGACCCATAAGAAGACAATTCCAGCACACGCCGATCGCGCCAAAGGTTCCTGGGCCCGGGGCGACACCCGGCACAACGACGCCGGCCGATGGCGCGCGGTGCTCTCCCGCGATCGCAACGCCGACGATCGTTTTGTATTCGCGGTGCGCTCCACCGGGATTTACTGCCGGCCGTCGTGCCCTTCGCGGCGCCCGCACCGCGCCCAGGTGGTTTTCTATCCGGCTCCGCGTGCCGCCGAACACGAAGGATTTCGCGCATGCCGCCGCTGCCGGCCAAACATGGCCAAGCCGTCCGATCCGCTCGCCGGCGCCGTGGCAAGAGTCTGCCGCCAGATCGAAGCGTCGCTCACCGATCCGCTCGCCGGCGCGGCCGACAACAACGCTCTTAAATTATCCGCGCTCGCTGCGTCCGTTGGCATCAGCACGCACCAACTGGGACGCGCGTTCCAGCGGCTGCTGGGCATCACCCCCCGGCAATATGCCGACGCTCAGCGGATGCAACGCCTGAAAAATCAGCTGCGAAAAGGAGACGACGTGACCACCGCAATTTACGACGCAGGATTTGGATCCAGCAGCCGCCTTTACGAACGTGCCCCGGAACAAATGGGTATGACCCCGGCCACCTACCGGCGCGGCGGCAAGGGCATGCAGATCAGCTACGCCATTGTCGCTTCCCCCTTGGGGCGTTTGCTGGTGGCCGCCACCCAGCGTGGCATCTCCGCGCTATACCTCGGCGCAGACGATGCCACGCTCGAAGCCACTCTGACGCAGGAATATCCCCGCGCGGAAATTCGGCGTAACCGAAACGGTATGCAGGAATGGGTCCGCGCGCTGCTGGCGCACTTGCGCGGGCACGAACCCAATCTCGCACTGCCCACCGACGTGCAGGCCACCGCTTTCCAGCGCCGCGTCTGGGAGGAACTGCGCCGCATTCCCTACGGCACCACACGCACTTACACCCAGATCGCCCGAGCGATCGGCAAACCTTCAGCAATCCGAGCCGTGGCCCGAGCCTGCGCTACCAATCCCGTTTCAATTGTTGTGCCGTGCCATCGCGTGGTGCGTCAGGACGGCAACCTGGCAGGATATCGCTGGGGTCTGGACCGCAAGAAATCTCTACTGGAGTGCGAGGCGTTTCGACGCGGCGCTAAAAAGCAACAGCACCCGTCACCCCTGGAGACGTAAGTCAAAGACTCCAAACGTAAATTCGACCTGGGGGTACCCACCGTCGGCCGGCGCAGGCTAAACACCGACCTGCAAAGACCTGGCCTTGGGCTACGTGGTGTGCTTAAGCCGCTGGGTGCCTTTGGGCCATTTGGGTTTGAAGGTGTTTTCGTCGATGCGGGCGTTCGGTACGATGTTGGTGTAGTGGATGATGAAATAGTCGTCGGTGCCCGCTTCGAAAAACTGCTGCTGGACGGGCAGCCAGTTCGACTCATCGAGCCACAAATCGATCTTGGCGATCTGCTGGCGGACGTCGTCGGATTTCGGGGTGAGCTCGAGCTTTACCGCTTTGCGATTTTCGACCGGCGATTCGCCCATAAAACTAAGCAGATATTGGCTCTGCAACTCCTTCCCGGAATTCCCGAATCCCAGCAGGACGAACGAGTCAACCATTTGGCGCTTCCCGCCCAAATTGTATTCTTCCACGCGCCTCAGGCCGGGGGTATAGATATAGAAATCGTCGCCGTCGCGAAGGATGGTGCGCGAATCTGGTTTGGTCATCTCCAGGCGCATCTTATCGCCGCGCACCGCGATGGTGCCCTGCTCGGTGGATTTGTCGTTCACCACGACCGTAACCTTGGTTCGCTCGATGTCTGCCGTAAAACCCTTGAAGCCGTGGGCCCGGCTGTCCAATTCGTGCAAAACGGATTCCAAGGTCCATGGCGCGTGAGACTCGGGGAATGCAGTCGGCGGTCGAGATAAAATTGCTAGTACGGTTATGAGGACCCAACGCAAAATTATGACCTCCTGCCGTCGAACGAGCGTCATGATAGCACACCCTTTAGATGCAGTTCGGGGTTGGGCGGTTTCGTTTTAGATTGATAACAGTGGATTTAGCGGTTTGCTACCACTTCACATAGACGTCGTAATAGGCGATCGAGCCATTCGGGTTGGCCACTGGGTCAATCCGCCACACCTGGAAGCTGTGCCCCTTCAAATCGTCCACTGTCCGTCCCAGGATGTCGTGGGTTTCCCGTTCCAATTCCGGCGTGGGGTGGGTGCTGCGCTTGGGCAAGGGCAACAGGGAGGCGTCTACTCGGTAGGTTCGCTGGCTGGTGCCGATATCCTCTGCGATTAACTGGACGTCGGCGGTCGGCAGCGCAGCGCTTTGCGGCTGGTCGTGAAACAAGCGGCGCGGCGTCAACAGGACGAAAATCACGATGGCAATCACCATCACGTCGTACGGCCAGCTCCCGCGATCGTAGGACCAGAAAATCGTACGGAAGAAGCCCTGCCAGATGGAGCGCACCCTAGTTGACCGTTGCCCCGTCGACCACTAGTCCGTCGCGCATGTGCAGGACCCGGTTCCCGTGGGCGGCCGCTTCCGGGTTGTGAGTGATCATCACGATGGTTTGCCCCATCTCTTTGTTGAGATGGCAGAGCATGGCCAGCACGGCTTCGGAGCTTTTGGAATCGAGGTTTCCGGTGGGCTCATCCGCCAGCACGATCTTGGGTTCGTTGATTACCGCGCGCGCGATGGCCACCCTCTGCTGCTGGCCGCCCGAGAGTTCGGAAGGCTTGTGCTTCAGCCGATCCTTGATCCCGAGCATCTCAACGATGGCCTCAAACCGGTGCGGATCGAATCCGTCTCCGCGAATGTGCTGGGCCAGCGCGATATTGTCGTAAGCATTCAGCGTGGGAAGTAAGTTAAAGCGCTGAAATATGAATCCCACCTTCTGTCGCCGCAGCCGGGTGCGTCCGGCATCTCCCAACGCGCCCAGATCGTTGCCGTCCAGCAGGACGTGCCCGCGGGTCGCCTGGGTCAGGCCGCCGATTACGTGCAGAAACGTGGATTTCCCGCAGCCGGATGGACCCATCACTGAAACAAATTCCCCGGGCAACACCTGTACGTTGACCCCGCGCAGCGCGGGAACGTCTAGTTCCCCGGTACGGTAGACTTTCCACAGTCCTTCGGTTTTGAGTATGGGCTCCACCTAACACTCCATTCTAGGGCGCTTTTGCCTCTCTGCCTAGCCAATTGGCATGCCTGTGAGGGCCAGTTTCCCAGCCCTTCCAGCTGGTTCCGTCCGTCGCCACCATGGTTTCCCGTGGCGGGTTCCATGAATGGGAGATGTTAAGCGAGATGGTTATCGAACGGCGGGAGGGGGTCTCATCGGCCAGCCCGCATCATGGAAGCAGATCCTGTGATGCTCTCATTACCGCAGACTTATTCTGCTATGACCGCGCTCTTCGGTTTCTAACGCCTATGGCTTACATCCGAGTGCCGCGATTGAACGAAGCCGCTGGCGTTCGTCAATGCGCAGCAAGGTTCCTGGTTGCCGCAAGCAGTTTGAAGCCAGCGTCGAGGAAAACCGTCGCGCGATTCGCTCGTCTGCGCCCTTAAGTTCCAAAGCTGGCATTCCGTTCTCCCGGCTCGCGGTGAAAATTTCGCGCCACCCTCCGCTAGACTCCCCTCCAAACCGCAAACTATAGGACAATTATGGTATGGCGAACCCTGACGACGACCGCCGCACACCTTTTAACAAGGTTCGCGGACTGGTCCACATGCTGCCCGAAGCCTGGGTGTTCATGCGTCCGCAGCGTGCGTTGCTGCTCTTGGGATTCGCCCTGATCGCGGTGAACCGCGTGGCTGGACTGGTTCTGCCGGCCTCTACTAAATATCTCTTCGACAACATCATCGGCAAGCACCAGGTTCAGTATCTGAAGCCGCTGGTTCTGGCGATTCTCGGCGCTACCATCATTCAAGGGCTGAGTTCCTACACCCTCACCCAAGTGCTCTCCAAGGCCGCACAGCGCATGATCACCGACCTGCGCAAGCAGGTGCAGTCTCATGTAGGCCGCTTGCCCGTGGCTTTCCACGACGCCAACAAAACCGGCGCGCTGGTGAACCGGATCATGAACGACGTGGAAGGTCTGCGGAACCTGATCGGAACAGGATTGGTGGAATTTGCGGGCGGGGTGCTGACCGCAATTCTGGCCCTCGGTATGCTCTTGCGGCTCAGCCCACTGCTCACTGCCGTGGCCTTCTCAATTCTGGTGCTGGTGGGTTTCGCGCTGAACAAGGCCATCGGCACGATCCGCCCGATTTATCGCGCGCGTTCCAAGCTCAACGCGGAAGTGAATGCCCGGCTGAACGAATCGCTGGCCGGGGTGCGCGTGGTGAAGGGTTATCACGCCGAAGAGCGCGAAGAGCAAGTGTTTGGCCGCAACGTGCAGCGTTTGCTGGAAAACATTCTCAAAACGCTCACCGCAACTTCGGTGATGAGCCTGGCGTCGACGATGATCCTGGGCGTCGTCAGCGGTTTGATTATTTTTCTGGGCGCGCACCGCATCCTGAACGGAAGCATGACCATCGGTTCGTTCGTCACTTTTTCGGCGTTCCTGGCGCTGCTGATCGCGCCGGTACTGCAAATCGTCGGCATCGGCTCGCAACTCACCGAGGGACTGGCCGGGCTGGAGCGCACCCAGGAAATCATGGCGGAATCGCGGGAAGATGCTGACCCCAGGAGGCGCGTGATTCTTGGCCCGATCCGCGGCGAAGTGGTGTTCGATCACGTGGATTTCGCTTACACGCCCGGCAAGACAGTCTTGCGGGACGTATCGCTGCGCGCTGATCCCGGTACGGTGACCGCCCTCGTGGGTCCTTCGGGCGCGGGCAAATCCACAATCATCGGATTGATCGCCGCGTTTTATACCCCGTCATCGGGAAAGGTGCTGGCGGATGGTGTGGATTTATCCACCGTGCAGCTCTCCAGTTTTCGCAACCAACTCGGCGTGGTCTTGCAGGAAACTTTTCTTTTTGACGGCACCATTCGCGAGAACGTGGCATTCTCGCGGCCCGGCGCAGCGGAAGAGGAAATCATGGAGGCTTGCCGGGTCGCTCGCGTGGATGAGTTCGCCGAAGCCTTCGAGTTGAAATACGACACCGTGGTGGGCGAGCGCGGGGTTCGCTTGTCCGGCGGACAGCGGCAAAGGGTCTCGATCGCCCGGGCCTTGCTCGCCGATCCGCGCATTCTGATTCTTGACGAAGCTACTTCCAGCCTCGATTCCGAATCGGAGGCGATGATCCAGCAGGGTCTCGCGGTGCTAATGCGCGGCCGGACTACTTTCGTGATCGCGCACCGCCTCTCTACCATTCGCCGCGCCGATCAGATTCTGGTCGTCGAGGAGGGACGGATCATTGAGCGCGGCAACCACGCGTCGTTGTACGCCCTGGGCGGGCGCTATTTCGAGCTGTATACGCGGCAGCATGGGCTCGAAACCAACCTGTTCCTCGCTCCCGGTGAAGGCCAGCACAACCTCGACGCTCCGGTCGAAACCGTTTCCGGCTCGAGCCCTGCGGACGCGGCTGAATCGAACGGCGCCGATGGGAATTCGCCCAGGCTTGGCGAGCGCGTGCGCATGCTGCCGAAGCAGGACGCGTAGCGAATGCGCGTCTGCATCAACGTGCCGGCGGATGAGCGCTGATATATATCTTGGGAATTAAAGAACAGAACGATGTGGCCAGAGTGGGGCTATGCTTCCGGTGCGTCTTCGCGAAGAAAATTACATCGGACCGCGGATCGAACTTCTATCTGTGCGGCCGTTCGGAGACCGATCCTCGATATCCGAAATATCCTCCGCTGCCGGTAATCGCGTGCCCTGGATTTGAACCCGAAAGCTTGTCCACATCGTAAGCGATTCGTGAGTGTTATTCGGGCGTACCGGACGAGAGCAGTTATGCGATCGGCGGAATTCAAAACGGAAGAGCGTTCGTCCTATTCGTAGGCTAGAGCTTCGACGGGATCTTTACGGGCGGCTACCCATGCGGGATAAGAGGCGCCGATTATGCCTCCGAGAACGGCGATTCCTCCGGATTTCACCAGCCAGGCCGGCGTGATCAGGATGGTCAGCGTGGGGAACGCATGCAGAAACAACTCTTTCACTCCGTATGCCAGGCCGATGCCGCCGGCAATTCCGATCAGGCAGAGCAACGTGGTTTCACTGAGTATCACCCGGGCGATGTAGGTCTTCGAAGCGCCCAGCGCCTTCAAAGTGCCCACCTCGCGAGTGCGCTCAGTTACCGTGGTGTACATCGAAAGAAAAATCACCAGAAATCCGATGGCCACCGCCAGCCCGATCATCGAATTCACGAACACTCCCAACCCCGGAAGGTTCGATGAGGTCATCAGTGAAATGAAATCCTTCAACGGACGAACGGTATAGCGCGGCAAAAGCTGCTGCACTTCGTCCACTACCGCGCCGGCATTTTCCGGCTGATCGCACTTGATAAAGAAAACCGATGCTTTGTCGTGCGCTCCGGACAGGTCCTGCAGCGTGGACATCAGCGCAAACACCCGCGCGCCTTTTCCGTGTTCGACCACACCCACCACGTGGAAATCGTGCTCCAGAATGTGCAGGGTCTGCCCGGTGGTGACGTGCTTGCCCCTCTCATACCAATCGTCGACCAGGATATCGTCGGGTTTTTTCAAATCGTGGCCGGAATGGAAGACGAATCCGCCGGTAACCGCGTTGAACGTCGTCGGATCGATTCCATAGATCAAGTCAAGGCCGTTGACGCTATTGAACTGCACCAATACCGGAGCGACCGCCCGGACGTGATTCAGTTCGCCGAGCTTTTCGCCTATTGCGATGGGCATCGGTGCGCTGCTGAAGGCCATGAAAATTGAGGCGGATGGCGGCTGGACCATGATGTCTGCGCCAACGCCTTCCACGCGCTTGGCGGTATCGGTGAGCAAGCCAGTAGTAAGTCCCACTACGATGATCACGAGGGTAACCTCCACCGCGACCGCCAGCACGGTGATTACCGCGCGCACTGGGCGGTGCAGCACATTTTGAACGATCATGTGCTGGATCATCGCTTTGGCTCCGCGCCAGGCTTTTGTGCCGCGCCGGAATTCGTATCGCCGGTTTCCGTTACGTTCACCAGTTCGGTGCCCGGCGGCTGCGGCAGGTTAAAGCGATCGGCGGAAATGGTCTCGTTCATTGTGAGCTTCAATATTTTCACTTCTACCTGGTAGTCGTCGTGCGGCCGCTGCAGTTGGATATCGCGCGGATACTTCAGGTCGCCGCTCGGTTGCCAGTCGGAATATTTCACGTCGGTCATCAGACGCCCGGCCGGCCCGTAGCTTTGCAGGCGCACGATCGACAGATCGGCTCGATCGAACCATATTTTACGCGCCAATTCCCACGCCGACGGCCCGGCGTCTGTCCCGGAACTGGGACGCAATACGGAGAGCACATAATACCGCTCGGAGGCCTGATTCCACTCCTCAAATATCACCGTTTCCTGGGGGGCGATCGGCGGCCACAGCAGGGCTTCCACCAGGTGCTGGGGGCGCAGGTTCTCGATCGGATTCTTGGCGGTGCGCTCGAGGTTCGCCGGTCCTACCAGAAACTTCTTTTTCGACGGGATGTAGATGCGGAACGTCTGGCCGTCGCTGACCATATCGAAAATGTTACTAGCAATCACTGGCGCCTGTCCGATCATGCGAATCTGCGCGGGCTTTTGCGCCAGGATGAATCCGGACACTTCATGATACTGCTCGATCACCCCGCTATAGTTGGAGCCCGCGGAAGGATGCAACTCGACCGTGGCATTGAGTGAAGTTACCGCGTTTGCCTGATGATTGTATTGATCGAGCAACTCCTCTTTAGTGGCGTCCAGCGAGGTGCGAATCTGCGCGGGAGGCACTACCGCTTTTTTGCTAAGTGAAACGCATCCGCCCAGCAGACCCGCCGCAGCGATCAGGCCAAAGCCGCAGTAAGTCGTAAACTTTTTCAGATTCTTTCTCCGATTGGTTCGAGTTAGCGAATCTAGCAGCCGTTTCGCGGGAGTGTCAAATCGCCCCGGGCGCACTCCGCCTGAGGATTAGAGGGCTTGGCGGCGGAAATGGTGGCGAGGCTTCGGGCGACCTAGGTTCATTAATGCTAGCGAGGATTTTCCTGGATGGGCACGCCGACTAACCCGCGTGGGAATCCGGAACCGAAAGCAGCAGGCGGCGTAGCTTGGCGCGGTCTTCGAGGTTCATGCCCACCGCTTCAAAACCAGCCTGGCGCGAGCGCACGAAACGAACCACCGCCTGCAAATTGATGCTGCGCAACCCCACCGAAATTCTCATATCCGCGTGGGTGCCGGCTGAGAACTGAAGCTCACCGCTGAGCAGCCCGCCCTCCAGGCTCAGAACGTTGGCGTCGAGCGTGGCCTTCCCGCGGCGCGATGTGACCGTCACCGGCAGGGTACTTGGCAGCCGCACCCGCCGGTAGCGCCGATGACGAATGAACTCGTTGCCGTTCGCCGGATCGAGCGCGGCCATCGAAAGCGCGGCCGCATCGAGCCCGGATTTCGGCAGATAGCTAGTCATCCATTCAGGATCGAGCTTGGCCAGCGATTGGGCGCACGCCAAACGAATTTCATTCGGATTCACCCAGCCCAGCAGCTTCCGCGCGCTCAGTAGATTCTGCATCATGGGAATTCCGGCGGAGGCGCGCAATCTTCCCAGCGCCTCGATCGCTTTCACCCGCAGATATTCCGAATTCAAATTGGGTAGCTGGCCCTCCGCCACCCGCAACAGCAAAGGCGCCAACGCGTCGTCACCGGACATGCCGATTTCATCGATCGCCAGCGGCGCAGCCGACGGATCCAGCCGGTCCAGCACATTCCCCAATAAGCGCGCCAGTTCCGGCGCGCCGCCCATGGTGATCTGCATCACCGCCGCATCGTGTACCGAACGCCCGCCCGTCGCCAGCCTCTCCGGCAGCAGTTCATCCACTGATTCCGGATCGAGCCGGCTCAATAGCCCAATCGCGTTCGTCGCCTTGCCAGTGGTATCGCTCTGCAAGACGGCGCGCAAATACGTGGCGCAGACCCCACCCATCGCCTTAGCCAGTTCCACCAAACGATCCCGTTCCACGGGACGGCTGGTGCGCGGAAGACGGGCCATCAACAAATCCACTGATTGCCGCGGCGCGGTTCCCAGCACGCCGATCAGCCCCTCGGGAATCCTCTCCGACGTCACCGCTTCTTCGATGAAGTCCGGAATGCGGTTCTCCACTCCAATGCGCGGGCGCAGACTTTGCACCCAGCTTGGGCGCACGGTCTCCAGTGTTGCCAGCGACTCCAGGGCCTGCTGCATCGCCGGAAAATAACGCCGCGAGCTGGCTTCGTTGCTCAGCCGCACGAACGCAGCGCCCAGCAAACTCTGCAGTTCGGCGTCGCGTTCCTCACCCATCTGCTTGCCGATCACCGCCAGCGCTTTGCGAATTCGTTCGTCTGCCGACCGGCTATAGAGCTCGGCGAGCTGGCCCAGCCCGATGGCTGCCCGGCGCCGTGCCTCCGCGTCCTCATGGCCCACGCAAGTTGCGTACTGCACCAAAATGTCCCCGGCGGTATCGGCTTCCCCGCGGTTCATCAGGTCTTCCACGAATTGCTGCACGTTGCGCGGGGGGATGCACCACGCCTCCGACGAAAGCAGCACGGTGCGTTTCCCGGACTCCGGCACGCCCGCCCAGAACTGGCGATCCAGAATGTCGCGGTGCGATTCGATGTTGACGCCCGCGCTTACCAGCTTATCTTCTCGCGATTTCAGCAGCTTGCGCAGGGTGTCCAGCTCGCCGTTCATTTTTCCGAGCAGCTCGCGCACCGCGTTCACGCGCACTTCGCCGCGTTGGAAACGGTCCAGCGCGAAGCGGATCGCCAGATCTTCCGCGAGTTTCATCAGCGCGGCTTCGTCCATGCGCGCGCCGGGCGCCGACGCCGCGATCGCGCTCAGCCCCTGCCGCAGAGTAATTTGCGCGGTGGTCCCCAGCGTTCCAAACTTTTGCCGCCAGGTCTGCGCGTCAAGCTGGTAGGTGCGTTCCTGCGAAGCTTCGCCGAAATCCGAGAGCAGCCGCAGCAAACCCATCATGTCTTTTTCGGAGAGAGCAGGAGAACCGTCGGCGCCTTTTTCGCGGACCGGCTCTTCCGCCGCAGCGGATGGCTCCGGCCGCTCGTCGATCCATCGGGTCACGGTCGAACTTCCCGGTTCCGATTCCGTGGCGTACCCGGTGTACGGACCCTGTGGCCCGCCCGGAAGGCCCCCATTCCCATGCGATGCGCCTTCCGCTGCGGCGATGAGCTGAATCATTTTCTGCGGACTGCGAA
>Ga0182024_10005965_pt1 | contig 26995 bp, 13 predicted proteins | sample P32metaG_FD_120480 | JGI IMG/M metagenome (GOLD analysis project Ga0182024, IMG submission 120480) | Permafrost microbial communities from Stordalen Mire, Sweden - P3-2 metaG (Illumina Assembly) | ecosystem: Environmental > Terrestrial > Soil > Wetlands > Permafrost | place: Sweden: Stordalen...
CTATATTCTCGGGGGCGGCATTGTCAACGACGGACCCAGTTATGCCATCAATCTGGGCGGCGGGACGGTCGGGGCTGAAGCGAGCTGGTCATCGTCGTTGAACATGAACCTGACGAACCTCAATGGTTCTGTCACGTTCGACACGGCGGCCAATACCATCACGCTGTGGGGGGCGCTCTCCGGCAACGGTGGTTTGACCAAGGTCGGCGCCGGCAGTCTGGTTCTCTCCGGTGTGAATAGCTACACGGGTGACACGACCATCAATGCCGGCATCTTGAAGTTGACCCTGGCTGGCAGCAGCCTGGGTGCGTTTCATCTGGCCAGCGGCGTGACGCTGAACTTGAACTTCAGCGGCAACTATGCGGTTGCCGGCTGCTATACCAATGGGGTTGCTCTGCCCGTCGGGACTTATAACTCCGCCAACCTCCCCACATTTATCACCGGCACCGGCAATCTGGTGGTGTCGGGCATCAGCACCGGACTTTGGACCGGTCTTGGTGCAAATAATAATTGGAGCACGGGCAACAACTGGGACAATAATGCGGTGCCCATCTTCCCGATTGGTCTGACCTTTGCTGGCGGCACGCGGCTGGTGAACACCAACAATCTCACGAGCGTCACGGTGAACAGCCTTACGTTTGCTGCTGCCGCCGGAGCGTTCGTGCTGAATGGCAATGCGATCACCCTAAGCGGCAGCATTGGTTTCAATGGCAATCCGGCCACTCCCATCACGCAGACCGTCAATCTCAACATGGCTTTGAGTGCCAGCGAAACCATTGATACCCCGACCAATGGCAATCTGATCCTGGGCGGCAACATCACCTCCTCCACAGATACCAGTTTGGTCAAGCTTGACGCCGGCATACTGACCTTGGGCGGCACCAATGCGATCACGAGCTTTGATTTTAACGGCGGCACGAACATCATCACGGGCAGCACCACGATCAACGGGGATGGTGGTCGCATTTATGTGGGCGATGGCGATGCTGTGGCCGACTGCGTCGGCACGCTGGATATCCAGCCCGGGGCGGCGCTCAACATCACCGGCAGCTTTGGTGACACCTTCGTGATTGGCCGTGATAGCGGGAGCGGGACGGTGATCCAGAATGGCGGCACGTTTACCTTCAATCCAGCCAGCGGTCAGACAATTTGGATCGGTGCGACGAGCAACCCCGGCACGCGGTCGGAATATGACATGAACGCCGGCCTGTTGGACATGAGCCAGAATACTTTGGGGATCGGCCTTGGCAACGGGGTGTTGTTGACCGGGGCGGTCTATCAGGTCAGTGGTGTCATTACCAATGTTAACAACCTGTGGGTCGGTTGGGGGAACGGCCACGGCGTTTACACGCTCAGCGGCGGGAGCATCTATATCGGCGCGACCGGCATCACCACCAGCGGCAGCTATGCCATCAACCTGGGTGGCGGGACGGTCGGGGCTTACCAGAGTTGGGCGTCGTCGTTGAACATGACTTTGACAGGATCTAACGGTCCCGTGACGTTCAACACGGCGGGGAATAACATCACGCTTTCGGGCGTGCTTTCCGGCAGCGGCGGCTTGATCAAGGTCGGCACCGGCATGCTGGAACTCTCCGGGGCAAACAGCTACGCGGGCGACACAACCGTCAATGTCGGCACACTGCGATTGGATATGGCCGGCAGCAGCCATGGTGCGTTTCACCTGGCCAGCGGCACGGTGCTGAATTTGAACTTTACCGGCACAAACACCGTTGCCGGTTTATACACCAACAATGTCGCCCTGCCCACCGGGGTTTACAATGCCGGCAATCTCCCCGGATTTATCACCGGCTCCGGTTCGGTGCAGGTAATGGGCGCGATCAGCGCTGGCATGTGGACCGGTGGCGGTGTCAATAATAATTGGAGCGCGGGCGGCAACTGGGATCACAATGTGGTGCCCATCTTCCCCATCGGGCTGACCTTCGCCGGCAGCACGCGGCTGGTGAACACCAACGACCTTGCGGGCATTACGGTGAACAGCCTCACGTTTGATGCCGCCGCCGGAGCCTTCGTGCTGGGTGGCAATGGCATCACGCTGGCCGGCAACATTGGTTTCAACGGCAATCCGGTCGCGCCTGTCATTCAGACCGTTAATTTCAATATGGCCTGGAGCGCCAGCCAAACCATTGACACCCCAACGAACGGCAACCTTATCCTCGGCGGGGCTGTGACTTCCGCGAACGACCTGACCAAGCTTGACGCCGGCACGCTGACCCTGGGCGGCGCTAACACGATCGAGAACTTGGATGTGGACGGCGGCACGAATATGGTCACGGGAAATACCATGATCAACGGGAACAGCGGGGGCGGAAATTATGACCGTATTTATGTCGGCGACGGTGATGTCGTTCCTAGCTGCAACGGCACGCTCGTCATCCAGCCCGGGGCGACGCTCGACGTCACCGGCAACTTCAATGACAACTGCGTGATCGGCCGGGATGGCGGAAGCGGGACGGTGATTCAGAATGGCGGCACATTCCTCTTCAATCCGGCAAACATATCGCTCATGCTGATCTGCGCAACGGACGTCGCCGGCACAGCGGCGGCGTATGACATGAACGGTGGACTGTTTAACATGGGCAACAACTCTCTGGGGGTCGGCTATGCGGTCGCCAGCGCGGTGACGACTGGCATGGTGAACCAGGTCGGAGGCGTCATTACCAATCTTAACGCCCTCGAACTTGGGCCGCAAGAGTCTGGTGGTCTTGGCATTTACACGCTCACCGGGGGCAGCCTTTATCTTGGCACGGGCGGCATCACCACCGCTGGCGGCAATTATGCCATCAATCTGGGCGGCGGGATCGTCGGAGCTTACGCGAGCTGGGCCTCATCGTTGAGTATGAACCTGACGGGCTCCAACGGTCCCGTCACGTTCGACACGGCGGCCAACACCATCACGCTTTCGGGCTTGCTTTACGGCTACGGCGGCCTGACCAAGATTGGTTCCGGCACATTAATCCTTTCCGGGGCAAACAGCTACCAGGGCAGCACAACCGTCAAGGCTGGCACCTTGCAGTTGAATCTGGCCGGCACCAGCCCGGGGGCGTTTTACCTTGCCAACGGGGCGTCGCTGTATTTGAACTCTGGCGGGACCTACGCTGTAGGTGCCCTCTACACCAACAATGTCGCCCTTCCCGACGGAATATACACGTCCAGCAACCTGCCGGGATTTATTACTGGAACGAATGCCTTGCAGGTGGTGAGCATCACCATCAACTATAGCTTGAGCGGCAGCAACCTGACGCTAAGCTGGCCGGCAAACTATCTGGGCTGGATTTTGCAGGAACAGACCAACAGCCTCAATGTAGGACTGAACGCCAACTGGGTGAATCTTGCCGGTTCGGCGAACGTGACGTCCACCAACATGCTGATTAGCCAGGCGAATCCGACGGTCTTCTTTCGCCTGAGCCCGCCGCCGCTGCCTTCGGCGCCGCCCCTGACGCGTCAGATGTTCATTACCAATAATCTGCTCAATCTGCCGGTCAACAATAATGGTCCATCGCGGCGCGTGACCATCGTGGTTGGCGGAATTCCCGTGCGCGATTTTGACATTAACCTGGCCGATGGCGCCCCGGACTGGTGGGCCTTTGTGGACGTATCCGCCTTTCAGGGGCAGACCGCCACTGTGAACGTGGATAATCTGGCTGTGGGTTCGACTGGCTTGAGTTCCATTGTTCAAAGCAATGGCATCGTGGGCGCAACCAACCTTTATAGCGAAACATTGCGGCCACAGGTTCACTATACCAGCCGACGCGGCCTTATTAATGACGTGAATGGAATGATTTATTACCAAGGTCAATATCATCTCTACTACCAGCATAATCCTTATAGCCTGAACTTTGGCGCCAACGGAGCCGAGCGGACCTGGGGGCATGCCGTCAGCACGGACATGGTGCATTGGCAGGAACTGCCGGAGGCAATCTATCCCCATGCTTATGGAGACTGGGTTTGGTCCGGCAGCGCCGTCATTGATACGGCGAACACTGGTGGATTCAAAACCGGCACGAATGACGTGATTGTGGCTTCCTTCTATAGCACCGCGCGCGGCCAATGCATTGCTTACAGCAACGATGGCGGGCTGACGTTCACCGATTATACCAACAATCCGGTGGTCACGGTTCCTGGCCGCGATCCGCATATGCTGTGGTATGCGCCTTCAAATTATTGGGTGATGGCCGTGTATGATTCAAACCTTAATGGAATAGACTTTTTCACAACGCCTGATTTCCATACCTGGACCTATCGCAGCGGCATCGCCGGCTTTGCCGAATGTCCCGATATTTTCCAACTTCCGGTGGATGGCAATACCAACAACATGCTGTGGGAAATCAATGGTGGGAGCGCCTCCTATATGCTGGGAACATTTAACGGGGCAGTGTTTACGCCAACCACCGGCATGTTACCCGACAATGTTGGATCGGGCTTCTACGCGTCGCAAACCTTTACGGTGATGCCCGCCGGTGACACGCGCCGCGTCCGGATGGGCTGGGCGCAGGTGAACATGCCCGGCATGCCCTTTACCGGGATGCATTTCTTTCCCACGGTGCTTACCCTGCAAACGCTGCCGGCCGGGGTCCGGCTTTGTTCGGCACCGATTGCAGAAATCACCAATGCGGTGCAAAACACCTATTTGTGGACGAACCTGACCTTGAATCCTGGATCCAACCCGCTTTCCGGAATCAGCGGCCAGCTCTTTGACGTGCAAGCGATTTTTACACCCGGATCCGCGTCGGCAATTACTTTTGACCTGTGCGGAGTTCCCATAACCTATACGCCAGCATCCCAGCAGATCTCGTGCAATGGGGTGACCAATCCGTTGCCGCCCGTGAATGGAACCGTCACACTGGAGGTGATTACGGATTGTCAATCAGTGGAGATATTCGGCAACTCCGGCCAGCTGTACATGCCGATAGTGACGACGCCTTTCTCGTCAACAAACAATGTGTTGTCGTTGACGAGTCAGGGAGCTTCAACTGTGTTTAACTCTTTGATCGTTAACAAGCTCCAATCAATATGGCCCTAGCATTCGGACACTGCCTGACATCGCCATGCTGGAAAAATAACCGGTTGATTGTTGACTGATTTTTCTCTTATGCTTTGGATATTTTTTATTTCATGAAACAAAAAGTTACTAACGGCCTAATGGCTTGTTTATTTTCGGTCGTTTCCGTGATCGTTGCAATGGCGGGCAACGCGGAAACCCTGCGTCCGCCTTCCGTTCCTTTAGTGGCGTGTGATCCTTACTTCAGCATTTGGTCGCCAGCGGACAAACTAACTGACACGGACACGACGCATTGGACGGGTAAATCACAACGGCTGACCAGCCTGGTGCGGATTGATGGAAAGACTTTCCGGCTTATGGGCGCGGAACCGGCGGAGATTCCGGCAATGCCGCAGACCAGTCTTGAAGTGTTGCCGACGCGGACGATTTACACTTTCGCGGGATCAGGCGTGTCGCTCACGCTCACGTTCATGACCGCCGACCTGCCGGACGATTTGAATGTGTTGTCGCGGCCGGTCACTTATCTGACTTGGGAGGTGCAAGCCACGGATGCGCAGAAACACACGTTGGCCGTCTATTTTGACGCGAGCTCCGAGCTTGCCGTCAACGAACCGGACCAGCCGGTCACTTTCCAAAACGCCGATGTCGCGCGCATAAAAGCGTGGCGCGTCGGCACGGTGGAACAACCGGTTTTGCAGAAAAAAGGTGATGACCTGCGCATTGACTGGGGTTATTTTTATGTGGCGATGGCGAGCGACAAACGCGCCGCCGCCACGGTCAATTCCGCGGAAACCATCCGCGCGGCATTCATTGCCGATGGCGGCATAGGCAGTCCCGCTGCCGGGTCGGCGCTGCAAGACAATGCGCGCAACGATTTGGTGATCGCCTGCGCGGTGGATTTGGGCGTCGTTCAGGCCAAGGCGGTTTCCTGCTGGCTGATGCTGGCGTATGACGATTTGTATTCGATCCAATACATGAAGAAAAATCTGCGGCCATATTGGCGGCGCAACGGCTGGTCGGCGGCGGATCTGTTGAAGGCGGCGGCGCATGATTATCCGTCGCTGGTGAAGCGCTGCACGGCGTTTGACAATGAGCTGATGGCGGATTTGCGCAATGCGGGCGGGGAAAACTACGCGTTGCTGGGTGCGCTGGCGTATCGGCAATGTTTTGCCGCCGGAAAATTTGTTGCCGACGACAATGGTCAGCCATTGCAGTTCTGCAAGGAGAACCATTCCAACGGCTGCATCAGCACCTCCGACGTGTTTTATCCGATGTCGCCGCAGTTTTTATTCTTCAGCCCGACGCTGGCCAAGTCGTTCATTGTGCCCTTCATGAACTACGCGGCGAGTGACCGCTGGAAATTTCCGTTTGCGCCCCATGATCTGGGCACTTATCCGCAGGCGAACGGACAGGTTTATGGCGATGGCGAGCGCGGAGTGAACAACCAGATGCCGGTGGAAGAAAGCGGCAACCTGCTTTGCCTCTTCGGGGCGGTCGCGCAGAGGGAGGGCAATGCGGAATTTGCCGGGCTCTATTGGAAGCAGCTTGAGCAATGGGCGGGTTATCTGAAGGAAAAGGGGTTTGACCCGGAGAAACAGCTTTGCACGGACGATTTCGCCGGCCATCTCGCACACAACGTGAACCTCTCGGCCAAGGCGATTTGCGGGCTCGGCTCGTTTGCCAAGCTCTGTGAAATGCGCGGCGACCAGGCCAAGGCGGATGAATATTTTAAACTGGCCCGTGAATGCGCCGCGCGCTGGGTCAAGGAAGCGGATGATGGCAACCATTTCCGGCTGGCGTTCGACCGGCCCGGCACCTGGAGTCAAAAATACAATCTGGTTTGGGATCGCATCCTGGGGTTGAACCTGTTTCCGGCTGAAGTGAAGCAGAAGGAAATGGATTTTTACAAGCAGATGCAGAACCAATACGGACTGCCGCTCGACAACCGCGAGACTTACACCAAGCTGGACTGGATTACCTGGACGGCGACACTCACACAAAACCGCGCGGACTTTGAAGCCTTGATAGCGTCGATCATTTCGTTCCTGAACGCGACGCCGGATCGCACGCCGATGTCGGATTGGTATCAGACCAAGACGGCGCGGAGAGTCGGTTTTGATGCGCGCCCGGTCGTCGGCGGAGTCTTTCTGGAGATGCTCTATAATCAGGCGGTCTGGCACAAATATGCGGCGCGAGATAAAACCAAGGCGGCAAACTGGGCGCCGATGCCGAAAGCGCCAACGGTTACCGTGATTGTTCCGGCAGCAGACCAACAGCCGGCGATCTGGCATTACACCATCACCGCGCCGGCAGGCAATTGGATGGATCAAGAATTTGATGATTCAGCGTGGCCGCAAGGTCCGAGTGGCTTTGGCACGGCGGGGACGCCCGGCGCGGTCATCGGCACGGTTTGGAATACGGATGACATCTGGCTGCGGCGCGAACTGGATTTGCCGGCGGGAAATTACGGCAATATCAGTGCGTGGCTGCATCACGATGAAGATGCCGAGGTTTACATCAACGGCGTGCTGGCCGTCAAGGTCAGTGGCTTTATCAACGGTTACGATGTTTTTCCGTTGACACCTGAAGGCCGGTCGGCGCTCAAGCCCGGTAAAAATCTGATCGCCATGCACTGTCATCAGACCACTGGCGGGCAATACATTGACGCTGGTTTTGTAAGCATTCAACCAGCTGAATAGTTTCAACCCAACCAACTCAACCACCTGTATTGGCTGTTCCTCTGAGCCGATTTCCTACGCATCCATTTATGAATAATCCCACATCAAAAATCATGAATACGAACCAGGCCCGCGCATTCCGCGACCGCCTTCAGGCCGAGGGTAAACGCGTTGCCTTCACCAACGGCTGCTTCGACATCCTGCACCGCGGCCATGTAACCTACTTGCAGTTTGCCCGTGAACAGGCCGATGCCCTTTGCGTGGGCCTCAACAGCGACGCCTCAGTCAAACGCAACAAAGGCGAAAACCGGCCCATCAATTCCGAGGAAGACCGGGCCTTTGTCATGGCCTCGCTCGCCGCCGTGGATTGCGTCGTGATTTTTGACGAAGACGAACCCCGGGAGCTCATCGCAAAGATTTTGCCGCAGGTGCTCATCAAGGGCCGCGACTGGGCTCACTACGTCAGTGGCCGGGATGTTGTCGAGGCCAACGGAGGAACCGTTGTCCTCGCCGACATGGTCGAGGGCAAATCTACCACCGTCACCATTGAAAAAGTCCTTAAAGTTTACGGTAAACAAGATTAAGTCATGAGCACTCCTATTATAGTCACCGGTGCCGCCGGCTTCATCGGACGCAACATTGTCGCGGAACTCAACCGCCGGGGACACCAAAACCTTCTCCTCGTGGATCAGCTTGGGACTGATGAGAAATGGGCCAATCTTGTTGGCCTGCGTTTCGATGATGTGATTTCCCCCACGAAGTTCATTGAAAGTGTTAAAGCCGACACCGCGCCGAAGGCGGCAGCCTGTATTCACCTTGGCGCGTGCAGTGCCACCACGGAAAAGGACGCCGACTATCTTCTCGAAAACAACTACCGTTATACCCGCACACTTTGCGAATGGAGCTTGCGCCAGGGTGCGCGGTTCGTTTACGCCTCCAGCGCCGCCACCTATGGCGACGGCACGCTCGGCTACAGTGACGAGGACAGCGCCACACCGGTGCTTCGGCCGCTCAATATGTATGGCTACTCGAAGCACCTCTTCGATCTCTGGGCGCTTCAGACCGGCGTATTTGACCGCATTGTCGGGCTTAAATATTTCAACGTTTACGGTCCCCACGAAGATCATAAAGGCGGCATGCGCTCGCTGGTTCAAAAGGCCTATCATCAGATCATCGAGCGAGGTTACCTCGAACTGTTTAAATCACACCGGCCCGACTACCACGACGGCGAGCAAAAGCGTGATTTTATTTATGTGCGCGACGCGGTGAACGTCACCTTGCACTTCACTCTTGAGTCGCGGGCCGGCGGCCTTCTCAACTGCGGCACGGGCGTGGCCCGCACTTGGTTGGATCTCGCACACGCGCTCTTCTCTGCGATGGGGCGTACGCCCGATATCCGTTTTATTGAGATGCCCGAAATTTTACGCGGCAAATATCAATACTTTACGCAGGCCGACGACGCAAAATTACGTCGAGCCGGTTATGCCAAGCCGTTTCTCAGTCTGGAAGACGGCGTGAGCGACTATGTGAAGACTTATCTTGGTGCATGCGTGTGAGAGCGACAATTAAGAATGTTGTCGGGGCGATTTTGGCAACACCATTCGCCCATTTCAAATTTTTGCAAGCAACAGTATTTGCCTTGGCATCTTTTCTCGCCACAGATTTTGTGCTGTCGGCCGCGGAAAACCCTCTGCCATTTTCGACTGACACCAATCAAGTTATCGAGCGCACCTGTTTTCAAACCGGCGCACCGTGGAGTCCCAAGGGCGATTTAGGTTCGGATGTCGCCATTGTTTACGGCATAGACACCAATCTGCCCGCGCGCATCGAAACGTGGCGTGAGCATGGTTATCGCATCCATGTCATGACAGGAGTAGCTTGGGGACAATATCAGGATTACCTCTATGGCCGCTTCGATGGCATCAACCATGAGGACGAGGCACAGACGGATCGCGACGGCCACAAGATCGGCCACGGCGGCGATGTCTATTACATGTGTCCCGGCACGAACTATGGCAAATTCCTTTGCGTCGGCGTCCAGCGGGCGCTCGATGCCGGTGCCGAAGCCATCCATCTAGAAGAACCGGAATTCTGGGATCGCGCCGGCTACTCGGAAGGCTTCAAGCGCGAATGGCAAAGTTATTATCATGAGACTTGGTCGCCGCCGGACAGTTCAGTGGATGCCCGCTGGCGGGCCGGCAAATTAAAGTACTTTCTTTACCGGCGTGCGCTGCAGCAGGTCTTCGATTATGTGCAGGCTTACAATGAGCGCTCGGGCCGCCATGTCCGCTGTTATGTGCCGACGCACAGTCTGCTCAATTACGCGCAATGGTGCATCGTCAGTCCCGAATCCAGCCTCGCCCAGCTCAACGGCTGCGATGGTTACATCGCCCAGGTCTGGACCGGCACCTCGCGCGAGCCAAATCGCTATCGCGGCGAAGTCAGTTCGCGCACTTTCGAAACCGCGTTCCTCGAATATGGCGCCATGCAAAACCTTGTTCGCTCCACCGGCCGTTCCGTCTGGTATCTCAACGATCCCATAGAAGACAACCCGAATCACGACTGGAACGATTACCGCGAGAATTGGCAATCCACCCTCACCGCCTCGCTCTTCCAGCCGGAAGTCTCGCAATACGAAGTCGCCCCATGGCCGGAACGGGTTTTTGGCGGCCGCTATCCGCGTTCGGCCCAACCGGAAGATAGAAAATCCATTCCTCCGGCTTACGCCACCGAATTACAGACCGTCTTCAATACCCTCAATGATCTAAAGCAACCGCACGTCGAATGGGATTGCGGCACGCCCGGCATCGGCGTCCTGGTCAGTGATTCACTCATGTTCCAACGCGGCCAACCGACTCCGAGCGATCCGTATCTTGGCAATTTTTATGGCCTGGCGATGCCGTTGCTCAAGCACGGCCTGCCGGTTGCGCCGGTCCAGCTCGAAAACGTCGTCATCCCCCATTACCTGGATGGGTTCCGCGTTTTGCTATTGAGCTACGACGGACAAAAGCCCTTGTCGCCCGAGGTTCACGCACCGCTGGTTGATTGGGTGAAGCGCGGTGGTGTGTTGATTTTTTGCGATCGGGATGCCGATCCTTATCTTAAGGTCCGCGACTGGTGGAACAGCGATGGCAAGAATTACACCACGCCGCGCCAGCATCTGTTTGAACAACTCGGCCTGAATGACTCGATCACGCCTGACGAATTCCACCCCGTCAGTAACGGCGGCGTGATTTGGCTGCGCGAACGGCCGGTGACCTTTTCTCTGAATGAGCAAGGCGCGAAACAGATTGTCGAAACCACGAAACTCGCCGCCCAAAAAACTGGCCTGAAATGGCGGGAGACAAATTATCTATTGCTGCGTCGCGGGCCATATCTCATCGCCGCCGGGCTGGATGAATCCATTGAAGGCAATCCGCATACCTTGTCGGGACGATTTGTCAACCTGTTCGATTCCGAATTGCGCGTGCAAAGCGATATCTCCATTACGCCCGGCTCCCGCTGGTTTTTGCTCGATCTGGATGCCGCGTCCACCGGGCAAACGCACCTGCTCGCCTCAGCCTGCAAGTCCGTCCTACAGGAGCAGTCGGCCAAGCGCGTCCACTTTACGGTCGAAGGCGTGGAGGGAACGCCCGCCATCATGCTCTTGGAATCGCCGGTGGCTCCCACCGCGGTGACCTTGGATGGCAAACCCATCTCCACTTTTGAATATTCTGCCACCGAAAAACTGATATGGATCCATTTTGACAACCACGCCTCCCCCCACGAACTGATGTTGCAATACCAGCAAAACGGATGAGTTTTCTCCCCCAACCAATCTTTGCGATCCTTGCCGGTCTGGCCGTTTGGATGACTGCCGGAATGCCCGCTTTCGCGTCGAATGATGCCGGGTCGATGTTCAAATCCTACGCCGACGCCTTCTACGTATCGGATGGCACCAACGCCTATTTCAAAGATGATCAGTCTGGAGGGGCAGCGGATTTCTGGCGGCAGGCGGAGGAGATCGAATGCGTCATCGACGCTTACGAGTGGACTTCCAATGCGGACTACCGGGTGATGGTGCTGGATCTTCTCAATGGTTTTGAAAAAGACCACGGCACCAACTGGTCGGCCAATCATTTCAATGATGATTGCATGTGGGCCAGCATCGCCTTTGCTCGTGGCCAGCTTGTTTCCGGTAACACCCGGTTCGGGGATGTCGCCCGTTGGAACTTTGATTTGGTCTATGCCCGTGCCTGGGATGCCAATCTGAACGGAGGGTTGTATTGGACCACCGACAATCACTCAAAGAACGCCTGCGTCAATGGCCCTGCCGGCATTGCTGCGCATCTGCTCTATCAGACATGTGGGGATGCGGGTTATCTGGCTAAAGCCCGTAATATTTTCGCATGGGAACGCTCGGTCCTGTTTGATCCGGATACCGGCGCGGTATCCGACGGCATCAGCCTGCATGGCTCGGTCCATTCTTGGGCCTCCACCTACAACCAAGGCACGTTCATCGGTCTCGCCAATTTCCTAGGACAGACGAATGACGCGACGCTGGCGGCGAATTACACCAGGGATCATCTGACCGATGCCGGAATTTTGCCGCAGTATGGCATTGCCGGCAACAACTCCGGCTTCAACGCGATTTTCTTCCGCTGGATGACAAAATTCATGCGAGATCGCGGGCTGCAAAACGACTATCAACCGTGGTTGCAGGCCAACGCCGAGGCCGCGTGGAACATGAGACGGAGCGCGGACGGATTGTCTTGGTGTCAATGGCGGCAGCCAACGCCGACGGAAACAAATTTGCATTCGTGGGATTGCATCGCCTCGGTGGAAGCTTTGTTGGTGCCGCCGCCGCCAAAGCCGCATGAAACGGAAAAATAATTCTTACATCCAAATAAAAAATGAACCGAAGAGAATTCATCCGCAACACTTCATTGGTCGCTTCGAGCTTGATGCTGGCGCCTTCGCTGACTTGGGCGGCGGAAACGGGTTTTCCGGTCGTGCGCATTCCCGAAGCGAAACGGAAATTCACAAGCGCGGCCGTGGAAAAAACCATTGCACGGGTTCAAACATCCATCGGCAACCAGGAGCTGGCGTGGATGTTTGGCAATTGTTTTCCAAACACATTGGACACGACCGTGGATTTTGAAACCGTCAACGGCCGGCCTGACACTTACGTCATCACCGGCGACATTGACGCGATGTGGCTGCGCGACAGTTCCGCGCAGGTCTGGCCTTACCTGCCGCTCATGGCGGAAGACCCGCAGCTTCAGCGGCTGATCGCTGGGGTCATCAATCGCCAGACGCGCTGTGTTCTGAAAGACCCTTACGCGAATGCGTTTTACAAGGACGAAAACAAAGTGAGCGAATGGAAAAGCGATCTCACCGACATGAAACCAGGCGTGCATGAGCGCAAATGGGAAGTGGACTCGCTCTGTTACACGATCCGGCTGGCCTATGGTTACTGGAAAACATCCAAAAACACCGCGCCGTTCGACGGTGCGTGGCGCGAGGCCGTTTCCAAAATCGTCCAGACGTTTCGCGAGCAGCAGCGCAAACACGACAAAGGCCCGTATCATTTTCAGCGCCTAACGGAAACGCAGTCGGACACTTTGGCCGGCCGCGGCTATGGCAATCCTGGAAAACCCGTGGGCTTGATTTATTCGATGTTCCGGCCCAGCGACGACGCGACGATTTTTCCGTATCTGGTTCCGGCGAATTTTTTTGCCGTGGTCAGTCTGCGGCAGGCGGCGGAAATGCTGGAACAAATCCAGCTCGACACAACGCTCGCCAAAGAATGCCGCGCGCTCGCGGACGAAGTGGAACAAGCCCTGCAAAAATATGCCGTTGTTCATCATGTCAAACTCGGACAGGTTTACGCCTACGAGGTGGATGCGTTCGGCAACTATTATTGCATTGATGACGGCAACGTTCCGAGCCTGCTCTCGCTGCCGTATCTCGGCGCGGTGAAGGCCGATGACAAAATCTATCAGAACACGCGCCACCTGGTTTTGTCCGATGCGAATCCATATTACTGCCAAGGCAACGCTGCGAACGGTCCGGGCGGCCCTCACGTCGGCATGGACATGATCTGGCCGCTGGGTTTGATCGTGCAGGGTTTGACGAGCACGAATGATCAGGAGGTCCGCGAGTGCCTGACGACGCTGCAAAAAACGCACGCCGGAACCGGTTTCATGCACGAAGCTTTTAATAAGGACGATCCGAGCAAGTTCACCCGTTCCTGGTTTGCGTGGGCCAACACGATTTTCGGCGAACTCGTCTTAAAAACGTTTAATCACAATCCGGCTTTGTTAAGCTGATTCCGCAGAGCCCTGACAAACACCAAACCCAATCAAAAATCATTATGGCCAGCATTCCAGCCTCACAATCCACCGGCGCTGCTTCCGCAGGCACCAACCAGACTTATCGCGGCTCGTTTGCGATCATGACCTCCTTGTTTTTCATGTGGGGTTTCATGACCGTGTTCAATGACATTTTGATTCCGCGGTTCAAGGAGGCGTTCACGCTGGATTATTTCCATGCGATGCTCGTGCAGTTCGCGTTCTTCGGCGCCTACTTCATCGGTTCGCTGATTTATTTCATCATCTCCGCCACGACCGGCGATCCCATCGCCAAAATCGGCTACAAAAACGGCGTGGTCATCGGCCTGCTGATTTCCGCCGCCGGCAGCGGCTTGTTCCTGCCCGCCGCCAACGCGCCTTCCTATCCGATGTTTCTCGCGGCGCTGTTCATCGTCGGCCTGGGTTTCGCTATGCTGCAAATCGCGGCCAATCCCTATGTCACGATTCTTGGGCCGGAAAAAACCGCGTCCAGCCGGCTGAATCTCGCGCAAGGTTTTAATTCCATCGGCACCACCATCGGGCCGATCATCGGCGGTTTTCTCATTTATCAATACTTCAACAAGCCCGGCGCGCACGGGGCCGACTCGGTGAAGATGCCATATCTCGCGTTCTGCATCGTGTTTTTGGTGCTGGCCGTGATTTTCTTTTTCATTCATTTGCCGCACATCGGCGAAGGCAAAATTGAGCGCGGCGCGGGCGCTTTGAAACATCCGCACGTCGTGCTGGGCGTGCTGGCAATTTTCATGTATGTCGGCGGCGAGGTTTCGGTCGGCAGCGCCATCATCAATTTTCTTGGACAAAAAACCGTCGCGGGCCTGTCGGCCATTGACGCGAGCAAATATGTTTCCATTTATTGGGGCGGCCTGATGATCGGGCGTTTCATGGGCTCGGTGGAATTGAGCGAAATGAAGGCGGCCAATAAGCAGGTGCTGCTGCTGGTGATTCCGATGCTGGCGTATCTCCTGTTGTGGGCGGCCAAGAGCACGCCGCTGGACGCGATGCAGGGCGGTTTCGACGCGTCGGTGTTCAAGCTGTGGCGCGACGCGTTCGTGGCCAACTGGCCGGTGTTCAAGCTGTATCTGCCTTTCATCGGCCTGTGCTGGCTGCTGTTTCAGTTCGGCCGGTCCAATGCCGGGCGCACGCTGATGATTTTCTCCCTCACGGTCGTGGCGCTGCTGCTGACGGCGATTCTGGTCGGCGGCCCGGTGGCGATGTGGTGCATTGTGGCGATCGGGTTGTTCACCTCGATTGGCTGGTCGAACACATTTTCTCTGGCGCTGGAAGGCACCGGCATTTACAAGAGCCAGGTATCATCGCTGCTGGTGATGGCGATTCTCGGCGGCGCGGTGCTGCCGCCGATGATGGGGGCCATTGCCGACGCCACAAAAAATCTGCAGATCGCCTTCATCGTGCCGCTGATCGCCTATGCCTACGTCGCCTTCTACGGCTGGAAAGGCCATCGCATCGGCCGCCAGCCAGATTCTCTGTCCGCCTGAAAAATTAATGACAATCCTCAAACAAAAACCAAGATGAAAAACCAGCATTATATTGATTTACCAGCCATGAAAAACAAAATTGTCAGGACACTTGTAGTGCCCGTTCGCCGAATGTGTTTCGCCGGGATATTGCTGCTGTCCATCGTGATGGGTTCCGCCAAATCAGCCGTGGACTTTGTCAACCCGATGATCGGCACGGATGCGCACGGCCACGTTTATCCCGGAGCCACCGTGCCGTTCGGCATGGTGCAGCTCTCGCCGGACACGCGTGACAACACCTGGGACGGCTCTTCCGGCTATCATTATTCGGACACAAGCATCCTTGGCTTTTCTCACAACCATCTGACTGGAACCGGTTGTCCGGATCTGGGGAACATTCTGCTGATGCCGACCGTGGGCGCTCTGAAGCTGACTCCTGGCGCGCAACCCGGCGACGGTTATCGCGCCCGGTTTTCCCACACCGATGAAGTTTCCCGGCCCGGCTATTATTCCGTCCTCCTGCCGGATTATCAGGTCAAAGTGGAGCTGACGGCCACGGCGCGCGCCGGCTTTCATCGTTATACGTTTCCAGCCACGAGCGAAGGCCATGTCATCGTGGATTTGCAGCACGGCATCGGCAACACCGTGACGGAGGCGCAACTCACGATTGAGAATGGTCAGACCGCGAGCGGTTATCGCCGAAGCGACGGCTGGGGTGGCGGGAAAGTGTATTATTTTGTGATGGAATTTTCCCGGCCATTCGATTCTTCCGGCGTGGCGCAAGGTGACAAGGATACGGCCGGCCAGCAAACCACTGGCAAAGAAACCAAGGGTCATTTCGATTTCAAGACCAAGGCCGGCGAACAGATCCTCGTACGGGTCGGTCTGTCCACGGTCAGTGTGGAAGGCGCACGCAACAATCTGCACGCGGAAATTTCCAACTGGGATTTTGACGGAATCGCCGCCGCCGCCAGAAAACAGTGGGACCACGATTTAAGTGTTTTTAGCGTGGAAACACCGGACAAGAACCTCAAGCAAACCTTTTACACCTCGTTATATCACACGATGGTTGCGCCCACGTTGTTGAGCGACGTGGATGGCCAGTTCCGCGGACCGGATGGGAATGTCCACCAGACCAAAGGATTTGATTATTACACCGAAATTTCCATCTGGGACATCTTCCGCGCGGAAGCTCCCCTGCTGACGCTGACGCAACCCGGGCGGGTCAATGACCTGGTGAATACGATGCTGGAGCACTATGATATTTTCGGGCACAACGCATTGCCCGTCTGGCCAGAGGGCGGCAAGGAGACCTGGTGCATGATCGGCAATCATTCGATCCCCATCATCACCAGCGCCTATCTCAAGGGCTTCCGCAATTGGGACGCCAACATCGCGCTGGCAGACACGATTGCAACCACGGACCAGAACCGTGACCAGATGGATGATTATCGGGAAAAGGGTTTCATTCCCACGAGCGACCATGTCCAAAGTGTTTCCAAAGTGCTGGAATATGCCTACGACGACTCGTGCATCGCGCGCTTGGCCAAGGCGCTGGGCAAGGATGACGTCGCGGGAAAATATTTCAAGCGTTCCCAGAATTGGGAAAATGTGTTTGATCCGTCGACAGGTTTCATGCGCGGCAAAAATGCGGATGGAAGCTGGGTGACGCCGTTCGGTCAAAACGAAATGAACAGCATCAATTTCAATGAATATACCGAGGCCAACGCCTGGCAATATAACTTCTTTGTGCTGCAAGACGTGCCCAGTCTGATCGCTAAACTGGGCGGCGACGAGCCGTTTGTCGCCCGGTTGGACGAAATGTTCGACACGACGGAAACCATTCCGAACCTGACCATGATCCCGGATGTCACCGGTGTCATCGGCATGTATTCGCATGGCAACGAACCCGACCATCATGTTGCCTATCTTTATAATTACGCCGGGCAGCCGTGGAAAACCCAGGCACGCGTCCGGCAGGTTGCCAGCTTGCTTTACACCAACTCACCCGGCGGCATCTGTGGCAACGATGATTGCGGCCAGATATCGGCCTGGTATGTCTTCACGGCGCTGGGTTTTTATCCGGTTGACCCGGCCAGCGGCATTTATGTTTTGGGCAGTCCGCTGGTGGACAAGGCTATCTTGAAACTCGATTCCAAATTTTACAAGGGCCGTTCCTTCACCGTCGTTGCCAAAAATAATTCCGCCCAAAATCCCTACATTCAGTCCGCGACGCTCAACGGCCAGTCCATTACGCGGAGTTGGATTTCTCACGACGAAATCACCGCCGGCGGCAAGCTTGTGCTGACCATGGGGCCGACTCCAAACAAGAAGTTCGGTTCCGCTCCGGCGGACCGCCCACCGGGAATGTAAGCGGCGCCCGTGCGATATGCTGCTGCATTAACATGAAGAAGTCTCCTTTTCTGCCAGCCAGGGCGCGTCTGTTGCTGGCTGCGCTGCCATTGATCGGGCTGGCTTTGTCGGCTGCTGGAGAGACGCGGTTGTGTGATTACATCCGGCCGTTGGTTGGCGCGCAGGGCGAAGGCAATACGTATCCGGGGCCATCAGCGCCCTTTGGAATGATCCAGATCAGCCCGGACACCGATACCACGAACTGGGACACCGATTCCGGCTACGAATATACCGACCCGACCATCCAAGGTTTCAGCCTCACGCATTTGAGCGGCACCGGCTGCCCCGATCTGGGCGACTTTTTGTTTGTGCCGCAGGTCGGCCAACCGGCTTTGGTTTCCGGCTCCAAAGATCATCCCGAGGATGGTTATCAATCCGTGTTTTCTCATGCGGACGAATCCGCATCTGCCGGTTATTACAAAGTGAAACTCCAGAAGTCTGGCGTGCTCGCCGAACTTACAACGGGAGAGCGGGCGGGAATTTTGCGGTTTACTTTTCCAGCGAATGATGAGGCGTCCGTCCTGACCGACTTAAGCCACGTCATCGGCCCTTGGAAAGTGGCCGAATCGCGCGTGCGCATCGAGGATGACTCCACGATCACGGGATTTCATCTGGTCAACGGCTGGGCAAAGGAGCGGTATCTTTATTTTGCCGCGCGCTACTCGCGGCCTTTTGACGATGCCCAAATCATCAGTGCCGGAAAGCCGGTAATCTACAATACCTACCGTTTCCGCAGCCACAACGAAGCCGCCGGCACAAACCTGCAGTTTCTGGCAAAATTCAAAACACATGCCGGTGAAATCATTCAGGTAAAAGTTTCCGTGTCTGCTGTGAGTGCCGCGAATGCGCTGGAGAACCTGGATGCGGAGATTCCCGGCTGGGATTTTGAAAAATTACTGGCGACGACGCGCAACAAATGGGATCGCGAACTGAGCAAGATTGAAATCGAAGGTTCGCCGGCACAGAAAGAAACGTTTTACACGTCGCTTTATCACGCATTCCTCGCGCCAAATCTTTACGAGGACGTGAACGGCGAATACCGCGGCTTTGACCAGAACATTCACGCGGCCAAAGGCTTCACCGAATACACGGTGTTTTCGCTGTGGGACACGTTTCGTGCCGAGCACCCGTTGCTGGCATTGATTCAAGCGCAACGCGATTCCGACATGATCAACTCCATGCTCGCGCATTATGATCACAGCGTGGATCACCTGTTGCCCATGTGGGAACTGCAAGGAAACGAAACCTGGTGCATGATCGGCTACCACGCGGTGCCGGTCATTGTGGATGGTTATCTGAAGGGCGTGAAAGGCTTCGACGTCAAGCATGCCTACGACGCCATCAAAACGACGGCGATGAATCCCGATTACGACAGCACGGCTGCATACGCCAAGCTGGGCTGGGTGCCATGCGACAAGGAAGACGAGTCGCTTTCGAAGACGCTCGAATACGCCTATGACGACTGGTGCATCGCCCAAATGGCCGCGTCTCTTGGCAACGCCAAAGACTATGACTACTTTATGAAACGCGCGGGCAACTATAGAAACATTTACGACCCATCCATCGGCTGGATGCGTCCGAAAGATGCACGGGGCAACTGGCGCGCATCCTTCGATCCGCACGCCTTTGGCGGCGGCAATAATCTCAATGACGTCACCGAGGCGACCAGTTCCCAATATTCATGGTTTGTGCCGCAGGACGTGCCCGGATTAATTACTTTGATGGGCGGGAAGGAAAAATTCACGGAGCGGCTCGATTCGTTGTTTACCTCAACGAAAGCAACCCAGGAACTATCATCCAATGATCAGCGCGGCTGCATTGGCGAATACTGGCACGGCAACGAGCCGAGCCATCACATCATTTACCTTTATTGTCTCGCCGGCCAGCCGTGGAAGGCGGCGGAGCGCCTGCATCAGGTTGTCACGACGCAATATGGCAACCAGCCCGGTTCACTTTGCGGCAACGACGATTGCGGGCAGATGTCGGCATGGTATCTGTTCACCTGTCTGGGATTTTATCCGGTCTGTCCGGCAAGCGATTATTACGTCATCGGCGCGCCGCAGATTCCGAAGGCGGTCATGCGCCTCTCCAACGGGAAGAAGTTCACGATGATTGCGGAAAACATTTCCGGTCAAAACATCTACATCCAATCAGTCAAATTGAATGGCAGGAACTGGGGTTCACCGTTCCTGCCTTACAAGGAACTGAAAAACGGCGGCAAAATTATTTTCAAGATGGGCCCGCAGCCGAGCCAATGGGGGACAAATTCAACCACGGACAACCAGATTAATATTCTAAAGTGAATCAATCAATGGAACCATTCGCCTCAATCCGAACAGTTCTGAAAAACTCGGCCTGATCTTAAATTTTACCACAATCAAGTAACCAGACCGGCGAATTTGTTTGCAAAGTTTTGGATATTTCTTACACCTCAACCCACGACCATGTGACTCAGCAGTGAAATCTATTCAAGCTTACCATCTCATCAAGCTGGAAGACCTCTTCTGGCGACCGTCCAACCTGATGCGCATCCCGAACGCGGATTATCTGGAGCGCACCCGGAGCGGTAATATGGGCGCGCGGCTCTGGCGCATAAGAATAGGCGCGTCGCTACTGAGTTTGATGGCATTGATTGGCGGCGCTTGGTTGTTTCTCACCATGTCATCTCGGGCAGGCAGTAACGAGACGGGTTTTGCCCTCAAGGATAAGGATACGGTGGTGTTCTTGGGTGACAGCATCACCGCCGCGCGCGGTTACACCAAGATCGTGGAACTTTATACGCTGATGCGGCATCCCGAGTTGCGGGTGCGGTTCTGGAACGCGGGCAAAGGCGGTGACACCGCTGCCGGTGCCGTGGACCGGCTGGAGAAAGATGTGTTTGCGCACGGAGCCACGGTGGTGACGGTCGCGTTTGGGGTGAATGACATCGGTTGGGGAACGAAGGCGGACCAGGAACACAAGCAGCGTTATCTTGATGGCATCCGTCGGATCGTGACCGAGTGTCAAAAGCGTGGAGTGCGGGTGTTCATCTGTTCCCCGGCGGTGTTGCATGAAGATCCGGACAAGGCAGAAAACGGTTTTCTGCAGAAGATGGCGGATGAAGGCATGGCGCTGGCGAAATCACTCGGGGCCGGGACAATAGATATATCTCGCGCGATGCGGGAGGTGCAACGCAAGGTCGTGGCGGCAAATGCCGGGGAGCAGGATCCCAAAAAGCTCACCCAGCTCCATCTGGATGACGGCGTGCATCTGAATGATCTGGGTCAACTGGCCATGGCGTGGGCGATGTTGAAAGGACTGGGTGCGGAGGCGGAGGTTTCCGATGCTGACGTGGATGCCGCGGCGGGGAAAGTGATCCGTGCCAACGGCTGCAAAATCACCGACATCAAGAAACTGCCGGACGGAGTGACGTTCGTGCGAAAAGATGCCGGGTTGCCCATGAATCTCGGGATACTGAGCGCATTACAGTATCGGTTTGTTCCCGTTCCTGAGACATTGGATCGCTATCAGTTGGCCGTGCAAGGACTCGCCTCGGGGCGTTATACAGTTCGGGCTGAAGGACGGTTGCTCGGCACTTACGATGCGAAACAACTGGCCGATGGGGTGAACATTTCATCTGCGACCGCCGATGGCTGGGTGCCGGGCGGCCCATGGGATGCACAGTCCGATGTCGTGAAGGAATTGGTCGATGCCCGGGACAAATTGTGGATGGGAGGACAGCTTCGCTCGCAGTATAACGACACTAATCCAAAGTCTGCTGCACTGACGAAGAATTTCGCCCGATTGGACCAACAGCTCACCGAGTTGGCGCGTGCCCAAGCCAGGCCATACCCTTACCAATTTGAAGTGCGCGTGGCTCAGTAAGCGACTCTTGTAAAGGCCAAAAAATGAAACAAATAATGTACATATTGACACTGGGTGCCATCATGGTGGCCGGCATCTGTTCGGCGGCGGTGACGACGCAATGCCTGCGGTGCGAATATCTGACCAACCCACTTGGGATTGATGCGGGCAGCCCGCGATTAAGCTGGACGCTGGCCTCGGACCAAAGAGGTGAGCAGCAGACGGCGTATCAGATTCTGGTGGCAACCTCAGCCGAGTTGCTCAACGCGGACACGGGGGATCTTTGGGACAGTGGCAAGGTGGAATCGGATGAGAGTTCGCAGGTAGCCTATGCGGGGAAAACATTGGCCTCGCGGGAAAGCTGCTTTTGGAAAATGCGGGCCTGGGATCGCGACGGTCATGCCGGTGCGTGGAGCCCCGTCGAGCAATGGCAGATGGGGCTGCTTGAGCCGTCGGATTGGATCGCCAAATGGATTGCCCCACAGGCTCCTGCTACGACTGCAACAGCGCCCCTGATCATTCATCAGGCAACCTATGAGGCGGTTAAAGGGAGTCAGTCAGTGGATGTGACCGCCGTCTTGAGGAATCATATTGAACAGGGCCGCCTGCAAATCGAGGTCAACAATACGACCATGGGAGGGGATCCCGCCTACAACGTGGTGAAACGTTTGCGGGTGGAATACGAGCTTGGCGGGCAGACCTTCAAGAAGACCGTGGATGAGAACCAAATCTTGTCATTGCCAGGGCAGTCGTCGTCCCTGCCGTATCTGCGGAAAGCGTTCGAAGTGAAAGCACCGGTGCAACGGGCGGTGCTGTATGCCACCGCGCTGGGGCTGTATGAGGTGCATATCAACGGCCAGCGGGTGGGAGATCACATGCTCGCCCCAGATTGGACGGATTATCGTAAGCGTGTGCGCTATCAGGCTTACGATGTCACTTCGCTGCTGAAACCCGGCGGCAATGCCATTGGCGCATTGCTGGCCAACGGTTGGTTCAGCGGTCACATCGGCAATGGTGGCTATGAATTTTTTGGGAAACAGCCGGTGTTTCTCGCCCAGTTAGAAGTCACTTATGCGGACGGTCACACGGACCAAGTTGCGACTGATGACACTTGGAAATCGCACGACAGCCCCATCCTGTCTTCGGATTTCATGTTGGGGGAAGACTATGATTCGCGGTTGGAGGTGAAGGGTTGGGATCAGGCGGGTTTGGATGAAAGCGGGTGGGTGCTGGTCGGGGTGCGCGATGAAGCTTCCCGCATATTGGAATCACAAGTCATGGAACCAGTGCGTCAAATTGTTGAATTAAAACCGAAAACGGTCAGGGAATCCAAGTCCGGTTGCTGGGTTTATGATATGGGACAGAACATGGTGGGCGTCGTTCAGTTGAAAGTGTCCGCTCCGGCTGGCACCAGGATCACCCTGCGTCACGCCGAGATGCTCAATCCCGATGGCACGATTTACACCCAAAACCTGCGCAAGGCACCGTCCATCGACCACTACATCTGCAAGGGCGATGGCGTCGAAATCTGGCAGCCACGCTTTACCTTCCACGGCTTTCGCTATGTGGAAATCACCGGCCTAGCTGGTCGGCCCAAAAAGGACGCAGTCACGGGCATTGTCATTGGTTCGGACAACACCCGGACCGGTGAGTTTGCCTGTTCCGATCTGCGGATCAACCAGCTTCAGTCCAACATCCAATGGGGGCAGCGTGGCAACTACATCAGTGTTCCCACCGACTGTCCGCAGCGTGATGAGCGTCTCGGCTGGATGGGCGATGCCGAGGTGTTCATCCGCACCGCGACTTACAATGCGGATGTCGCGTCGTTCTTCACCAAATGGCTGGCGGATGTGGACGATGGCCAGACACCAGAAGGTTCGTTCAGCGATGTGAGTCCCAACACGATGGGCGGCAACGGTGTTCCGGCCTGGGGCGATGCCGGGGTTATCTGCCCGTGGACCATCTACGAGGTTTATGGCGACAAGCGGATTTTGGAACAGCATTTGCCGGCGATGACCAAATGGATAGATTATCTACAGCAGCACAGCGATAATCTTATTCGCGACCGGGATCGCGGCAATGACTACGGCGACTGGTTGTCCATCGGGGCAAACACGCCCAAGGATTTGATCGGGACGGCCTTCTTCGCCTATTCCACGCACTTGCTGGCAAAATCCTATCGCGCTGTCGGCCGCAGTGTGGAAGCGGACAAATACGACCAGTTATTTGCGGATATCAAAACCGCTTTTAACCAACGATACGTCGCCGCAGACGGTCGCATAGCTGGCAACACGCAATGCGCCTATGCCATGGCCCTTAAATTTGAACTGCTCCCGGCAGAACTCCGGCCGAAGGCGGCGCAATATCTGGAAGAGGACATCAAGGCCAAAGGCGGACATCTTTCCACCGGCTTCGTTGGCGTCAGTTACCTGCTGCCGGTTCTGACCCAGGCGGGCAAGGCGGATACCGCCTACGGATTGCTGTTGCAGGATACTTTCCCGTCCTGGCTGTTCTCAGTGAAACACGGTGCCACCACCATCTGGGAACGGTGGGATGGCTGGACGCCGGAAAAAGGTTTTCAAGATCCGGGCATGAATTCCTTCAACCATTATTCGCTTGGCTCCTGTGGCGAATATCTGTTCGGCGGCATCGGCGGCATTCGCCCGGCCAGTCCCGGTTACAAAACTATTTTAATCGAACCGATCATCCGTAATGGCCTGACTTGGGCCAGCACCAGTTACGACTCCATTCACGGAAAAATTGCCACCGCCTGGAAACGCAAAGGCAACCGGCTGACACTGGAAGTCGTCGTGCCCGCCAACACGACCGCCACCGTCTGGGTTCCGACCACGACCATTTCAAGCATCACAGAGAGCGGCAGGCCGGTGGCGCAGGCGGAAGGTGTAAAGTTCCTGCGGCAGGAAGACGGCAACGCTGTTTTTGAAGTGGGTTCTGGAAAATACACATTTGCGTCCGAAATGGGGCTGTCAAACAACTGATGCAGACCAAATAGCCGCCCCTAAACCAAAAATAAAATGCTAAAATTGAGTCCACCGTATCAAATGCGATCATGCTTGTATCTTCACAACGAAATATAAATCACCTTCGGCTGGCCGCCGCAGTGACTGCCTTTCTGCTCTGCGCAGGCATTTCATTCGCCGGCATCCAAACGACGGTTGGCCATCACGCCGAGGGTTTGGAATCTTCAGACTTTACCTTCACGAATGTCCCGCCACCCTCCCGGAGCGATGCCGCCACAGCGGCCAAATTTACCATCGTGTCCGGCGCCGCCGACGCCAATGACGGAGGCCTCGAAGTGCTTCACGACGGAAAGGTTCCCACCGAGGCGGACGATCCCTCTGCGAACTTTTTCTTTGCCGCCGGCACCGGCGGCGGACGGCTTCAGGCGGATCTGGGTCGCGCCTGTGAAATCAAGCAGGTCAACACCTACTCGTGGCATCCCTCAACCCGTGGTCCGCAGGTCTATAAACTTTACGCCAGCGATGGAACTGCGGGCGATTTCGATGCCAGCCCCGGGAAAATCGCCGATTTGGAAAAATGCGGGTGGAAACTGATTGCCCAAGTGGATACCCGGATCAAGGGAGCAGAAAGCGGGGGCCAATACGGTGTCAGCATTTCGGATTCCACCGGAGTCATCGGCAAATATCGATACTTCCTGTTCGACATTGCACCCACGGAAACCAATGACGATTTCGGCAACACATTTTACAGCGAGATTGATGTGGTTGAACTGAATGTGCCGGCTGAATCTGCCGTTGTGGCCACGGTCGCTCCGATTGTCATCCAGTCCGTTGACGGGTATTGTGAGATTACCATTGATGCCGCCAAGGCGCCGGAACTTCGGGACTGGGCGGAACAGAAACTGGCGCCGGCCTTGGCCGAATGGTATCCAAAAATCGTGGCCATGATGCCCAGTGACGGCTTTAGCGCGCCAAAAAAATTCAGCGTCACACTTCGTCCTATCAGTGGTGTGGCTTTCACCAGCGGAAGGCGCATTGTGGCCAATTCGGCGTGGCTGGCCGGTGAACTCAAGGGTGAAGCCATCGGCGCTCTGATCCACGAAATGGTGCATGTGGTTCAGCAATACGGCAGTGGCAGGCGCGATGATCAACCAGCCCCCGGCTGGCTGGTTGAAGGTATCCCCGATTACATCCGTTTTTTCAAGTATGAACCCCAGAGTCACGGCGCTGACATCGTCTGGTTGCAGGGCCGCAAGCGTATTGATCTCAACTATGACGGCATGTATCGGATCAGCGCCAATTTTCTGGATTACGTAGTGGAACATTACGACCCGGACCAGAAACTGATTATAAAAGTGAACGCGGCCTGCCGGCAGGGCAGTTACACCGACGATATATGGATGGAGCTTACCGGGAAAACCATCTTGGAGTTGAATGATGAATGGAAGACCGCAGTTCAAAAACAACTTGCAACCCAAACGGAAAAGGTGGGCGATTTAAAAAACTGAACGGCGAGCTGATCTGGTGATTTTATGAAACAATCCATGAAAGTACAAGATGCTGCACTACCGGGAGTGCCTTAATTTGAAATTAAATTACGTTTAATCGTCGTCGAAATTTTCACGGCGGCTGTTTTTAGGAGCACATAACCGACGGATAATTTTGCCTGAAAGATAGCCCCATAACATAAATAGCGGCACACCCACGGCCAAAATCAAAATTCCGTGACAAGTTCCGCCCAGTGCTACGCGTCGTCCGGGTATTGCTTCAACAGTTGACCGCCTGCGGTGCCGCTGGGCCAGCCGTCCTCATCATAAATCCAAAATGTAAGACCGAGCGATTTAGCGTGGAGAATCACGTCCGACAGTTCCGCGAGGTAGCGGTCGCCCAGATATGGCGGTTCGTCTGGATAGAAACGCGGATGCCACACCACGCCGTCAAAACCGGCGGCGCGGAATTGATCCAACTGCCGGCGCAAGCGGTCCTGGTCGAGCGCGGCGTTGATGGCCCAGAAAGCGTGGAACCTCGGTTTCAACTGCGCCAGCATGGATTTATTTCGAGGGGTTCTCGATGAAAAACTCTTGGAACACCGGGCCGGCCGACTGCACCTTGGGCGCAATTGCCCGGCCCCATTGATAGGCGCCGACAATCACCCGGACGGGAAATTTGCTGCGCGGTGGAATGGGCAGAAATTGCAGGGTGTCGTCATCTTTCAGCTCCGCCGGACCGGACA
>Ga0182024_10005966_pt1 | contig 26995 bp, 19 predicted proteins | sample P32metaG_FD_120480 | JGI IMG/M metagenome (GOLD analysis project Ga0182024, IMG submission 120480) | Permafrost microbial communities from Stordalen Mire, Sweden - P3-2 metaG (Illumina Assembly) | ecosystem: Environmental > Terrestrial > Soil > Wetlands > Permafrost | place: Sweden: Stordalen...
CCCGCCTGGCCCGGCCCCGATCCGGAGTGCATGGAGTATCTCGCCACGCGCAAGGTTATGACGCTCGGCATCGACTCGACCAGCATGGGCCCCCTGCCCGATCTTGCCGAGCCGACGCACTTCGCGGGATTGAAACATGGCATGATCTGGACCGAGAGCGCCACCAACCTGGGCTCGCTGCCGACGACCGGAGCGCTCTATGGCATGATCGGCCCCAAGCACGCCGGCGACCCCTACAGCGAAGGCCGGGCGTTCGGCGTCGTCGGCCCGCTGGCCAAGAAGCTGATCGCCTCGGCCCGCGCCCGCAAGGTGGCCGATCTGTCGGTGACGATCGGCGACCAACTGCCCACAAGCTGGCCCGGCCGCGGCGTCGGCAATCATCGGCAAGCGTACATGACCATCTTCTTCGGCAAGAATCCCAACACGCGCACCGCCTTCCCCCTGCACATGATGGACAGCCACGCCGGCACTCACCTCGTGCCGCCCGCTTACGCCCTGCCCAGGAAAGGCTTCGACAACAGCAATTACTCCGCCGAAGTACAGGAATGGCTCGCTGAATACGAAAAGAAGCACGGCCCCCGCGGCTTCAGCGACGTCACTACCGACAAGGTGCCCCTCGGCCAAACTGCTGGCTGGTCGCGGATCATCGACGTGAAGCACCGAATCGGCAGCACCCGCAAGGAAGAGTGGCCCGCGTCGCCGGAGATTACCAAAGCCGACATTCAGAATTACGAAAAGAAGACCGGCGACCTGAAGCCCGGCGACGTGGTCATCTTCCAGAGCGGCTGGACCGATCAGTATTATCGCCCACTGCCCAAGGGCACTGCATTCATGGACGACCCGATCAACGGCAAGAGCGAAGGCTGGCCCGCCCCCGGCCCGGACGCGATCGAGTACCTCGCCGGCAAGGGCATCCGCTGCGTCGCCACCGACGGGCCGACGCTGGGCGGCGTGGAGCCGAAACGGGCGCTGATGACCTACTGGATGCTGGGCGGCAAGGGCATGGCCGGCGTTGAGATGCTGACGAACCTTTCTTCGCTTCCAAGAGACGGGTACTTCATCTTCGCCGCGGTCAAGATTCGCGACTGCCATGGCGGACCAGGGCGCGCGATTGTGCTTTATTGAGGCGTCGAAGGGCCAGGGCTATCTTGGTCTGGCGGCGCATTCAGGGCTAGCACGAATCGTTTGTTCGTACTTCAAGAAGGAGGAGTCTGCCGAGGCTACCGACCGAAATGCTCGGGCCGGTTTGCCAGGCGACCCCGGCGGGGAAGCGAGCAGCGCTTCGATTTGTTCCACATCTTCATGGCTGAAATCGACGATCCGCGAACCCATCGCCTTGGCGGGCTGAGCTGGCTTCCACCTGGCCAGAAAGCCTTGAGCCCTGGCGATCCGATCGCGCAAATCATTTCCGTTTTCCACGCTGCCGAATGAGGCTTCAAGGCTGTCGAGTTGTGGCACGTCGGCCAGCACCAGAGCGAGCCAATCCTGAAAAAGACGCTTTTCTTCCTCATCCAGCAAAGGATGGGGCTCCATCAGGCCCCGATAGACGACTTCGCGGCGGGTCAGGATGTTGACATACACGAGGTCGAAAATGCGCACCGCCTCCCCGAGCAATTCCTCGAAGGTTCGGCATTCCATGGCCGCTTCATGATCCGCTTTCCAGGACTCCTGGAACACGTCCAGATACTTTCGGGCCGACGCCAACCGGTTGCGAGTTTGAGTCATTTTTGGGTCCTCCTGAGGCTTATGTCATCTTATCAACAGATTGCCCATCGGCACGAACCTCTGGCCCTAGGCTGAACAAACTTGCTTGCATTGCCTTGAACGAATACTCTGAAAATAACCGAGGCGGGATGTCGGGCGTGGATGGTGACGGCAATTTCGGGAGTTGAGAAGCTATGCGCGATGTTGTGTTAGAATTCGCTAATCCCAATAGATGTGTCATTCAAGAAAGGCCGGCGTCGTTCTCAGAATTGCTTGATAGATTGACCGCGATTGGTTTTGAGTACGGTGCATTGCACGGAATGCCTTTTGCGGTAGACATTGTTCGCCTGGATCTGGGCCGGTTGTGCGTGGGCGTAGGGAATGGTCAGTGGATGTTGATGTTTCATCCGGCCGACGAGGACAACGAGCCGACTCTGTATTCTTTGGGTGATGTGACTGAAGCGGGGATGGTTCCCTTTTATTTTGGCGATGTAAGTCTAATGTCAAGAAAATACCTTGTTGCGAAATCCGATGCTCTTCGAGTTCTTCAAGGATGGTTCGAAGACGGTGAGCTGACCGATGCGATAAAGTGGACCAATAAGATCTACTGAACGCATGCTGCTGTGGCGGCTGGCGCTTGCTGACAGCGGCCCTCAGAATTTGGCAACCTGTGCCAGGGAACCAGGAGACAGCCACCATGCCGATTCACGATTGGACGCGCGTGGACGCGGGGATCTTCCACCATTTTCATCACGCCTGGATCGAAGAGATCACGCGGGCGTTGAATCGTGGGCTCTTGCCTACCGATTACTATGCGCTGGCCGAGCAGATCGCGGGCCAGTATGGCCCAGACGTGCTCACTCTCCACCACCCGGTGAAAAAGCCCGTCCGGCGCGGGCCGGGAGGTGGAGTCATCACCTTGGCCGAGGAACCTCCAAAGGTTCGCTTCCACATCAAGGCGGAAAGCGAACTGTACGCGGCCAGGGCCAATCGCACGGTCGTCCGGCATCGAAGTAAACACGACGTGGTCGCCATGGTAGAAATTGTTTCGCCCGGCAATAAAGCGAGCGAACGCGATCTGAAGGCGTTCGTGCAAAAAGCCCAGGATTCTCTGGCGGCGGGAGTGCATCTTCTCATTGTCGATCTGTTCCCGCCCACGGCGCGCGACCCGCAAGGGATTCACCGGGCCATCTGGGAGGATCGTGACGACCTGTTTCGTTTCTCCAAAAAGCATCCGCTCACCGCGGTGGCGTATCTGGCGGCGGAGTTTCCGGAAGCGTTTGTTGAGCCGCTGCGGGTCGGCAAAGCGCTGGTGGACATGCCGCTCTTTCTGACGCTGGAACAATACGTGCGTGTGCCGCTGGATGCGACGTATCAGGCGGCCTGGGACGCGGTGCCGGAATACTGGCGCGAAGTGGTGGCGGGTAAGTAGCCGAGCGTCCGCAATATGACATCCCTGTGCGCGATCGCCGTCGCCGCGACAATGATGATCGCGGTCGCCAGGATGAGCCAACGGCCCTTGCGGCCCACGATGCCGCCGCCCATCATCGCCCCGGCCACGAAGCCCGCCGCGGCTCCGGAAATACCGCTGATGAAAAACCAGCCGAACGCGCCGCCCAGGACGCCGGCCCAGAGGCTGCGCAAAAGATACCACGCCAGAAACGCGCCCACGGCGGCTCCCGGGATGCCCTTGACCAAAAACCAGCCGACGATTGAACCGATCACGGCGCCGATCAGGTCGCGCACGATTCGATCGCGGAGGCGATTTTTTGGCGGCGCCGTGGTCTTCGTCAATGGGTTTTCGCTGGCGATTTTTTCGGTCATCCATTGGCCTTTCGGCGAGGGGCGAGCCGGGCCGCGTAAGCGGCCGGGTTATACCGCGGACTAACCCGGCCGCTTACGCGGCTCGGCTCGCCGTAGCATTTTTCACACGCAACTACATTTTAAGCTAACGCGAATTTGGCCAGGTGGAAATGGCACTACCGTGCCACAATAGAGATGCCGTAGCGATCGGCCAGCGCAATGGTCTGAACCTCATCGATAACAATGGTCTTACCCGATTCGATGGCGAGCACCCGCCCGCCCGCCTGGCGGATCGACTCGATGGTGGCGCAGCCGACAGTGGGCACGTCGAAGCGCATATCCTGCCGTGGTTTGGCGACCTTGACGACGGTGAAGCCGCCGCTGGTGCACAGCTCGCCGGCCCGAAGAATGGCGCGATCGGTGCCCTCGATGGCTTCAACGGCCAGGACGTTGCATTCCTTGACTGCGACGCTTTGGCCGACGTCGAGCCGGCCCATTTCTTTGGCGATGTCCCAGCCGAACACGATGTCCTTTTCCTCCTTGGCCGAGGGCACGCGCCTTGTCAAGATTCCTGGTTTCACGAGCAACTCCGGGCACAGGTCCAGGGCCGAGGCGAAGGAGATGCCGTCGGCCTCGAATTCTCTGATTACACCAAGTAGCACGCTGTCATCGCGGTGGTCGCCTGTCAGCCGCCGGAACCAGAACATAAGGCCGCGCCAGTCCGGCAAGAGCCGCAGGATGCGAAAAGCGCCGAAAGCCCTCGTCTTGTGGATCTTGCCGGCCATCACGACTTGCTGGACGCCCTCGCGGCGAAAGCAGCGGATCATGCGGCCCAAACGAGCCATGCCGCACCAGTAGAAGCGATCCACGATCGAGGCCAACTCGGGCGACGCTTCATGGCGGACGCCGACGCAGACGACCGGGAGCCCGACCTTGCGCGCCTTCTCGGCGAAGGCGATGGGAAAGCGGCCGCCGCCGGCCAGCAAGCCGACCGGGCCGCGCTGCCAGCCCTCGGGCAGTGCGATTTCGGGTCGTTCTTGAATTTCAGGCTGCATCATCTTCGAGGCCCAGGTGTTTTTGGATACGGCCCAATGTCTTGCGCATCTCGGGGAGCTTGCGAATGGTCATCATGATGCGCTTCTGCTCGCCGATCGGAGTGGCGGGGATGCCGAACCAGCGTTCGCCCGCGGGAATGTCGTTGGAGACGCCGGCCTTGGCCCCGATGATCGTGCCGGCGCCAATGTGAACGTGATCGGTGATGCCGACCTGCCCGGCCATCACCACGTAATCGCCAGTGCCGCACGAGCCGGCGATGCCCGTCTGGCTGCACAGGAGATTGTGCTTGCCCACCTGGCAGTTGTGGCCGATCATCACGAGATTGTCCAGCTTGCTGCCGGCGCCGATGCGCGTGGCTCCGAAAGTACCGCGATCGACGGTGGTGCAGGCACCGATCTCGACGTCGGCGCCGATTTCCACGCAGCCAAGTTGCGGCACTTTCACGTGCTTACCTTCGTGGACGCGATAGCCGAAGCCGTCGGCGCCGATGACCGCGTTGGCGTGAATGATGGCCCGGTCGCCGACAATGGTCTCGTCGTACAGGACGGCATTGGGATGGATGGTGACGTCGGCGCCGATTTTGCAGAAGCGGCCAATGACGGCGCCGCTGTGAATCCGGCAGCGGGCGCCTAAAGTGGTTCCTTCGCCGATGACGGCCAGCGGATAGACGCTCGGCTGGAAACCGAACCTGGCGCTGGGATGGACGACGGCCCGCGGATCGATGCCGTGCACCGGCAGTTCGGGGCGATGGTGGAAATGACGCACGATGGTCACAAAAGCCAGGAGCGGATCGGCAACCTGAATAACGGGCTTGCCGTTGGCTTGCACGCTCGGCGGCACCACGGCGGCGAGGGCCTTGCTGTCGTGCAGCTGGTTGAGATGCTTTTCATGATCGAGGAAAGTGATGTCGCCGGGCTGAGCCTCGGCCAAAATGCGGGCATCGGTAACGACCAGGTCGCCGTTGCCCAGCACTTTTCCTTGAACCAGTTCCGCCAGTTGTCCTAGTGTGACACTCACGGGGAGCCCTTTCTTCCCTGAAAAGACCGAGACCATGTGGAGTTTCCGGCGGGATCGTAGCCAATGTGCGGGAAAGTTGCAAGTGTAGTCCTCACGCTCCGCGTGACGACAGGGCGCAGCCCTTGTTAACCGCCATGCCATTCAGTTGCGAGGCTTCGCTGCTTGTGCCGTTTGGCACTGGACACTTCTTGGGGAGTTTGGTTGCAGGCTGGCTGATTGAATTCTTCCTCTGTGTGACGCCATGGTTATTGAGGGCTGCGCCCTGTCCTCACGCGGAGCGTGAGGACTACTTTCGACCCGGATCAACAAGGGTACCTTTCCCCTTTTTGCCCGCGAGAAGAGCGACGCCGTACGATGCCCCCGCGATGCCCAGGCCCAGTACCGCGAAGATGACATTCCGCTGTCGTGGCGTTATCTCCATTTCCGACCAGATCCAGACGCCGGCGGCGATGGCCAGCACACCGGCGATCAAGAGCACGATCCCGGCCAATCGCCCCAGCGGAACCATCCAGATGGCGCCGCACTGGCCGCACGCGCGCGGCACCGTCAGGATGAACGGCTGATTGAGTTCCTCCGCATCCTCGGGCTGGTACTCATGGCTGCATGCACGCAGCTTCTCCTGGTACGCGCGTTTGCTCGAAATCTTGCTGACGGATTGCCCGCCGCAAACGGGGCACGTGCGATAGGGATCGTCCCAGCACGGCTCCCGCGCCGGAAGGGGCGGGGTTGGTTCGGATGGCTGCTTTGCCATGTCCGCTGGAACAGGGACAGGCCGTTGGCAATTCGGACAGGTCATGGTGAGGCCGGCTTTCGATCCGTCCACCACCAGGGAATGGCCGCATTCACAGGTCACGCTGGGAGACATGATTTTCCTCCGAGTGCAGTCCTCACGCTCCGCTTGAGGATCACGACGCGGAGCGTCGTACCACAATGTGGTGCGACGCTCCGCGTCGCAAATAATCCCAGCCTCCATTCAGTTTCGATGCTTCGAGGCTCGTGCCGTTTGGCACTGTACGTTTCTTTGGGAGTTCGGTTGCAGGCCGGCCGATTGAATTCTTCCTCCGTGGGCCGCCATGGTTATTGAGGGCTGCGCCCTTTCCTCACGCGGAGCGTGAGGACTACTTTGCAATCTCCACCGCCCTGGTTTCCCTGACCACGGTGACCTTGATCTCACCGGGATAGTTGAGCTGCTGCTCGATCGATCGAGCGATCTCGCGGCACGTTTTCAGAGCTTCGCTGTCGGACAGCTGTCCGGCGTTGGCAATGACGCGCAGCTCGCGGCCGGCCTGAATGGCGTAGGCGTGTTCGATGCCGGGGAAACCCTGAGCGAGTGCTTCCAGCTCCTCGAGCCGTTTGACGTATTTCTCCAGCGTTTCACGCCGGGCCCCGGGGCGCGAGGCACTGATGGCGTCCGCGGCAGCGACCAGCACGGTATAGACGTGGTCCACCGTGACGTCGTCGTGATGGCCGATGATGGCGTGCAGCACTTCCTTGCTGGTCTCGCCGTAGCGCTTGGCCAGCTCGGCGCCGATCTTCGGATGGCCGCCTTCCATCTCGTGATCCGCCGCCTTGCCGATGTCGTGCAGCAAGCCGCAGCGGCGCGCCAGCATACCGTTGAGGCCCAGCTCGTCGGCCATCAAACCGCACAAATACGCCACTTCGAGGCTATGCTGCAAGACGTTCTGGCTATAGCTCGTGCGAAACTTGAGCCGGCCCAGCAGCTGCGTGAGCTTCTCGTGCAGGGGACCGATGTTGGCGTCGAGGACGGTCTGCTTGCCCTGCTCCATAATGTAGCGTTCCATCTCGTCCTGCGTTTCCTTGACGACCTCCTCAATGCGCGTCGGATGAATGCGGCCATCTTGAATCAGCTTGGTCAGGGCGAGCTTGGCGGTTTCGCGGCGAACGTTGTCAAAGGCGCTGACGATGACGACGCCGGGCGTATCATCGACAATGACATCGACGCCGGTGGCCTTTTCGAAGGTGCGAATGTTGCGTCCTTCGCGGCCGATGATGCGGCCCTTGATGTCGTCGCTGGGAATATCGACGCTGCTGACCGTGGTGTCGGCGGTGTGCTCGGCGGCGTAGCGCTGGATGGCGCTGGCCAGGATCTTGCGCGACATTTCCTCAGTGGTGACCTTCAAGTTCTCCTCGTGCTTGTGAATGCGATGGGCCACCTCGTCGGCGAGTTCGCGATCGACGCGCGCCAGGAGCAAGCATTCAGCCTGTTCGCGCGAGAGGCCGCAAATTTCGTGCAGCTTGTGCTGATGTTCGACGAGCTGGGCGTCCACTTCCTTGAGCTTCACTTCGAGATGTTCCCGGTGTTCGTGCAGTTTGCGTTCGGTGTGCTGCAACAGTCGTTCCTTCTTGAGGTGAGCCTGGACGCTCTCCTCGAGGTTGTCCTCGCGTTTTTCGAGCCGGCGTTCTTGTTCGCGTTGCTCGTTCTTGCCCTGCTCGACTTCGCGGGCCAACTCTTCGCGGCGCTTGAAGAATTCGTCCTTGGCCTTGAGTTCGGCATCTTTGAGAAGGGTCTCAGCGTTCTTTTCGGCGTGGGCGAGCAGCTCTTTGGCGCGATTCTCGGCACTGCCGAGGTTCGTAACGCCCTGGCGCCGAATCAGCACGGAACTGACGGCGTAACCGATCGCCAACCCGAGAAGCGCAGCGAGGGCGATCCAACCGATAATCTCTGGCGGCGGCATGACGGCCACTCCGAATGAGCGGCGCATGGCGCCCGCTGGCGGCGTAGCGAGCGCTACGCCGCCAGCGGGCATCATGCGCCACTGCGATATGGTCGTCGGCTTCAGATGTGGAGCGACAATCAACAGCGCGTGGGCGGTCGGCCTGGAGATCCGGCCCGCGTCTGCACCACCGGGGTCGACGGCAGAAGCAAGGCCGAGGATGATTGAACCGATCTAGGGTGAACGGGCCTATCCTGCGAAGGTATGGGCACGCGAACCTTTTGAACCCAAATCCCACGCCATATAGGGCGCCAGACTCGAAAGGCCAGGAAGCCTCCGAGGAGCAGGCTGATGAGCAAAATCCAGATGAGCATCATAAGCGATCCAATCGGCGTGGAGCCAGCAGTCGGTGTCGGTTGCCACAGCAAACTGGCGGCACACGAGGCGCCGGCCAGAAGAAGCCGCGAACCTGATTTCGACAAAGAATGGGTTATGCACGGTCCGTGCACTTCGCGGCCAAAAAATCCTCCACCGCGAGGGCGTGTCCAAACCCACTCCTTTGGGTCGCCACAACCGTATTCATCACGGTTCTATTATGAGGAGGCGCGGGTAGGCTGGTCAACACAAAAATCACATAATTCGCGGAAGAGCCATCTTTTTCCATCATGCATTTTTGCAAGCTTCTTAACGCGGCGGAGCCGCAATGTCGCCTTTCGCGGAGCGAAAGGCGACTATCCGGCGGCAAACTTCTCCGCATGTTGCAGAGAACGTCAGCGGAAAGAGCCTAGTCCGTAGCCGCGTTCGCCAGAACGCGGGATAGCGACGGCATTCCGAGCGCTCATCCCGCGTTCTGGCGAACGCGGCTACGGCTCCGTGCATTTCGCAATCTCAGTTTTGCATTTTGCATTGTTTTTGAGATGCAAATTCCAGGTTTTCGGTCCTACCTTCGGAAAAAGCGGCAGATCCTTTCCCGTTGGCACATTCGAAGTTAAAATATCGACAAGACGGAGAACCTGCACTCGGTTTTCCGCGTAAGCCGACTATAATGGTCTTGTTCAAGGCGCGGTCGGCTCTCCTCCGGCGATGTTCTTGATACCTTTGAATTAGTACCCCCGAGCCGGCAAACCTGCCCACACCGATCTCGGTACGGGATTTGCTCGTGATTGGGTTCGATGTCGTGAGCCCAACCCGGCAAACCCATGTTCCCTGTGTGAAAGAGGAATGCCTTGATATCGTCCGCGCGAGGAGTGTCCCATGCCTGAACTACGTGGCCTCCGCTTCAAGTACATTGTGGCGGGGGTGGTGGTGATCCTGATCACCGGCTCAGTCGTGGCAGCTGCTGCCATTCCAGCCGTACGCCAGATCGTCAGCCGCTGGCTCGGCGTGGCCAACGAGGACGTTGCCGTCGCCGCCGACGGCAACGGTGCTGAGAAACCGGCGGTGCTGATCCGCGACGCCCAGGGAAATCCTGGCTTGCGCCTGGGTCGGGACGCCGTGGCCGGCATGAAAATCGATCCGGTGGAGGCGAAACTTTCCGTGGAGCCTCGCCCGCTGCCGCCGCAAATCGGCACCGTCAATTACGACAACGACCGTCTCTTTATCATCCGCTCCCGCTTTCCCGGCGAGGTCGCGGAAATTCGCAAGGTCCAGGACCTGGACGGCACCACTTCGCCCACGCGAACCAGGCCGCTGCGCTACGGCGACAAGGTCAAGCAGGACGATGTCCTGGCGGTGGTCTGGAGCCAAACCCTGGGCACCGCCAAGGCGACGCTGGTGGACGCCATCAGCAACTTGCGCCTGAGCCAGGATTTTTACGACAGCGCCTCGAAGCTCCTCGCCGTGGGCGCCTTGGCGGAGGGCGCCTACAAGCAATACGAGAGACAACTCCGGGCGGACACCAACGCCGTGCTGACGGCGGAGCGCGCCCTGCGCTTCTGGAAGCTGGATGCCAAGGAGATCGAAGACATCAAGGAAGAGGCCAAGGTCATCGCCGAACGCAAGAAGATTCGCCTTCTCGACGATGAAATGAAGTGGGCCCGCGTCGAGATCAAGGTCCCCACATTCAAGCGCGACCCCAAGGATCCCACCAGGCCCGACCCCAGTATCGAGCTGACCGTCGTCGAAAAGAGCACCAGCATCAACGACATGGTCGATCCAATCAGCTCGCCACCCCTGTTCAAGCTGGCGGACATGAGCCGGCTGCAAGTCTGGGTGCAGCCGTCCGAGGAGTACCTGCCGATCGTGCGCAGCCAGCTGGCCAAGGGGTCGCTCAAGTGGAAGATTAGCTTCCAGGCCTATCCGAAAGACGAGCCGCTGGAACTTGACGTCTTGCAGATCGCTCCCAGCCTCGATCCCAATTTGCGCACCCCCCTGGTGATCGGCTACCTGCCGAACAAGGAAAGCAAGTATCTCGTCGGCCAGTTCGTCACGGCGACGATCTCCGTGGCCCCCGAGCCCGACACCGTCGAGATTCCGACCAACGCCCTGAACGAGGTCGAAGGCGAAGGCCTGGTCTTCGTGGAAACGGACGCCGCCAAGCGCGAATATATCCTCAAGCGCGTCGCCGTGGCCCAGCGCTTCAAGGACGTGACCTACGTTCGCTCCGTGCTCAACACGCGCGACAAGGAGATCTCGGAAAAGGAACAGGCCAAGGGCAAACGGGCGCTCCAGCCGCTTTTGCCGGGCGAAAAGGTGGTCACGCGCGGCACCCTGCAAATGACCGTGGCCCTCGAAACACTTCTGGCCAAGGAACGGCTCGAAAAAGAGCAAGCCAAGCAAAGAAACAAATAATATGGTTGCCAAGCTGATTGAATGGGCCCTCGACAATCGCTTCATTGTCCTGGTGATGACCGGCGCCCTCATTGTCGTCGGCGTCTTTTCCTTCAAGGAAATCAACGTTGAAGCGTATCCCGACCCGGCGCCGGCGATCATCGAGGTCGTCGCCCAGTGGCCCGGCGCGTCCGCGGAGGAAATGGAACGCCTCGTCACCATTCCGCTCGAGGTCACCCTGGCCGGCATGCCCGGCCTCAAGGTCACCTACAGCAAATCGCTTTTCGGCCTCACCCACCTGCGCAACGTTTTTCACTACGGCACTCCTTACAAGGACGCCCGCCAAGAGGTCCTCAACCGTCTCGGGAATCTCAATCAGCCGTTGCCCAACGGGGTCGCCCCGCAAATTTCGCCCGCCAGTCCCATCGGCGAAATCTACCGCTACACTCTGAAATCTCCCACGAATGTCTTCAAAAATGAGATTTACACCCTCAACGACTTGAAGGCCCTGCAAGACTGGCTCATCGAGCGCGAGTTCAAGCGCGTGCCAGGAATCATCGACGTCACCAGCTTCGGCGGCACCGTCAAGCGCTACGAGATTCAGCCCGACCCGGAACGGCTCAAGCGCTACGGCATCACCCTGGCCCAGCTGCAAAACGCCCTGTCCAACAGCAACGCCAACGTCGGCGGCGATTTCCTGGTGCAAGGCCGCACGGTCAAGGCCATTCGTATCATCGGCGTCCTGGGCGGCGGCAAGGACCCCATGGAAGTGGCGTTTGGCATGAATTCGCCCGAGGAGGCCGCCGCCTATCTTCGCGAGGAAGAACAAAAACGGCTCCAGGAAATCCGCGACATCGTCATCGTTTCCATCAACGGCGGGCCCATTAAGATCGACGACATCGTCGTGGGCGGTCATCTTCCCTACCGCAATGCCCCCAGCGAGGAAGGCGTGGTGGTGAGCTTCCAAACCCGCCTGGGCATGGTCAGCCAGGACAGGGCCACCGATCCCTATCGAATTACCGACAAGTCCCTGGTCATGCTGCGCGCTCAGCACGTGCCTGAAGCCGTGCTGGCGAAACTTGAGGCCATCAAGGACAAGGATTTCGACAGCAAGGAGGAATTACAGAAGGAACTCGCAAAAGTGCTCAGCAAGGAGGAACTGGAGCACTACGAGAATCAGATCGTCATTCATTCGGTGGGCATTCGCTACATGCTCACGGACAGTTCGCTCGCAGCGGTCCATTCCGCAGAAATGCCTGAAAAAGTGTGGGACAAGCTGGTCGCCTTGAAGGACCTGGGATTCAAGACGCGCGAGTCGTTCGAGCACAAGCTGGCCGCCATTCCTGGGCTCGATTTGCCGTTGCATGACGCCGTGCTGGACCAGGCACGCGTCTTCCTGCGCCGCCAGGATGAAAAGGTGCAGGGCGTCGTGCTCATGCGCAAGGGAGAAAAGTCGCTGCCCACCATCGAAGGCGTCAAGGCCAAGGTCAAGGAGCTGAATCAACCAGGCCGGCTTTTGCCCGGTGTTTTTCTCGAGACCTATTACGATCGCGAGGACCTCGTCCACCTCACCACGGAAACCGTGACCCACAACCTCGTCGTGGGCATCATCCTCGTCACCGTGATCTTGATGATGTTTCTCAGCAACATTCGCACGGCCGTGATCGTCGCCCTCAACATTCCCATCGCCCTCTTGATCGCCTTCTCGGTGCTCTACATGCGCGGGGAATCGGCGAACCTGTTGTCCATCGGGGCCGTGGATTTCGGCATCATCGTCGATTCGGCCGTCATCATGGCCGAGAACATCTACCGCAACTTGACCTCGGGCGTGCATGGTGAGTTGTCCACGAAGGAACGCATCCTCCTGGCCACGCGTGAAGTGGATCGGGCCCTGTTCTTTTCGACAGCCATCATGGTGTGCGCATTCATTCCGCTGTTCACCATGACCGGGGCCGAAGGGCAGCTGTTCGGGCCCATGTCGCAGACCTACGCCTTCGCCCTGGGCGGCGCCCTGATCATGGCCCTGACCTTGACGCCCGTGCTGTGCACCTTCTTTTTGCAGAACGTCAAGCCGGTCCCCGAAAACTTCATGGTTCGCTTCCTGAAGAACCGTTACCTCTGGCAGCTGCGGGTCTGCCTCAACCACCCCTACGTCACCGTGGTGGTCATGGTCGTCATCATGGCGATTACCTGCTTTTGGGCTTTGCCGCGCGTGGGGCGCGAGTTCATGCCGGAGCTCGAAGAAGGCAGTTTGTGGGTCCGCGGCATCTTCCCCGTCCATATTTCTCTGGACGCGGTCAAGGATCCGGTCGAGGTCACGCGCGACATCATGACTTCGTCCCGTTATCCCGAGGTCCTTGCGGTCGTGGCCCAGCTCGGCCGGCCCGACGACGGCACCGATCCCGGTCTGTTCAACAACGCCGAGCTGTTCGTCCCCTTAAGGCCGGAAAGAGATTGGCCCGTCGTGCAAAGGCCCGATTCGATCATCCATCTGCCTGACGGCGGCAAGCGCCGCATCAAGGGCGAAAAGAAGAAACGAACCCGCCGCGAGATCGTTTCGGACATGAGCGCCGAGTTGGCCAACAAGCTTCCCGGCATCGAGTGGGCTTTTTCCCAGTACATTCGCGATAACGTCATGGAAGCCATTTCCGGCGTCAAGGGCGACAACTGCGTCAAAATCTACGGCCCCGACCTCGAAGAGCTGGAAAGGCTGGCCGAGAAGACCAAGGTCGAGATGAGCAAGATTCACGGCCTGCACGACCTGGGCATCTATCGCATCATGGGCCAGTCCAACCTGGAGTTCGCGGTCGATAAGCAAAAGTGCAAACGCTTCGGCGTGCAGGTCGCCGACGTCAACAACGTCATCAACAACGCCGTGCACGGCAACGCCCTCACGCAGATCGTCGAAGGGCCCAAGCTCTTCGACGGCACCTTGCGCTGGCCCGTCGCCCGCCGGCAGGACCAGAGTTCCATCCTGGATATCCCGGTGGACATCATCAACAATCAGCTCACCGCGACCCTGGCGGCGACCACGCAGCAGACCACGGTGGTCGGCGCCGGTCAGGGGCCGTCCGGATCGGGAACCTCCAATCCCAATCCCTCGTTTGTCAGCCCGAACCTGTCGGCGTTCACCAGCAATCTGCCGTCGCGGCTGCGGCTCAAGGACCTGGTATCTCCGGTGGGGCCCGACGGCCGGTGCAAGGAAGAGTTTCCCGAAATCGTGCTTTCCAAATTACGAACGTTGAAGAACAAGGAATTCGACTCTCGCGACCTCTTTTTGAAGGAGCTGGCCCTGGTGCTGACGACGGATGAGCTGTCCAGTCACAAGGATGAGCTGTCGCTCTTTGCCACCACGGGCACCAAGTACAAGCTCACCGACGAATCGTTTGCCGCCCTGCGGACGCCGGACGACAACTTCTCCCGCCCCGGCGGCTCCATCATCACCCGCGAACAGGGCAAACGCTTCATCGCCGTCAAGTTCGGCGTGCGCGAGGACATGGACCTGGCCAGCGCCGTGGAAAAGGTCAAGGAAAGCACCGCGCACATTTATCCGCCCGGCTACAGCTCGACCATGGGCGGCGAATTCGAACAGATGGAAGACGGCGAACGTCGCTTGCTGCTCTACATCCCCGCGTCGCTCTTGCTCATCTTCATTCTGCTCTATATCGCCTTCCATTCCTTGATGGACGCCGTCGTGATCCTGTCCAACGTCTTCGACCTGGCCGTGGGCGGCATCTGGGCCCTCTACCTGACGAACACCAATTTCAGCATGTCGGCCGCGGTCGGCTTCGTGTCGCTCTTCGGCGTCGCCATCATGGACGGCCTCTTGATGATCTCCTATTTCAACGATCTGCGCCACAAGGGCATGCCCTGCGATGATGCGATCATGCACGGGGCGGCGCTGCGCGTCCGGCCCGTCACCATGACCTGCTTGACCGCCATTCTGGGTTTGTTGCCGGCTGCCTTTTCGACGGCCATCGGCGCTCAGACGCAACGGCCCCTGGCCATCGTCGTGGTCGGCGGCATGATGACCACGCTGTTCTTGACACGTTACTTGATGCCGGTTCTGTACAGCTTCTATGGCCATCGCGAACCGCCCAAGGGTGCGTCGAGCATGGCCCATTGATTCCGGTACGCCCATCGAATTTCCATCGACCCGTTTAGCCGCGACGCGACGTACTCGGAGCGGAGCGCGAATCCCGCGGTGGTTCGCGCTCCGCTCCGAGTACATCGCGTCGCGGCTAAACGGTCGGGGATTGGCCACGGATCCTCATCGGCCAATAGGATACTCCCATCGCCGCACCCTCGAAATCGCGGCTCTCCGCACAAGTTATTTGGAAGGGTATCCATCATGAAGCAGCACATGGCCGCAATCCTCCTCATCCTGATTCTCACCCCATGGGCCCAGGCCCAGCCGCCGGCGACCCAGGGCAACTTGCTGCGCAACGCCGATTTTCAGGACGACTGGCTGACCGTGCTGCCCGAGACGAAGAACCATCACTGGTGCTACTCGTCGGAGTTCTATCATCGCCGCGACTTCAATCCGGATGGCTGGATCTGCAAGGGCAGCTGGCGCTGGCTGAGCGCCGAGCAGCCGATGGGCCAGCGCCGCATGGTCCTGCAGGGGCCGGGCGCCTCGCTGATGCAGCGCGTCAACTGGGTGCTGGTGTTCGACAGCCGAACCATGGGCAACATGGCCGACGCTGGCGGCTTCCCCGCGATCAAGGAGCAGCGCAGCTTGCGGCCGGAGAAGCTGGTGCGCGATCTCACGTTCCGCGTTCGGCTTAAGGGCCAGGATGTGCCGGCCAAGGCGGGCAGCATCGAGCTGGGCCTTTGTCCGCCCGGCGGCATCACCATCTCCGATCCGTTCGGCAGCCAAACGCCGCCGACCGTGCAGGTTTCGCTGCCATTGCCGGAAGGCACCTTCGCCGCGAAAACGATCGAGGTGAAGCTGCCGGCCGAACAATGGCTCAAGGCTATTCAGGACGCCGCCGCCAAGAATCCCAAGGAAGCTCCCGAGTTCGCCAAATCCGGCCCCGTTCTTCCCGGCACCGTGCGTGTCGCCATCGGCTACCAGGCCAAGCAGGGAAGCGTCGAGCTGGCATCGGCCGAGCTTGTCGAAGCCGGCCCGAGCTCGCCGAATTTGCTGGCCCACGGCGGCTTTGAGGAAGGCTGGTCGGGGCCGAGCAAGTATCGCTATTTTCCGGGCAGGCTCTACTACATCTTCAATACCTGGCACAATGGCGCCTTCGACAATCGCGGCAAGGTCCAGCTCGATTCCCTCGTGACACATTCCGGCCAACACAGCTTGCAAATGATCGTCCCATCCGGCGACGAAATGGCCATGTCGTCGGATCCCATCGTTTTGAAGCAGACCGAACCGAAGCTGATCGAGGTTCACGCCTTCGTCAAGACCGATTGCCTGGCCACATTGAACATCGACGCCGTCGATGAAAAGGGCGATCGGCTCGACGCGTTCACCTTCATCACCATGGCCCCGAACTCGATCGGCACCAACGATTGGCGGATGATTCGCCAGGTCTTTCGCCCGCGCCGACCCGTCGAGTCGATTCGGCTCATGCTCTGCGCTCGCGGCGTCAACGGCTACACGCTCGACGACACCGGCCATCAGCCGCAAAACAACGTTGTCGGCACCATCTGGTGGGACGACGTCAAACTCTTCGAGCCGGAGAGCACCAGGGAAGAGCTGGCCGCGCGGCAGGTTGTGATGCCGAAGGAGATCGAAACCAAGGCCGGGCCGCGCGTGGACAATCTCGACCTGGGCGAACGATTGCTCGGCGAAAATGTGCTGACGGCCACCCTGGTCAATCCCGCCGCGGCGCCGCGGCTTCTCGGCTTGCGCTGGGATTTCACATCGCCGACGGGCAAGAAAAGTTCCTTCGCGCATCCAGCGGTCCAGGTGGCGGGGCAACGCCGAGTTGCCGTCAAGCTGCCGTACCTCGTGGCGGAGCCGTGTCCGGATGCGTACACCGAATATCGCGGCACCTTGACCCTGATCGGCGAAAACGACAAGGCCATCGGCAGCACGGAACTGTGGTTCGGTACCTGGACCGTACCGATCGATCTCGAACTGGGCGCCCTTTATCTGCGGCCCAAGCAAACACAACTGATGCGCATGAACCTCGGCTTTTCGGCGCCGGCGATCAAGTCGCTCGCCAAGGTTCGGCTCGACACCATTCGCCGAGGGTCGGGAAAAATTGTCGGCACCACCGAGGTGCCCGCGACGGCCGAGATTCTTGAAGCGCAGCGGCAAAAGATCCCGGCAAAGCTGCGCGACGATTTTACCAATCTCCTGCTGACGGAACTGGACGTCGCCGCCCTGCCCTTGCAACCCTTCGCCGATCCCCAGCGGAACTTCTTCGTCAGAGCGACCGCCCTGGCCAAGGATGGCAAGGTGCTCGGCGTGACCGATTCGCCGCCGTTTTGCCGGATGGATCACGAACCGCCACAACCGCCGATACAAAGCGTGACCATCAAGAAGAACCTGCTCTACGTCAACGGCAAACCGTAGATGCCGTGGGGCGTCATCTACGGCCACTGCGCCGTGTACGACGGCCCTGCCGATCCGGGCCAGTACGTCGATCTGCACAACCTGCCCGGCTGGAACATGTACGACGGTTACGGATCATCCACCTACACGCGCACCGAGAACGATTTCAACTGCGACCGCTATGTGGCCGCGTCGATCTCGTCGATCAAGGCGCTCGAAAAAAGCTGGACCGAACAAAACAAGTACGGCTCCACCGTCTACGTCGTGCCGTCGCCCGTGTTCTCGTTGGCCGAGCTGGAAAAAGGCGCCGGCGGCAAGGACAAGCTGAAAGACTATCTCGCCTTCGCTAAGACTGCGCCGATGGTCGTGTCCACAGCCCCCGGCATTGAAGAGGCCTTCGGTCTCTTTCACGAGAAGAGCCCCACGCAGCTCAAGGGCCTGGAGCAGGTTGTCGAATATCTGCGCAAGGAGACCGGCAAGCCCGTGATGGTCGGACACGGCGGCTACTGGAATCGCCTCGAGTTTGAGAAGGCGACGTTCTTCGACATTTTCGATCCGGAAACCGAGCCCTGGTACCCGGCCAACCTGCACACCGATCTTTTGCCCCTGGTTCGCGGCAAGGACAAGGCCATCTGGATCAGGCCGCAGATGTACGAGGACGTGCCGTATGAAAGGTGGCGTTTCCATGTTTATGTCGAGCTGATGCGTGGCTGCCGCGGCTGGCAGATCGCCCACGGCCCCGGCGACGCCTCGCTCTTTCGCGGCCTGCACGCCGAGATGGAGTACATGAAGCCGATCGCCTATTCGCAAGATCCAGGCCCCAAGATCCAGATTGAGCCCGAAATGGAGCAGTTCTCGCGCAAGCACAACGGCAAGACCTATCTCATCGCCGCGACCACGCGCGGCATGACGCTGGGACACTGGCGCTGGGCGAAAACGGACAAGGAGCAGGACAAACGTTTTCGCGTGACCGGCAAGCCGCATTTGCACCTGAGCGACGCCAATTCCTACGGCGCCGATCAAAAAGTCGATCAGGGCCCGAGCATTTACGGCATCCAGTATTTACCCCACGCGAAAACCTGGCCGGCGGGCAGCAAACTGGTCCAATGGGTCCGCCTGGACGACAAGACCCGGCCGGAGAACCTGGTGGCCCTGGTCAAGGCCGACGGCCGCTGGACGCACGCCGCCTCCTGGGGCAAGTTCGAGCCCGCCGACTGGTCGAAAGATCCCGATCGGGCCATGTGGTTCTTGCGCAGCTTCTATCGCCATGCCTATGGCTTCCTCGGCTGGGGCGGCACACTCCTCGAGCAAGGAAAACAATACATGCCCCAGGCCAGGTGGTCGATGGGCGACCTGCCCAAGTCGGGCCTGATTGCCCTGGAAGTGCCTCTCGAAAAGTTCGGCATCACATCGGACATGCTCATCGACGGCATCGGCTTTGCGCACCAGGGCGGCCGGATCGAATGGGGCGAAACAGCCGTGGTCGATGCCGCCGGCCAAAAGACCGTGATCTGGGGCGATTACCTGGAATCTTCCGCCGACGTCCTGGCCAAGACGAAGATCACAGTGCCAGGTTTAGCGAAGGGCGCCAAGGTGCGCGTACTCTTCGAAGATCGCGAAGTCGTGGCCGAAGATGGCTATTTCATCGACGATTTCCGCGGCCAGGATCTTTACCAGCGCTTCGGCGGCGGCTATAGTGTCGGCTACGGCGATGGCAAGGTGGCCTTACACGTGTATGAGATTCCATGAACGTGGGTCAGGATTCCGATCCTGACCGTCTCATCCATGCGGTCAGGATCAGCATCCTGACCTACGAACGCGAGATCGTGCCCTTTTCGCCAAAATAGTTGAAATGCGTTGCCAGGTCTTGTTCCGTTCGTTCATTTATGAGATAGTGTGGGCACTGAGGATTGAAACTCGTCGCCGAGATCGTTCCGAAGGTGGGTCAGCAGCGGCTGGCCCATCGCTTTCAGCTCAAGAGTGCGAAAGAAAAAGCAGATATCGAAAGCCGTAGCTGCGGCCTGCTGCCGGCGGAGTACCGTTTGATTTCGTCATTTGTTTCCGACAACCGCCTCACGACCACAAACACGGACATGACCAAGGAAGGCGATATGGGCGCAATTACTCCCAACGAACGTCGAACGGTAACCCGCCATGCCGGCAATACGATTGATCCTGTCCGTCTTCGACTTGATGAAGGCGAGCCTGTACCTGCGACCGTTCAGGACATTTCTATCGCCGGCGTCGGGCTGGTGACGCGCCAGCACCTGGATCCGGGAACGTGGCTCGTGCTGGAGACCGCGAAGCAGCTTCGAATTTCGATGCCGGAAATACGGGCTGAGGTTCGCCATACGAGGAAATGGCAGGAAGAAGAATATCTGGTCGGATGCTGTTTCGACAGATACCTGACAGCCGACGATTTGATGGCTTTGGGATGATTCAGGATATTCATGCAATGCCTCCACGACCCAATCGAAAAACGTCTTGAACTTCTGCTCCTCAGCCGGCGAGGCGGTCTATCTGCATTTATCAACCCAAGCGAGCAAGATGATTCGACTCCCCGCCAGCCAGTTGTTGCCCTTGCTCCAGCGTGAAGAAATCTCCGCCGCGGAGTTGACGCAGGCGTATCTCGCCGCCATTCACCGGCACGACGGCGACATCCGCGCCTTCCTGCACGTGGACGACGAACGCGCCCTCGCCCAGGCCCACGCCGTCGATGAGAAGCTGCGCCGCGGCGAGAAGCTGGGGCCGCTCGCCGGGCTGCCGGTCGCCCTCAAGGATGTGCTGTGCACCGCGGGGCAGCCGACGACCTGCGGCAGCAAGATCCTCAAGAACTTCGTGCCGCCTTATGACGCCCACGTCATCACCAAACTCAGGGAAGCGGACGCGGTCTTTCTCGGCAAAACGAACCTGGATGAATTCGCCATGGGGTCCTCGACGGAGAACAGCGCCTTCCAGGTGACGCGCAACCCGTGGGACGTCGAACGCATTCCCGGCGGCTCCAGCGGCGGCTCGGCGGCGGCCGTGGCCAGCTGCCAGGCCCCCCTCGCCCTGGGCACCGATACCGGCGGCTCCATTCGCCAGCCCGCGAGCCTGTGCGGCATCGTCGGGCTCAAGCCCAGCTATGGCCGGGTGTCGCGCTTCGGGCTCGTCGCGTACGGAAGCTCCCTCGATCAGGTCGGCCCCTTCGCTCACGACGTCTTCGGCGCCGCCCTCTTGTTCGAGGCCATCGCCGGCCATGATCTGCGCGACAGCACCAGCGTCGATCGACCCGTGCCGTCCTGCACCGCCACGCTGGAGCAGCCGATCGAGCCGCTCACCATCGGCGTGGCCAAAGAATTCTTCGCGGAGGGTTTGGATGCCGAGGTGGAGCAAGCGGTGCGCGAGGCGCTCAAAGTATACGAAAGCCTGGGGGCCCGCATCGAGGAGATTTCGCTGCCGCACAGCCCCTACGCGGTGGCCACGTATTACCTGGTCGCCACCGCGGAGGCGTCGAGCAACCTGGCCCGCTACGACGGCGTCCACTTCGGTCATCGCTCGGCCCAGCACGGCGACCTGCTCGACATGTACTGCCAGAGCCGCGGCGAAGGCTTTGGCGCTGAAGTGAAACGCCGCATCATGCTCGGCACCCACGTCCTCTCGAGCGGCTACGTCGATGCCTATTATCTCAAGGCCCTGCGCGTCCGCCGGCTCATCAAGAACGACTTCGATCAGGCATTCGCCCGCTGCGACGTGATCCTCGGCCCGACCTCACCGACCGCGGCGTTCAAGATCGGCTCGAAAATCAACGATCCACTGGCGATGTACCTGTCCGACATTTACACGATCAGCGCCAACCTGGCCGGCATCGCGGGCATGAGCATCCCGTGCGGCTTCACCAGGGAGCGGCTGCCGATTGGCTTGCAGATCCTCGCCCCGGCCTTCGCGGAGGAGAAGATGCTGCGCGTGGCCCGGATGTATGAACGCTTGACCCAATGGCACGAGCAACGGCCAACGCTGGCAGTAGACGGCACCCCCTGAAACAACCAAGCGTTCTCCTCCTTCTGGACCGTCGCGCACAAAATGCGTTTGATGCGTGCGCGACGGTCCATCGACGTAACCGCTGAATTCATAATCGCTTGGCCCACCACGACGACCGTCGCGCACGAAAACGCATATGATACCCACCCGTGCGCAACGGTCGGCTAACTGCCAATTTGGCATGACATTAGGGGTCTACATCAGCCCCGGGCCGGCGGCGGTCAAGGTTCGCAAGCTGTGCCGAGCCCTGAGCGAACGCACGACTCGCCGAACGTGCTTCATGGAAGCCAAAGACAAGGTAGCGACACTTAATCCAATGTTGCGCGGTTGGGCCAACTACTTTTGCCTGGAGGGGAAAATTTCGGCCGTCCGTTGCCGCTGACGTAGGAAGGTGATACATTGCGAATGCGCAATCTAACAACAATTCGGATCGGCTTATTTCGCTGGCTCAGTGCCAGGGGAAGTTATGGTTCATGGACCAATGAAGCCGACCGCGCCAAAACTTTTTTCGGAGGGGTGACATGTCTACCAAGTCCTTTAAGATGGGCCGGAAAAGGCCCGTGGCCCGATGTCCCCGGCTGAGCCTTCGCAACTACCTCATGCGCAGTTTGCCCCCGCCGCCCGCGACGTGCGACTACACGAAATCGGCATCGTCGGCTCTGACCGAGGTGTACGAGAACGACACGCTGGGCGATTGCGTGATCGCGGGCCTGGCGCACATCGTCGGCGTGCTGACGGGCAACGCGGGAACGAAGCCGTTCGTCTACAGCGACGCCCAGATCATCGCCCTTTACAGCGCCATCGGCGGGTATGTCCCTGGCGAGCCCTCGACGGACCAGGGGTGTGACGAGCAGACGGCCCTGAACTACTGGGAAAACAACGGTGCCCCGGCCGGCAGCACGCACAAGATCGCCGGCTGGCTGGCAATCAATGCGGCTGATCCGAATGAGTTTCGCACGGCCTTGTGGCTGTTCGAGAATGTGTATTTCGGCATCGAATTGCCGGACGCCTGGGTCAACCCCATGCCCAGCTCGTCCGGCTTCGTCTGGAATGCGGCCGGCGCCCCCGTACCGGATCACGGTCATTGCGTCGCCGGCGTGGGATACAACGCCAAAGGCGTGACCATCAGCACCTGGGGCATGACCGGGCTTATGACGGACGCCGCCATCGCCAAATATGCGGTGAGTGCCGCGCATGGTGAACTTTACACCGTGGTGAGTCAAGACGGGATCAAAAAGGCCACCGGCAAGGCCCCGAGCGGCTTCGACTGGAGCCAGCTGGTGGCGGATTTCGACTCGATGGGGGGTAGCGTGTCGCCACCAACGCCGCCGCCAAAAAAGCAAACGGCGAAAAGAGGCCGCAAATGACGGTGCCTTAAGAAGTAGCCACTTCGCCCATCGTCAACGATGCGGACGACTTCGTGATCTGCTGCCGGGGCACAGCAGACTCACGCCGTAATGGCCGGGCCTACATCAGCCCCGGACCGGCGGCGGTCAAGGTTCGCAAGCTGTGCCGAGCCCTGAGCGATGATTCGTCGCGGTGGTATGATTTCGTGAGAGGGAGCCTTGAATTCGGTGTGCGGACCCCGGAGAATTCAAGATCGGAGGCCAACGTTTCAGTCCCATACTGGTCGCAATCATGCCCACAATGCGGCGGCTATATTGCGGACCCGCTTCTTGAATGTGCGTTGCCCAAGGGCCATTCATTGAATCTTCTCTTGCAGATGCGGCCCGGATCGGCTTTGCTTTGTCCCTATTGCCGCGAGCCGATCGGGTTCGACGATCAAGGGACGCTCATCGGCGCCGATCCTGATTGGCCGCAAGTGCGCTATTCGAAAGCCGCCCTTGAGGACAAAAAGCAATCCGACGGAGCGCCCGCCGCCATGAGCCTCGAAGAATGGGCAAAGCTCTATCGATTTCAGCGACCAGGCACAAGAGAACCGCTGGAGAATTATCCCTATGCACCCTAGGTTCCCATTGACATCGGCCGAGAAGGCATTTCTTCATGCCTGGATGTGGGATGAAGCTCATCCCGCTCATGCTCCGCTCGAAGGCACCGCCAAAAAGGCGCAAATCGACAATAGCCCGTACGCGGCCCCTGTGCTGGCTGACATGGTTGTCGCTGCCATGACGCCTGATGAGCAGGTTGCCGTCGTCAGCGGTGCCATGCCTGGAGGAACGCCACCGTGGCCCTGGAAATCCGAGGAGGAACTTCGCGCCCGCCATCAAGAAGCGAAGACCTGGCTGGAAGAGATTCGCCTTCCTCCGCGGCAATTTAGCGCTCATTGAGGACGCGGGACGGGAGCCGGTTAATGAGCTGCGTCCGCTGCGTCCTCTTTTCCCCTACTTTTCCCCTACTTCGAGGTAATGGGACGCGGAGAACGCAGACCGTTTTGATTAGCTATCACTCAAAATCTTCGTTTGGTGCGAAGATTTTGGGTGATGTGGCTGGCGAACAGTCTGCTCGGGCGAGCAAGAATTCGTGACACCGCACCCCCCCACACACCCTCTGCCGCCGCGGTTTGGCAATCGCCATGGCGAACGATTCCGCTTCGCAACTGTTGTGGTGGCAAGAACTAACGGCAAACGGCGAACCGCGGCGTTCTGCGACGGATTCGTGGCAAAGGGATACATGCTTTCGGCGCTTGGAGGCCGAAGTTGCACGTTTCGGCGGCTTCGCCGCGCCATCGACGCCGCTACCCCGGACGGGCAAGCGACGGGTGTCGTTCAAGACTCGGTCGTCTCCTGTTTGCTGATGGCCACAATCAAAGCCGGCCTTGTGGACAAGCTGATCGGCGTCCTGTCGGACCAGCAGAAGCAAAAGCTCAATGCGTGCCTGATGGCGGCACTTGATTTGCCGTGAAACGACGATTATTGGGCGTTTCAGAAGGGCCGGCGCCATTGCACGGAATCCGGGGCTTCCTGAGTACAGTCAGCCCCGGCCACCCAAAGGGTGCCCGTCCAGGGCAATGGCATTGACCAGATCCTGGCGCGGATTGATAATGCAACGTATGGGGCCAGCGATACCGGCCTCTACTTCGACCTGACGGATCGGCTGGGTTCAGTACGGTATGTGCTGAGCAGCACAACGGACCTTGCGGTAGCGAGCATCAACTACGACGCCTGGGGGGAACGTGATTTCGGGGGCGTCGAGTTATCAGGGCATGTACGGCTGGGACGGCTACGATTACGACGCGGCGACGAAGCTGTACTTTGACAATGCTCGGGTTTACGACCCGGTGAGCCAGCGATGGATGTCGCAGGATCCGATGGGAGACGACGCGGGCGACTCGAATCTCTTTAGGTATGTGAATAATGCGCCCACGGACGCGAGGGATCCGAGCGGATTTCAAGAAGAACAGGCACTTAGTGAGGCAAATCAAAAAGCGGCAAACGACCATTTTTGGAAAAAACTCCAACAGGACCCATCAAAATTTGGTTTACCAAACCTGGGAAAGGGGAAAGTCGAAAAAAAGGAGAATGCAATATATATTCTCGCACAAAAAAATGTTGCCGCCTCGCTGACGACAAAGGAAATCTACAATTGTCTAAATTGGGCATTCTCGGAAGACAAAAAGAGTTGGGACGGTCGTATTAAGGTCGAAAAGAATGGCGCTAAAGATGAGTTGAAAGGCTCTGACAACATGGGAAAAGCCTGTATTGCTCTGGATCTGCCGTTTTTTGAGAAATTAGCACCCGGTTACGACGTTCTTCAAACGAAAGGTAAAATCGATTTAACTGCAAAAGAGTTGCAAGGTAGAGACCTAGTTGCGTTGTTCGGTTCAACCAAGTTCAATAGTGGTGGTAAGGTTGTCAATGTGCCAGAACATATCAGCCACGCCGCGAAAAAGGGAGCGAATGATAAAATGTGGACGAGCAAGCTTGGATCAGGCTTCTTAATTGAACACGAAAACCTAACTCAACTTGAGGGAGGGGACTATGGAGACGTGTTTGCCATTCTTGGAAAGAAAGTCAAGGGCGGCAAATGAGATCGAGATGGCGACAATCGCGTTCTGCTGCAAGCCCAGGAGGTAGAAATGCTAAACGACCGATTGTTGACTTGCATGATCGCTCTGTCATGGAGGATTCCTCTCCTTGTTGTCTTTGCGTTTTGCATGGTGAGTTACCTCATTAACCGCAGACAGTATCCAATTTTTCGTGTCGCGTCAATGTCGATGGGTGTTTTTATTTTGTGGACAGTTTTTCTACCAGTCATTAACTTATTTGTGTTCCAAACCAGATCTGAAAGCGGCAGCGAGGTTTGCACGGAGCCGATGATTCGGGCAGTGTTGGCTGAGTATAGCTTGATTCTTCTTACGATCGCTTTTTGCATGCTGTTGTCTTCCCTGTTTCCTTCGAGACTAATCCTGCTGTCCGAGAGCGCGCCACGTTTTGCTACTGTTGTTGCGAGCATTTGCTTCGCAGTGGGGCTAAGTGTTCTTAGATGTTACGCAGCATTGACGGCAACTTCAACCAGCCAGAACTGTTCGCTGCCCGTCGAGTCTACTGGGACTCTTCTCGAAAACCTTTCGAGGGCTGTTCCTGTGATGGCGTTTTGCATCGTTGGTATAGTCATTGCAAGTGCCAACCTAAAGCATCATTGGCAATCTTACGTTCTTGTCCAGCTGGGATTGGCGACATTGGTGTTTTTGGAGATTGCATTGCCGCTGACGCTAATGCTCTTGCGTTCGCAGCAGTTTGAGCAAGAGAGTTGTTTAGTCGCGGCGATGATTTATATACTCGGTCAAGCGACGGCATTTGGCATGTTAAACAAAGCGATTGTACTTCGGTCGACGCCTAATTACAAAGAAGTGGGGCACTGCAATGGCCGTTATTCCGAGGCGGTTTCTCGTGGTACGGTCGGTGGTGTTGCTCTTGTTCTTTACGGATTAGCTTTGGCGTCCCCTGCAGTTTATATCGATCGGGTAGCTGCTGGACCGATCGATAGACTATACAGCGGTATTGAATGTCTTTGCGCTTTTCCAATCGTTTTTTACTATGCTGCGTGGTGGGCAAACGTCGTTTTCGGTGCAGGGGTGCTATGTTTAATTGCCGGGTATCGACGTGTAGCTGGCATCTGTGGGTTGATCGCACTGCTGTTGAGCTTGTCCTATTGCGTCCAGATATACAATGATTCTGGGAGGGGCGATGCTCTCAAAGTGGGATATTGGCTTTGGGTCGCTTCATCAGCAACAATAGCAAGTTTAATTGTTCGTTGTACCGCTAGTCTATTTGTCGGCGACGCGGCCGACGAACACGATGGGCCACCCCAGGGAGGCCGGGGCTGAGGTGTAGAGTCGGAGGGAAAAAAGGAGGGAAAAAAGGGACATTCTCTATTCCGCGTGCGCGCTGTGCAACAATTCTGGACTGGCCGAAGGCCGGTCTGGCTTGGGTTTCCTGCGAGTTTTCAGTATCGGCTGATGTCAGCGGATTGGATCGAG
>Ga0182024_10005967_pt1 | contig 26992 bp, 32 predicted proteins | sample P32metaG_FD_120480 | JGI IMG/M metagenome (GOLD analysis project Ga0182024, IMG submission 120480) | Permafrost microbial communities from Stordalen Mire, Sweden - P3-2 metaG (Illumina Assembly) | ecosystem: Environmental > Terrestrial > Soil > Wetlands > Permafrost | place: Sweden: Stordalen...
GATGGCAACATGCTCGTGGGATACGGCATGGCCACCGCCACCTATCCCACCAACCAGCAGGAAGCCACCGCGAAGGCCGAAATACGCTCCGACGGCGCCGCCACGATCAGCACCGCTGCCCATGACCTGGGCACGGGGGCCTACACGATCCTCTCCCAGATCGCGTCCGATGCGCTGGGAATTCCGGTCGAACAGATCCAGGTCAAGCTGGGCGACAGCCGCCTGCCAAATGCGCCCGGGGCCGGTGGATCGCAAACCAGCGCCAGCGCCGGCTCGGCCGTGCTGGCGGCGTGCCGCAAGGCCCAGGCCGCGCTCAAGGAACGCGCCATCGCCGATTCGCAATCTCCCTTTTTCCAGAATCAGCCCAAATCAATCCGCGTCTCCATGGGAAGGATCGAAATGGCGGAGGACCCGTCGATCAGCGAAACCATTTCCGCCCTGCTGCAGCGCAATGGCGGCCGGCCCGTTTCCGCCACCGCCACGGTCGGCCCACCATCGAAACCGGGTGATTCGGATCAACCCCCCACCGATCCGGAGAATATCGAGCGATATTCCAAGCACGCCTGGGGCGCTCAGTTTGCCGAAGTGCAGATCGATCCGACGCTGCGGGAATTGCGCGTCACGCGCCTGCTGGGCGGGTTTGCCGCGGGAAAGATTCTCAACCCCAAAACGGCCCGCAGCCAGATCATCGGCGCCATGGTCTGGGGACTGGGCATGGGGCTGCTCGAGCAAACCGTTTATGACCCGCAGCGCGGACAGGTGGTCACTGATAGCCTGGCCGATTACCTGGTGCCCGTAAACGCGGATATCCACTCCATTGATTGCTTCTTCGTCGAAGAAATCGACACCATGGTGAATCCGCTGGGCGTCAAGGGCATCGGCGAGATTGGCATCACCGGGGTCGCCGCCGCCATCTCCAATGCCGTCTTTCACGCCACCGGCAGGCGCATCCGCGATTTGCCGATTACTCTCGATAAGATTCTGTGAATTGCGATCGACGGATCTGCGATCGACGGATCTGCGATCGGCGGATCAGCGATGCCACCACAGCAATAGCCCCCCATATCCGGCGATTCCGAATGCAAACCAGGCGACATAGTCGCTCACATTGCCGCTCTGCAGCCTGCGCAGTGGCCGCATGGCTGCAATCAACCCGCGCCCCAGCACCCAATTCAGCCGTTCGCCCAGCACCCGCGGGAACAACGCGAGCGCCGCGATGCCCAGCGCCAACGCCAGCGTGACGGGTGTTTCGATGTGGAACTGCACCGGGGCCGGCGATGTGCGCGGGCTCGGAACATCGTTCATTGACTCCAGCGTCACGGCGGCGAGTTTCTCTGATTGCTGGAAGTGGCGCGAGGCGGCATCCGTGGCCTGGCGGAACTGGCCCGACACCGCCACCCCCGACGCCAGCGCCAGGAGCAATACGGCCGGCAGCCACATGCCAAAAGGTGTTTTATCATGCTGGCCGGCAGTTTCGCTGTCCATCGGGACGTGCGGCGAACCGCGGCTGCTGGCCTCCTGCCGCTCGCCCCAACCCAGGAAAACCCGCGCGCTGAATCGCAAAATCGCTCCCGCCGTCAGCGCTTCGGCGATGACCGCGACCGCTGACAACGATTCCCTGTGCGCCCGTGCGAAAGCATCGTGGATCAGGTCCTGTCCGTAAAACGTCGCAAACGGTGGCATCCCCGCCAATCCCACGGCGCCGATCACCAAAATGATGCCCAGTAGCCACAGATTGCCGCATTGGCCGCGCAGATCGTATTCATCCACACTACCGCAGCGATGCAGCAAAATCCCCGCGCCCAGGAAGAGCGACCCCTTGATCATCCCATGCCCCACCATATAAACCGCCGTTCCACTCAAAGCGCCGGGATCGAGCAACGCAAATCCCATGACCATCAGACCGACGTGGCTGATCGTGCTGAAAGCAAGTAGACGTTTGAGATGCCGTTGACTGAAGCAATAAACCGCGCCGATGACCCCGCCAAGTGTCCCCATGAGTAAAAAGACATCTCGAACTGCCTGTTCGCCCGCCGTTCCCAGCGAGGGGGCAAACACCACCCAGTGCACGCGGGCCACGGCATACAATCCCAGCTCGACCATCACCCCCGAGAAAAGTACGCAGACAGGCGTCGGGGCTACGGCATGCGCATCGGCCAGCCAGAACTGGAAGGGAACGACCGCCATCTTCACCAGGAACCCCGCCGACACGAAAAGGAAAACAATCAGCAGGAACGCCGAACCTGGTGGATGGGAAGCCAGCGAGCGGCCCACTTCCGCCATGTTCAGCGAGCCGGTGCGCGCGTAGAGCAGGGCCACGCCACTCAGTGATAAAAACGCGCCCACTGTATTTACCACCGCGAAATTCAGCGCGCCCAGCAAGGGCCAGCTCTCCTCCGATTTGTACCCGCACAACCCGACCGCCGCGGCGGTCATCAGCTCGAACCAGACGAACAGGTTGAACAAATCTCCCGTCAGGCAAAGCCCGCACATCGCGGCTACGAACGCCAGCATCAGCGTGTGGTAAAGAGACCTGACTTGTTCGAAATAGAGCCATGAGAATGCGAACGCCGCCATCGACAACAGGCCGACCATCGCGCTCATTCCCGCGCCGATGGGGTCGATCGCCAGGCAAATTCCAACGGGGAAAAACTTTCCCGTCTGCGGCAGGAGCGCCGGCCGCCAATTCCCCAGCCAGTGGACAATCGTGCCATGCGCGCTGGCGTGTACCAGCATGCAGGAAACCACCAGCACCGCGGCCGAGGTGAGCAAGGCGATGCCGTCCAGCAGCCGCCGCGGCAGATAGCCGCCAACGCCGGCCAAAAATGCCCCGACCAGCAGCGGCAGCACGATCGGCGCGGGCGTCAGGATGTTGCTCCATGGCATGGCGATCATCCTCGCATGACGTTGATCGCTGCCGGATCGGTCGAGCCGGTGCGCTTGTGAATTTTCACCGTGATGGCCAGCAGCAGCGCGACGACCGTGGCCTCGACGACGACGTCCGTCAGCATCAGCGCCTGGACAACCGGATCGACCGCCAGGCTTCCCGCCTGTACCCAGTCGGTGAAGATCGGGGCCGGCAGGCCCGGGCGGTAGCCGATCACCGTCAGCAACACGTACGTCGACGCCTGCACCACGGTCAGGCATAGACACAAATGAACCAGGTGCCTGCTGGTGACGATGCCATACAGCCCAACCAGAAACATCCACGCCGCGACGCCCAGTCCGGTGTAGGTGATCAGGTGGTTCATCCCCGGCATCAGTGTTCCTCCTCGACGGTCAGCGTCTCCTGGAGAAATGCGAAGAGCAGGAGGACGAAACCACCCGCCACCTCGATTCCAACCGATGCGCTGATGATGGGGATCGTGCCGCCGCTGGTCATCTCGTTGGATTTGCCCATTGGCAGTGTGTTGGTCAGGAACGGCTGATGCCAGAACCAGGCGATCATGCCGACGATGACAAAACCGGCCGCCCCCGCGGCCTCGGCAATTTCCACCAGCGGATGCGTCATAATCCGCTTGAACGTGTCGAAGTTGTGGCCCAGATAAATGATCAGCGCCGCCGACGCCAGGATTACCCCGCCCTGGAAACCACCGCCGGGCGAGAGCTGCCCGTGATCGACGATGTAAATTCCGAACGCGATCTTCACGCCGACCATCGCCAGGATCCACAACCGCATGGCGTCGCTGGGACCGACGTCACGGCCGGGCGTAATGGCATCGGGCAGGGGCTTGGCGTTTTTTTCTTCCGCCTGTCGGAGCAGGACCATCGAGCCCAGAACCGAGGCGAAGAGGATGAACTCCTCGCCCACCGTGTCGAACCCGCGGTAATCGAAGTTCACCGCCGATACGGTGTCGGTGATGTTGCGCTCAGGAAACGTGCGGGCAAGGATCGCCAGTGAATAGCGGTCGCGCAGATCGGCCGGGCCCGGCAGACGAACGGACACGGCCGTCCACAACAGCGCAAAGCCGATCGCGCCGGCGAAAAAGAAAATCTCCCGCAGTGGACGATTCATCGCTTCTTGCCGTTCTGCTCTTTTTCCGCCACATCCGCGTCACGACGCAGCTTGGCCAGGGCCAGCAGGATCATGAGCGGCAATCCCACCGCGCCGATTACGATTTGCGAAAGCGATACATCCGCCTCGTTGAAGGCCATGAACATGATCGCCAGGACCATCCCCAGGAAGCCGACGCCCACGGTCTGATTGGCCGGGTCGCGCGTAAAAACAACGGCGGTGCCAGCGACGGCGACCATCAGCAGGATGGCCAGCAGAAAGATCGTCATGATTTCTCCCGCTTCGATCGCTTCTGGGCGCCCACTTCGCCGCGGTCCTGCACCAGCGGCATGTGCTCTTGCGGCGTCACGGGCCAGTGCTCGAGCTTACGGATTCGAATTGCGCGGGCGGTGGCGTGGCTGAGGATCGAATTCATGAAAAACAGGATCAGCGCAACCAGCACCGCCTTGATCCGCGATTGCCACTCCCCATCCTCGACCCATATTGCAACGACGATCAGTCCGATCGATATCGAAACGATCGGCGTCGCAAAATGCAGCCGTTGAAGTGGATCACGCATCACCATCAGGCCCAGTGAGCACAGAAAACAGATCAGCACCGCAATTCCCAGAAGACAGCCGGTGATAATCGGGTGATAAGCCATCGATCTGCTCAGAGCCATCGCTGGACGAAGCGGGCAAAGACCATGCCACCGCCAAAACTGAGCAGCGACAGCGTGAGGGGGAGATCGAAGAACGAGGGCCGCCCGAATCCCTCGCACAGAAGCAACAGCTCGATGGTCGCCAGCGCGCTGGCCATCTCCAGCCCCACCAGCCGGTCGCTTAGATCGCCGCGAAAGCAGACGATGCCGCAGGGTACCAGGCAGACCAGAATCCCCGCCGCGGCCCCAAGCCACAGGTTCATGGTCGCGCTCCAAGTTTCCGGGTGATGGTCAGCACCTCCCCGGGAATGAGCTGATGGTAGATGATGAGATTCTGCTTCTTGACCAGGCCCAGCACGACGAAATTGGGCGTGGCGGTGGTATAGGTGACGGCCAGGGCGCGTCGCCCCGCGTCCTCGATATTTGTCTCCGATCCGATCTCAAAATGAACGGCCGCAAGAAAACTGGGCGCGCCGGCGCGCGTGAACAATTGTTTGGCCAGAGCATGCATGATCTCGACGGTCCCGCTGATCGCGTACCACGGCATATACCAGAATTGCAGGACATCCCGCAGCTTCAGACGGAAGCGCACATCGGCGGCGCTGGCGAACACCAAGGCAGCGGTTGTGGCCACGGCGCCGGTCAACAGCATCGCCACCAGCTCGCGTGGATCCACATCCTCGGTGAACGCCAGATACAGGGCGCAATTGATGATCACCGCCGCGGTGGCGATCAGAATGCTCCTTCCCTTTTTGCGCGCCTTCGCCATCGATTGCCCAAATGACCGACGCATTCTAAAGACAACATCGAATTGCAGTCATCGCCGGAAATTCACCGCGCCGCCGGATTGCCCCGTTCGCTGTAATAATTTCGGGGATGTGTTGCTCAGTTCGATGGGCTACACTGAGCCCGCTCCGGTCGAAACATGGAACGGCGGACAATCTCCATACACGGGGTGGTGCAGGGCGTGGGGTTTCGTCCCTTCGTATACGGTCTGGCCTCCAAAGTGGGACTGGCCGGATCGGTAATGAATGATGCCGGCAGCGTGATGATCGAGGTCGAGGGCGAGACCGACGATCTCGATCAATTCATGGACGCGCTGCAAAACCATCCCCCGCCATTGGCGCGCATCGACCGCATCGAATGGCGCCGCCAGCCCGCACTTGGAGAGCGGCGCTTCAAGATTAATTCCAGCGAATCGACACAGCCCCGAACGATCTTCATCTGCCCCGATGTCGCGACGTGCGACGATTGCCTCCGTGAGCTGTTCGATCCCACCGATCGGCGCTGGCGCTACCCGTTCACCAACTGCACCAATTGCGGCCCGCGGCTGACGATCATCCAGGGTGCGCCGTACGACCGGCAGCGCACGACGATGTCTGGCTTTGAGATGTGCCCCGCCTGCCGCGCGGAATATGAGAATCCGCTGGATCGCCGCTTCCACGCCCAGCCCATCGCCTGCCCTGTGTGTGGCCCGCGATTGACGCTACGGGACAAGACCGGCGCCCCGATTTATAGCGATGACGCAATTGCCGAGATTGCCCGCGCATTGCGGCAAGGCCTGATCACCGCCATCAAGGGACTTGGCGGTTATCACCTGGCTTGCGACGCCGGTAATCCCACGGCCGTCGACGAGCTGCGCGGCCGCAAGCATCGTGACCAGAAGCCGTTCGCCATCATGGCACGCGACACCGATGTGGTGTCGCGAATCTGCCATTTCGACGATCAGGAACGCGCATTGCTTCAATCCCCGCAGCGCCCCATCGTGTTGTTGCGAAGGCGCGCAGGCGCTGGAATCGCCGACGGCGTTGCCCCGCAAAATCCCCGGCTGGGTGTGATGCTGCCATACACGCCGCTGCATCATCTGCTGCTGGCGGAAATGGACGGCCGGCCCCTGGTCATGACCAGCGCCAATCGCAGCGACGAGCCCATCACCTATGAAGACGAGGATGCGCTGCAGCGTCTGGCCGGTATCGCGGATCTTTTTCTGACGCACGATCGCCCGATCCACGTCCGCTGCGACGATTCGGTGACGCGCGCGATGGGAAAAGATGAATCCCCAATCCGCCGATCACGCGGATACGCGCCGCAGCCGGTCACGTTGCCGATGCAATGTCCCCGACCGCTGCTCGCCGTCGGCGGCCAGTTGAAGGCAACGTTTGCCCTCGGCCGCGATCGCCAGGCCTTTCTCAGCCAGCACATGGGGGATCTGGATGATTTGCGTACCATCCAGGCGTTCGAGCGCGATATCGCGCTATATCGGCAACTGTTCTCCGTCGAGCCGCGCGCGATCGTTCACGATCTGCACCCCGATTACGCATCGACCCATTACGCCCTGCGTCAACAGAAGCAGACCGGCATTCGTTGTCTGGCCGTTCAGCACCACCATGCGCACATGGCCAGCTGCATGGCCGAGCACAGGCTTGATGATCCGGTCATCGGCGTGATATTCGACGGCACCGGGTATGGAACGGATGGGGCAATCTGGGGCGGGGAATTTCTGGTCGGTGATTACCGCGGCTTCCGCCGGGCAGCGCATTTGCGCTACGTCCGCATGCCCGGTGGAGACAAAGCTATCCGCGAGCCGTGGCGGATGGCGCTAGCGCATCTGCTCGATGCCGAAGTCGATCCCGCGCCGCTGGACAATCGCATCGACCGCACGGCCTTGCGGCTGGCGCGGACAATGCTGCATCGTGACTTGAATTCGCCACGCACCAGCAGCGTGGGTCGCCTGTTCGACGCCGTCGCTTCCATCGCCGCCGTGCGCGATACGGTCAGCCATGAAGCCCAGGCCGCCATGCAAATGGAATGGCTCGCCACCGACACGGCGGCGGACGAAAATTATCCTTTCGAGATCCAGCCGGCCGCCAGCGCCAACGAACCGGCGATTGTCGATACGCGCCCGCTGATCCGCGCCGCCGCGGCAGACGCGAGGCGCGGTTTGCCCGCAGCCCTCATCGCCCGCCGGCTGCATTCCACTCTGGTACAAATTATTCTTGACACCTGCCGCCATATTCGAGAACAGGTTAAGCTGAACAAAGTGGTATTCAGCGGCGGTGTATTTATGAACGCGCTGCTTACGCTGGAAGCGGAGCAGCGCCTCGCTGGCGGCGGGTTTGCCGTCTTCCGGCACCGCCTCGTGCCTACCAATGACGGCGGGTTGAGTCTCGGTCAGCTCGCCATCGCCGCGCGGCATCCGTCCCTGCACGAACAGGAGCATTGAACATGTGCCTCGGCATACCCGGCAAAGTCATTCAAACGTATCGCGAACACGATGCCCTCATGGGGAAGGTCGATTTCAGCGGAATCATCAAACGCGTCTGCCTGGAACACGTCCCGGACGTGCAGCCGGGTGAATATGTTCTGGTTCATGTCGGTTTTGCGCTTTCCAAGATCGACGAGACCGAAGCGCGCCAGGTCTTTGAATTCCTGGATGGCATGAACCAGCTTGATGAGCTTAAGATAGAGGCGCCCCCATGAAGTACCTGGACGAATACCGAGATACCGCCGCGGCATCCAAATTGGCCGAGGCGATTCGGCGAACCGTCACGCGCCCGTGGGTGATCATGGAGGTCTGCGGCGGGCAGACGCACACCATCGTCAAGTATGGAATCGACGAAATACTCCCCCCGCAGATTGAGCTGGTGCACGGCCCCGGTTGTCCGGTTTGCGTGACCAGCCTGGAGATGATCGACCGCGCCCATGCGATCGCCACCCGGCCGGGTGTGATCTTCACGTCCTTCGGCGACATGCTGCGCGTCCCCGGGTCGCGCGGCGATCTTCTGGCCCTCAAGAGCCAGGGCAGCGACGTGCGCATTGTTTATTCCCCGCTGGATGCCGTGAACCTGGCCGCCGCCAATCCCGACAAAAAAGTCGTCTTCTTCGCGATCGGATTTGAGACGACCGCGCCGCCCAACGCCATGGCCGTCTGGATGGCCCGCAAACGGAATCTGAAGAATTTCAGCGTTCTGGTGTCGCACGTGCTCGTGCCGCCGTCGATGACTGCGATCCTCCAGGCCGCCGGCAACCGCGTGCAGGGATTCCTCGGCCCGGGACACGTCTGCACCGTCATGGGATACGAGGAATACCACCCGATCGCCAAGCACTACAAGGTGCCCATCGTCATTACGGGCTTCGAGCCGATCGACATGCTCGAGGGTGTGCTTTTGACCGTGCGCCAGCTCGAGGCCGGCGAGGCGAAGGTTGAAAACCAGTATGCCCGCGCGGTCCGGCCCGACGGCAATATTCATTCGCGCCGGCTCATCGACGACGTTTTTGAGATCTGCGACCGCAAGTGGCGCGGCGTCGGAATCATCCCCAAGAGCGGGTACAAGCTCCGCTATGAATATCGCGACCACGATGCCGAGCGGCTCTTCGAAGTCGATGACATCCAGACCGAAGAATCCACGGAGTGTATCAGCGGGCAGGTGCTCAAGGGCTTGAAGAAGCCGCACGATTGCCCCGCATTTGGCAAGACCTGCACGCCGCGGACGCCGCTGGGCGCAACCATGGTTTCCAGTGAAGGGGCGTGCGCGGCGTACTTCGCATACGGCCGCCATCTCGAATCCCGCAACAAATCCGCCCGGCAGCGCGACGTCCCCCTGCCGGTTTCTTCTGGGAGCTGAACATGCAGAAATATCCTGTGACTCTGGAGGAGATTGCCGTGATCGGCGGAACGCGTGCGGCGCTGGGCGCCGGGATCGGCCTGCTGCTGGCCGGCAAGATCGACCAGCGCCACCGCCGCGCCGTTGGCTGGACGCTGGTGGCGGTCGGCGCGCTCAGCACATTGCCGCTGATCCTGCGCGTGCTGCGGTCCCGCGTTAAGGTGGAGGACGAGCCAGAGCCAGAACCGGCCGCGCGATTCACGCCGCGGGAGTATGTTTCATGACAACGGGTTCGCTTCCGCCTAAAACGCCGGCATCCCCTTCGCTCGATCTTCGCTCGGTCATCCTGCGGCAATCGCGCGAGGTTTGCGCGGTTAAGGAGCAATTCTTTACCGAGAACGCCGAACTTATCTCCGAATGCTGCCGCGCCATGGCCGCGCGCTTCGATAACGGCGGGCGTCTGTTCACCATGGGCAATGGCGGCAGCTCGTGCGACACCATCCATCTGTCCGTGGAATTCATGCATCCGATCATCGAGAAGCGGCCACCCCTGCCCGCCATCGCCCTGACCACCGATTTCGCCATCCTGACCGCCATCGGCAACGATCAGGATTTCGCGATGATTTACGCACAGCAGCTTCGCATGCTGGCCCGCGGCGGCGACATGGCGCTGGGAGTATCAACCAGCGGAAAAAGCGCCAACGTCAACCGCGCCCTGCAGGCCGCCAGGGAACTCGGAATGCTCACGATCGGCTACTCCGGCCGCGACGGTGGTCGGATGCCGCAGCATTGCGATTTCTGTTTCATCGTCCCCAGCTTCAGCATCCCGCGGATTCAGGAGACGCACGAAACGCTACTGCACATCATGTGGGACCTGGTCCACCTGATTCGGGGGGAAGAGGATGTCCTCTGATATGACCGAAGCGACCAGCATTGCGGATATCCTGGGCACCTGCCCCCTGCCCTACTCGCAGTACGAGCGCATCCTGCTGGGTCACGGCAGCGGTGGAACGCTTAGCAACGATCTGGTCCGCCAACTGTTTGTGCCGGGATTTGGCAACGAGATTCTGGCGTCCCTGGAGGACCAGGCGACGGTGAGCTTAAACGGCGCCGCCGGTGGGATGAAGCTGGCGTTTACCACAGATTCGTTCGTGGTTCGCCCGATCTTCTTCCCCGGCGGGGATGTTGGAAAACTGGCGGTCAACGGTACCGTCAACGACCTGGCCGTCGGCGGCGCCACGCCGATGTTTCTCTCCGCCGCATTCATCCTCGAAGAAGGCCTGCCCATCGCAGACCTCAAGCGGATCGTGCAGTCGATGCGAGAAGCCTGCGCCCAGGCGAACGTCGCGCTGGTGACAGGCGATACCAAGGTCGTCGATCGCGGCAAGGGCGATCAGATATTCATCACCACCTCGGGCATCGGTCTCGTGCCGGCCGGGCGGAATCTTTCCATCCGCAACGCCCGACCGGGCGATTGCGTGCTGGTCTCCGGGACGATCGGCGATCATGGGATCGCGATCATGTCGGTGCGCGAGGGGATCGAATTCGAGACGGTGCTGGAAAGCGATTGCGCGCCGCTGAGCGACCTGGTGCGTGTGATGCTCCAGGCGTGTCCGGATATCCGCTGCATGCGCGATCCCACGCGCGGCGGGATTTCGAGCGCGCTCAACGAGCTGGCCGAAGCGTAGAATGTCGGCGTCATCCTGGAGGAGGCAGCCATCCCGATCCGGCCCGACGTGCGCGGAGCGTGCGATATGCTCGGGCTGGATCCGCTTTACGTCGCCAACGAGGGAAAACTGATCGCCGTGGTTCCCGCCGAAAGTGCCGAGCAGGTTCTGGCAGCGATGCGGGCTCATCCACTCGGGAATAATTCCGCCCTCATTGGGAAAATTACGGATGACCATGCCGGGATGGTTGTGCTAAGAACGCTAATTGGCGGGGAGCGCGTTGTTACCATGTTGACCGGTGAGCAGTTACCGCGCATCTGCTGAATCGGGTGGGACACGGACGATGCGGGGAAATAAGGAGGTTGGTTCATGTCGCAATCGAATTCTCAAATGCCCATGCACGCCAAGCCGCCGAAAGTCAAAGAGGTTTATATCCTCTGGTCGCCCGATGGATTGAGCTGCGACGGCGATACCGTCTCGGTCACCGCAGCCACACAGCCGAGCATCGAAGACGTGGTCCTGGGCGCCATTCCCGGCTTGCCCAAGGTGCACCTGGTGAATCGCGTGCTGGCGACGTCGCTGGGCGGCGAAGAGTTCATGAAGATCTGGTACGACGCGGCCGAGGATCGCCTGGACGCCCCATTCGTCCTAGTCATCGAAGGATCAATTCCCAACGAGAGCATTAAGCGCGAGGGATACTGGGCAGCCATGGGCGTGAACCGCCAGACCGGCCAGCCCATCACACTCAACGAATGGATCGACCGCCTGGCGCCCAAGGCATTCGCCGTGGTCGCCTGCGGCACCTGCGCGTGCTACGGCGGAATCCACGCGATGCAGGGCAATCCCACTGGCGCGATGGGATTGGCCGATTATCTCGGCTGGAATTTCCGCACCAAGACGGGGCTGCCCATCATCAACGTCCCCGGCTGTCCGGTGCAACCAGATAATTTCATGGAGACGCTTCTGTACCTTCTCTACCAGGCCGCGGGCTTGGCGCCGGTCATCCCGCTGGACGAGCAGCTGCGCCCGACGTGGCTCTTCGGCAAAACCGTTCACGAAGGTTGCGACCGCGCGGGATATTACGAGCAAGCCGACTTCGCCCACGAATATGGCTCACCCAAGTGCCTGGTGAAGATCGGTTGCTGGGGTCCCGTGGTCAACTGCAACGTCACCAAGCGCGGCTGGATGGATGGCATCGGCGGATGCCCCAACGTCGGTGGGATATGCATCGGATGCACCATGCCCGGGTTCCCGGATAAGTTCATGCCCTTCATGGACGAGCCGCCGGGCGCCAAGGCTTCCAGTACGATGTTGCGCGGATATGGCCCGCTGATCCGCAAGCTGCGCGCCTGGACAAATCACTCGGCGAACCTCGAGCCCAAGTGGCGCCACGCGGGTACCAGGCTCACGACCGGTTATCGCCCCACCACCTATCACCTGACCACCCAGCCCGCGGAGAAGCCGATGGGCGGTCCGCGCGGAGGAGCACGAGCATGAGCACCGCCACAACTTCTCAAACAACCTCAAAAGGCAAAAGCAAAAAACTCGTCGAAATGTCCTGGGACCCGATCACCAGGATCGTCGGCAGCCTGGGCATCTACACCAAGATCGATTTCGACGCCAAGCAAATCGCCGAATGCTACAGCACCAGCTCGATCTTCCGCGGCTACAGCGTCTTCATGAAGGGCAAGGACCCGCGCGATGCCCATTTCATCACCAGCCGAATCTGCGGAATCTGCGGCGACAACCACGCCACTTGCGCCGTCTACGCGCAGAATATGGCCTTCGGCATCAAGACCCCGGTGCTGGGCGAATGGCTGATCAATCTCGGTGAAGCAGCCGAGTACATGTTCGATCACAACATCTTCCAGGACAACCTGGTGGGCGTGGATTTCTGCGAGCAGATGGTGCGCGAAACCAACCCCAGTGTCTGGGCCAAGGCGCAGAAGACCGAATGCCCGCACGCCGCCGATCACGGCTACAAGCGCATCTCCGACATCATGACAGCGCTGAATCCGTTCACGGGCGAGTTTTACCGCGAGGCGCTGGTCATGAGCCGCCTCACCCGCGAGATGTTCTGCCTGATGGAAGGACGCCACGTCCATCCCTCCACGCTCTATCCCGGTGGGATCGGGACGGTTCCTTCGATCCAGGTGGTGACGGATTATCTCGTGCGCCTGATGAAATACATCGAGTTCATGAAGAAGTGCCTCCCGCTGCACGACGACCTGTTTGATTTCTTCTACAAGGCCCTGCCCGGTTACGAGAAGGTCGGCCAGCGCCGCGTTTTGCTGGGTTGCTGGGGCGCGTTCAACGATCCGATGCGCTGCGATTATCAATACCGCCACATGAGCGATTGGGGCCGCGCGATGTTCGTCACGCCCGGCGTCATCGTCGACGGGAAGCTGGTCACCAACGATCTGACGGAGATCGGCCTAAACATCCGCATCCTCCTGGGCCACAGCTTTTACGAGGATTGGGAAAACGACGAGATGTTCGTCACCCGCGATCCGCTGGGGAACCCGGTGGATCGCCGCCATCCCTGGAACCAGACGACCACGCCACGGCCGCAGAAGCGCGACTTTGCCGGTAATTACACCTGGGTCATGGCGCCGCGGTGGTATGACAAGCGCACCGGCGAGCACCTGGCATTGGATACCGGCGGCGGGCCGATCGCACGGCTCTGGTCCACGGCGCTCAGCGGCCTGGTGAACATCGGATACGTCCAGGCCACCGGCAACTCGGTGAAGATGCGGCTGCCCAAGACCGCGCTCAAGCCGGAGGCGGAATACGAATGGAAGATCCCACAGTGGAGCAACGCCATCGAGCGCAACCGCGCCCGGACTTATTTCCAGGTCTACGCCGCCTGCTGCGCCCTCTACTTCGTCGAGCAGGCCATGAAGGAAATTCATGCCGGACGAACGCAAACCTGGACCGATTTCAAGGTCCCCGACAACGCGATCGGCTGCGGGTTCCACGAGGCGGTGCGCGGCGTACTCTCGCACCACGTGGTGATCCGCGATGGCAAGATCGCCAACTATCACCCCTATCCGCCCACACCCTGGAACGCCAGCCCGCGCGATTCCTATGGCACGCCGGGACCGTACGAAGATGCCGTGCAGAACACACCGATCTTTGAAGAAAACGGCCCGGACAATTTCAAGGGGATCGACATCATGCGCGCCGTCCGCAGCTTCGATCCGTGCCTGCCGTGCGGCGTTCACATGTATCTGGGCAAGGGAAAGGTGCTCGAAAAGCGCCACGTGCCGATGCTTGGCGCCCATGCATAACCCCATGGATAACATTGAATAAACCCCCTTCCCGGGCATTGCCACCGATTCACAGCCGTCAGAGCAGATTCCGCGCCGCAAGATCCTCATTGTCGAAGACAACCCCGATACCCCCGGCGCCATGGTGCGCCTGCTGCGCCACTGGGGACAGGACGCGCGCCACGCGCAGGACGGCAGCACGGCGATAGCGCAGATTAATCTCGATCCCCCGGACATCATCCTCATGGACATCGGCCTGCCTGGCCTGGATGGATACGAATTGGCGCGCCAGATTCGCGCGCAATCGGGCGGGCAGAATATCATCATGGCGGCCCTGACCGGTTACGGCCAGCCCGAGGATCAGCAGCGCGCCAGGGAATCCGGTTTCGATCTGCATCTGATCAAGCCGGTGGAGGTCGATTCCATCCGCCGCGTTCTGCAAACCACCGACCGCGCGGGATTGCGAAACAAATAAGGATTTCATCCGTTCCCACGATCCGTCGCTGGCCCGGATAATCGTGTCGGATGGACCCGGCTCTTCCTGGTCAAGGGGTGAATGCTCGTCGTCGTGGAGCTAGGCATGGCCAAGTCGAAGAGCGATCTGGGAAAATCCCAAACCGACGCAAAAAAACCCTACCGCCAAATACTCCTTCAAGAAATCAGCGAAGGCAAACACGAACTGGAACGTCCGCCCCTGGGATTGTTCCTCTCGGCGATCTCCGCCGGACTGGACATCGGATTCAGTCTCTTCCTGATGGCCACCATGCAAACGCTGGTCGGGACTTCCTTCCCCCAGCCGCTCACGCGGATATTGGTGGCGAATATGTATGCCGTGGGATTCATCTTCGTGGTGATCGGGCGCTCGGAGCTGTTTACGGAACACACCACGCTGGCGATCCTGCCGCTAATCAGCGGCCGCGCGAAGCTGCGCGCGGTGGCGCAGCTGTGGGCGGTGGTGTACTGTGGAAACATGCTGGGCGCCGCCGCGTTCGCCGCACTCACCGTGCTCATTGGTCCATCGATCCGCGTGATCGACCCGGCCGTCCTGACACACCTTGGCTCCACCGCCTGCCGGCTCGGTGGTGGCCCCATGCTGCTGGGCGCGATCCTCGCCGGGTGGCTGATGGGGCTGATGTCGTGGCTGATTACCGCCGCACGCGATACCATCAGCCAGATCGTGCTGGTTTGGCTGATCGCCGCGTCGATCGGGTTGGCACAGCTCAACCACGCGGTTGCCGGAGCGGTCGAGGTCTTCGCCGGTGTGTTTGTCCACGATGGATTGAAGGTGGCGGACTTGGGCCATTTCCTGCTATGGACAACCTTGGGCAACGCCATCGGTGGTGTTGTTTTCGTCGCACTGCTCAAATACAGCCACGCGTCGCGCGGTGAGCCCTCGGATTAGCAAAGAGGAACCCACATGGACGAATCCAGCGCCGATCGACAGTTGCATCAGAAAATGCACGAGCTGGATCGGCTCATCGCGGAATTCGAGCAGCACGCTGATCCCGCCAACCAGGCGGCCATGGCCCGGATCGTGCAAACACTGCTCGAATTCCACGGCGCCGCGCTGCGCCGCATCCTGGATCGATTGGCCGAACATCCAACCGACGGCCAAAATCTGGTCCGCGCGCTTGCCGGTGACGATCTGATCTCCAGCCTCCTCGTGCTGCACGATCTGCACCCGGATGACCTGACCACGCGCGTGCAGCAGGCACTGGAGCGCGTGCGGCCCTATCTGGCGTCCCACGGCGGGCATGTCGAGCTGCTCTCGGCCTCCCCCGATGGTGTCGTGCATCTTCGCCTGGAAGGAAGCTGCCACGGCTGCCCCAGCTCGCGCGTCACGCTGCAATCGAATATCGAACAGGAGATTTACGCCGCCGCGCCGGAGGTGACCTCCATCCTCGTCGATGGACTGGTCGAGCCGCCTCCGCCGCCAACCCAAGCGGACGGATTTGTCCCGATAGAACGTCTGGCCATTCATGGCAATATCGCTTCTACGGCGTCCTGAAAGACGCGAAGGAAATATCATGGTTTTCAAAGAGCCACCCAAGGGAACTCACGTCACCGGAACCAATCGCGGCGAACAGCTCGTGAGCGAGAAGGGCCGGGAGCCCGGGCGCGGCGCCGATGGGCCAAGTTATCGCACCGCGCGCGATTCCACCGGACTTAACCCCAAGGCGTGCGACCCCATCGACCCGCGGATGCCGCACATTCCACCCGCGTAGTCACGGCCGCGCAGGCACCGCATGGATACGCCCGCACCCATTTCGCAGCGCCGCCCCGCCGGACTGGCGCGCCTGCAGCGCCTGGCGCGACCCGCCCAGCCGATGGAGCGCTGCGAACTGTGCGGCAACCCCATCGGTCCACGGCACGAGCATCTCTTCGAGCCGAAGAATCGCCAGCTACATTGCGCCTGTGAAGCCTGTGCCATCCTTTTCAGCGCGGACCAGAGCCAGCGCTATCGCCGCGTCCCGTCGCATGTCACGGCGCTGCCCGAGCTGGAAATTTCCGCTCAGCTCTGGCAGAGCATGCACATCCCCATCAACCTGGCCTTCTTCTATCGCAGCGGCGAATCCGGAAAAGTCGTCGCCGTCTACCCCAGCCCCGGTGGTGGGGTTGAATCCCTCCTGCCCATGGATTCGTGGGAAGAAATTTCCGCGAAAAGTCCGGCCGTGACCAAGATGCAAAGCGACGTCGAGGCGGTTGTCGTGAACCATATCAAGGGACGCCGCGACTGCTTCCTGGTCTCCATCGATGAGTGCTACAAGCTGGTCGGCCTGATCCGCTCCAACTGGCGCGGCCTATCCGGTGGGCAGGAAGCGTGGCAGGCGATCGGGTCATTCTTCGACGAACTTGCCCGCCGCGCGCCCGGGCCGGGGAGGTCAGCAAATGCCTGACCTGAACTTTCATGTCGAAAGCGCCGCGCCGCAGGCCCATTCGGTCGCGCCCCTGCTCAACTTCAAGCTCAGGATCGAGCAGGCCGATACCGCGCTGGTCCAGTCGGTCGCGCTGCGCTGCCAGATCCGCATCGAGCCGGGCCGCCGGTCCTACGACCAGAAGCAGCAGGAAGCGCTGCTCGAATTATTCGGCCAGCCCAGCCAATGGGGCCAGAGCCTGCGCCCTATGCTTTGGACCCACACCAGCATCATCGTTCCCGCTTTTTCCGGCAGCACCGTGGTCGAACTGCCCGTTCCCTGCAGCTGGGATTTCAACGTCGCCGCCACCAAATATTTCGATGCCCTCGGCAACGACGGCGATGTGCCCCTGTGCCTGCTTTTCAACGGCACGATTTTCTACGCGACGGACGGCCAGCCCCTCCAGGCCGCCCCCATCGCCTGGGACAAGGAGGCAGATTTCAAATTGCCTGTCGCCGTCTGGCGGCAGATGATGCAGATGTATTATCCCAACTGCGCCTGGATCAATCTCAACCGGGATGTTTTCGATCGTTTCCGCCGATTCAAAATCCAGGCCGGGCACATGACCTGGGAACAGGCGATGGAAGATCTGCTTGCATCCGCGGAAGAGAAGGTCGGATGAACCGCGAATTGGTGGACAAGATCGTCCAGGCCGTGCTCTACGAGGGATTTATCCTCTATCCCTACCGCCGCAGCACCAAGAACCAGCAGCGCTGGACCTTTGGCTCACTCTTCCCGCGCGATTACAGCCAATCCACCTCCGCCGCCGAGCCGTGCACTATGCAGGTTCAGTGCCTCCTGCGCGGCACGCCGCAGACGCAGCTATCGATCAACCTGCGGTTTCTGCAACTCATCGATCGCCAGGTTGGGCGGCTGAGTGCGGATCATTCAACCTTCGATCCCGTGGACAATCTGCAAATCGCCGGCAAATGCCATCAAACCTGGCAGGAAGCCACCGAGCGATCGGTCGTTCTCGATGCCCGAGTCTCCGACAAATCCCACCAGATGGATTTCGAATTCGCCGCCGAGCAATCTCACGAGCCGCTGAGCGACGACGATGGACAGGTGCTCGGCGCCATCATGCGCAAGCAGTCCGCCATCCACGGCTCCCTTGATCTCTCGATCCAGCACCAGCGCGATGATGTCTACCAGTTAACCGTGCAGGTTCTCAACGCCACGCGCCTGCCGGGCCCCGTGCAAATGCCGCGCGACCAGGCCTTGCTGCATTCGATGGCCTCGACCCACCTGGTCCTCGCCGCCACGGCCGGCGAGTTTATCTCCCAGATCGATCCGCCCGCCGCTCTGGCCGACCTGGCCAGCCGCTGCAAGAACGTCGGCGCGTGGCCGGTCCTTGTCGGTGAGCCTGGCCAGGCCGATGCCATGCTCGCCTCGCCCGTCATCCTTTACGATTACCCCCAGATCGCCGCGCAAAGCCCCGGTGATCTGTTCGACGGCACCGAGATCGACGAGATTCTCTCCCTGCGCATCATGACGCTCAGCGACGAGGAGAAGCGCCTGGCCGCTGACCTCGACGAGCGCGGCGCCGCCATGCTCCGCCGCACTGAGGCCCTGGCGCGCGAGCAACTGCAGCGCCTGCACGGAACCATGCGCCCCCCGCGCACCGTCGAGACCATCCACGTCGCCGATGCCGAGCTGCGCATCGGCGATCACGTGCGTCTGCGCCCCACCGGCCGCGCCGATGCCTTCGACATCATCCTGAAGGGGATGGCGGCCACCATCCGCGCCATCGAGCAGGATTTTGAGAACCGCCTCCATGTCGCCGTGACCATCGACGACGATCCCGGCGCCGACATCGGCGCCGCCGGCAAGATCGGTCACCGCTTCTATTTCCGCCCCGACGAGATCGAGCCGATCAGCCGCACCGCCTCGGAGGCATCATGATTTCGCCGCCGCGCATCCTGGTCGCCGGAATCGGCAATATCTTCCTGGGCGATGACGCCTTCGGCGTGCACGTCGCCCAGCGCCTGATGCAGCGATCATGGCCCCCCGATGTCCGCGTTGTCGACTTCGGCATTCGCGGCCTCGATTTGGCCTACGCACTGCTCGATGGCTGCGCGCTGGCGATCCTGATCGACGCCGTCCCGCGCGGTGATGCCCCGGGCACGCTCTACGTCATGGAGCCGCAGCTTCCCGATGACTCCGATCCCGCCGCCGGGCCAGAACTGATCGAGGCGCATTCGATGGATCCGGTGAAAGTCCTGCGCCTGGTCCGCGCCATGGGCGGAAGCGCGGGCCGAATCATCCTGGTCGGCTGCGAGCCCGCGCCCATCGATGACGAAGCGGATATGATGAAGCTGTCCTCCGCCGTGGAGGCGGCCATCGAGCCGGCCACGCGCATGGTCGAATCGCTGATCACAAAATTTGCATCCGGGTCCTTAACAATGGAGGTTCAACATGTTGACTAAGAGAATTCAGAAATTGATCGACCCTTTGACCCATCGCTCCCAACACGAAGGCGTCGGACACTATGTCCGCGAGCGGGCCGGCCTGACAATCGGCGGCATCGTCGTGATCGGCGCGCTGGTCGCCCTGACGATCTGGGTCTGGCCCGAGGTGCAACGCACCATCAAGATCCATCGGATGTAGGACCCATGCACGAGCTGTCGATTGCCATCGCGCTGGTGGAAGTTGCCACCGAAGAACTGGCCCGCCAGGGCGGTGGGCAGATCACCGCCGTTCACCTCAAGCTCGGCCCGCTCTCCGGTGTCATCCGTCAGGCCCTGGAATCGGCCTATGAGCTGGCCTGCGAGGGCTCCCCGTTGGAAGGGTCTCGCCTGGTGATCGAAGATGTCCCGGTGGAAATCGACTGCCCGCAATGCCGCTGTCATCGCCCGGTGGAATCGATCCAGGAGATGCGCTGCAAAGTCTGCGGAACCTTCTCCGCTGAGATTGTGCGCGGCCGGGAGCTTGAAGTGGTTGCACTGGAGATTTGCGATGAACCCGCCCCGGTTGGTTGAAGTCCGCCAGAAGGTGCTCAAGCAGAACGATGTCGTCGCGCGCGCTCTGCGCACCCGTTTCGCCGATGCCGGTGTCTTCGTCGTCAGCCTGGTCTCCAGCCCCGGCGCGGGCAAGACCCAGTTCCTGGAGCACACTCTCTCGCAACTGCTTCGCCGCAACCAGCGCGTCGCCGCGCTGGTGGGCGACCTGGCGACCGAGAACGACGCCACCCGCCTGGCGCGCAGCGGCGCCCCGGTTCGCCAGATCGTCACCGGCACCGTCTGTCACCTCGAAGCCGAAATGGTCGCCAGCGCCCTGGGCGATTGGAACCTAACCGAGCTGGATTTCCTCTTCATTGAGAACGTCGGCAACCTGGTCTGCCCCGCCAGCTACGACCTGGGCGAAGACCTGCGCGCCGTGCTGATGTCCACCACCGAAGGCGAAGACAAGCCCCTGAAGTATCCCACTATCTTCAACACCGCCGATATCGCGATCATCACCAAGATCGACCTGGCCGAAGCGACAAGTTTCGACCGCCCCACCGCCCACGATTCCATTCAGCGTGTCCGTCCCGGCATGGCGATCCTGGAAACCTCCGCCCGCAGCGGTGTCGGGATGACCCAGTGGATCGACCTGCTGGAATCCCGCCGCGGGGAAAAGCCCGCCTCGCCGCCGAAGCTGGCCAGTTCCGCTGCCGCCGCATCATCGGTGTAATCCTCGATTGCCGCTTGCAATATCCGCTGCCGGTGCAGGCCTTGGGAGGGGATTTACCTCGAAGGAACCTTCATAAATGTTTTTGGCGCAAGGTACGAACTGAGATTGGCGCAGGCTTCGGCCTGAACCCTTTGTGACGCAATGGCTTGAAGGGCAACTCCTACAACTCCGAGCTTAATTGTGGGAGACGGGTACGGCCGGGTTTGAGGATTCGAGTTTGTTCAATGTTAAACCAATATAGGCTCTTTTTTCTTCGGCAAACGGTCGGCATACCGACGCGGCATGAACAAGTCACACTCGGGCAGGTTCCGTCGAACGGCGATCTGTCTTCCGACTTCTTATGCGATTCAGCGCCCATAAATGGGCCATTGCCATCGGATAAGCGACGTGGATAGAGCCAGCCGCATAAATTGTGCCGTATATAGTGCCGTAGAAAACAGCCACTACCAACTCGGCCAATATCGAATGCTCGCCAGCGTCTACTTGCCAATCCACTGTAAACACAACCACCCAGCCGAAGATAATCGCCATGAGAAGCGAGAAGGGAATCGGCCAACCGAAAATCCTGTATGGCGTCAAGGGGTTACGCAGAAAAGGGTATGCGATCGCGGAGGCCAGGGCACTAACGCCAATGAGGGTGCCGATGCCATGCGTATTGGGGCGGACGATGGTCGCGGCGAGGCTGACGGGGATTGAAAGGGCCAGACACCACAACGGCCCCATGGCAATCCCCACGAACGCATAAAGCACAAGCGCGACCGCCCGACGAATGGCGATCTTCCGGTCTCCGGTTCCCTGATCAGAGCCTTGCATATCCGTGTAGTTTAACAGTCTCGAGACAGCGCTTAAGAATATACTTATCGAACTGTTCAGTGCCATCTAATGGCCGAGCGTCGCAACAAAAACTAGCTGCGTCCGGCTCTGTCTCGATGCTTCGAAATAGACCATCTTTGGCTGCTGGACCCGCCAGGGAACCCACGTATCCCTCGCAGCTCATGCCCAAACATTCAATTTTCCAAGAGCATCGAGACAGAGCCGCTGCGTCCCCGTTTCATTTCCTTAACTGGACCTCGGAATCGCCGGCTCGCCTGAAGCTTTTAACCATGAGCTGAAGGAAGGCTTAGCCGAGAGGATGAATTTTAACGAAAGCCGCCAGTTTGCAACCGGGGTCGGAGGTTCGAATCGGGGGCGCGTTCTGACCCCGCGTGCGCAATTATCGGGACGGGGTTCCGAGCACGCTCTCGCGCAGGGCACCAGCTCCTCGATGGTCTTGGTCTTGCGTACATAGGGCGGAAGAATCTTGGAAGTGAAGCGCAAACGAACGCCGTTCTCGTCCAGCCGGCGATCGTCCACACGCGGCTAGGTACGACGATGAGCATTATTGTCAGTGTATTTCCGGTTCATCCTGGCATCGCCGGACATACAGAATTGGATAGTGTGCTTACTTATGTGGTTCAGTCTTCCTTACAAGTTTTGAAGTGACCATATCTAAATGATACTGATCGTGGAGTTCTCGGAGTGGTCGGCTTGCAAGTTCCTTGCTCAAGTCAACTTCGAGCGCTCGTTGGCCTTTACCCGGGACCATGCCGACATTAACAAACTTACTTCCAGCTTTCTTCAGGTCTCCAATCTTTGAGATTGCAATAATCCGCCCGTGCTCGTCATGTAGGATAGTTGCCTTCATTAAATAACCTCATAAATAGGCTTCCAAAAAAGCGTACTCAATGGTGCTATTGCTGAAGTTCAGAACCACCATGTAATAAATCAGCGTCGTCCCATCATCGCTCAGTTTCGACCAAATCGTACTGATACCGAGTTGATTCTGGATGGGAAAACTGATCCCAAAGAGACCCCATGGTCCTGTTCCTTCATCCGACCACTGAGCATCCGTGAAGGATGGGTTTAGCGGCACTACCGAGAGGACTGGAAGGACGCCAGGCGTGGAAGGTCTTGTGAAAGCCCAACCCACAGATTGCCCTGGAGCCAAACTGTTGCTGCCCCATTGGATCGCCAAGTCCTACCTCATTCCTTCGTGATGTCTTCTGTGAACCAGAATTTCCAGTATGGACTTTGGCCGACGAACGTCGCCTGCCGCTTTTGCAAAAAATACAGCGTATGATGCGTTGGGTCAAACTTTTGCCGGTTTTCCACCAACGTTGGCGTTGCCCACAAGGTCGGACAAGGCGGGCTGTGAAGGACGGTTGAGAAGCGGCCTGTGGCCGCAAATCCTTATCGGGGGATTTTCGCCTTTAATCCTTGCGCGGCGATTAAGATGGGAAAAGGAGGTCCGCCTGTGAAAACACCTAAAAACATCGACGTGCTATTCGTCGCGGGGTTTGGGCCGATCGTGCGCGATCCGGCCGCGAGCCGCGGGTTCTATTGCGACACATTGGGGCTGCGGTTCGAAGAAGACAGCAGCGGGTATCTGCATACGGGCGGGTTGGATGGTGTGAAGCATTTTGCGCTGTGGCCGCTGGCGCAGGCGGCGGAGTCGTGCTTTGGGACGGATCAATGGCCTGGCGATCTTCCGGTGCCGCAGGCGTGGATTGAATTTGACGTGGAGAATATCGAAAAAGCGACCGCGGAATTGAAGTCGCGGGGTTACAAACTGCTTGTTGCGATGCGAAAGGAACTCTGGGGTCAGATCGTCACGCGGCTATTGGGACCGGAAGGTCTGCTGGTGGGAATAACCTATACGCCGTCGATGCGGAAGTGAACGCTTGCCTCACGCGGCGCGTCTGCGCGCCCGGAGCGAGCCGACCAGTCCGATCAAGCCTATCGTGCCGAGCGCCGACCAGGCGGCTGGGGGGAGGGGGATGGGGGCGAATGGATTGTTCTGCACGAGGATCGGGCCGGGCAGGTAGAGGCCCTGGTCCAGCGTCACGTTCTGAAAAACTCCTGATTTCGAATACTCATCGATGTTCCAGACTCCGTTTACTCCGGTGGAAACAAACAGATCGTTCCCGGATACCGCGATGGAGCCACCGCCGGACAGCCCCGTGATCAGAGAGGCGTTTACCGTCGCACCCGATGTCGTGTATTCGGAGACCGTGCCGGGGGCGTCGGGTCCGAGGCCCTCGCTGTTGAGAAAAACGTCCGATCCGGATACGGCAAAGCTCTCGGTGAGGTCTGTTCTGGGAATCAAGAAAGAGTTTACGAACTTGCCTGAGGTGGTGTACTCGCTGATCGTGCCGGAGATGGTGTACGGAGTCTGGGACAGGATAAAAAGATTCGATCCCGACGCGGTAATTTGACCGGCGTTGTTCAGCCCCGAGATCAGCGAAGAGTTCACCAGGGCGCCGGATTTGGTGTACTCGGCAACCACATTCTGCGTGGTGAGAAAAAGATTCGATCCCGACATTGTCATACTATCGATGGTGGAAAGATTGCTCGGCGGGAGGGATATCAGCGACGCGTTGACGATCTGACCTGACGTGGTGTATTCACTGACGGTGCCGCCGGTAAAGCTGGCGACAAACATGTCGGGTCCGGAGACGGCAATGCCGGTTGGCTGATTCAGCCCGCTAACGAGTGTGGTCCATCCCGCGGCCGTGAATTTGACAATTGATTCTGAGTTGCCGAGGCTGTCCTCATTGCCGACAAAGATTTGCCCGTGGGCAGCCCCCGGTCTGAGTGCGATGGCGGCGAGGGAGATTAGGGCCCCGATCGGCACCGCGCGCAGCAGGAAGCGCCGCATAGATCCTCCCTCATTTCTGATTCATTCAATGCTCAGACAAGACTGGATCACCCACGATCAGTCCACTGATGACATTATATCATTTGCAAGGGGCGGTAACACGGATGTTTTTGCGAGAACCGGTGTCTACGGGTGTCGATGATCCGCCTCATTTGCCGGAAGGCGGGTATTCAGGCGGGCTTAGTGCGACGCAACTGCGCTCTGCATGATTGGCGATCAAATCGGCGCCGTGCAACGCCGGGGACGTAGCGCGACGAGGCCACCGGCGGCGGTGGCTAATAGTGCTGCTGTCGCGGGCTCGGGAATTACACCGAAGGAAAGCGGGTCATTAAGATTGGAGATCAGCGGGACGTTCAGCGCCGGGCCGGAGAGACTAAATTGGTCGATATTGCCGCTGAAATCGTCCACATAAAGAGACGATCCGAAAACCTGCAGATATTCGGGGACCACACCCGTGATCAGCGAGGCGATCACCGGCATCCCGGTTGCGATCGAATACTCGCCGACCGTGCTATTGCCGTCTGTTCCAACATACAGGTCCAATCCGTTGGGGGAGACGGCCACGCTGGTCACACCATTCAATCCTGATAGCAGCATCGGACTGACCGGTGAGCCGGTTGTGGCGCTGTACTCACCGACGGTTCCATTTCCATTGTTGGCGACGAACAAAAGTGTCCCGGAGGGGGACAGTGCGATTTGACGGGGGCCATTGAGCCCTGTGATAAAACTGGTGCTGAGCGGCGTTCCACCCGTGTCGTACTCTTTAACGGTGTTGTCGGCGTCGGAGGCGACGTAAATTAATGGTGAGGAAACCGCGATGCCGGTTGGCTCGGAGATTGCGATCAATGAGGAATTCAGGCCCATCGTTGCGGTGCTATAGTCGCCGACAACTCCATTGTTATTGTCGGTGTAATACACGTCGGTTGAAGTCACGGCCAGGCCAAACGGGGCGCCGATTCCGGTGATCAGCGACGCGTTGACCACCGAGCCGTTCAAATTAAATTGGCCGACTGAGCCCGCGGTGGAGGACGTGAAGCCATTGGCATCGGCGACATAAATCGCCTGCGCTGAAGCGATTGCCGGCACGGCGCCGACCATCAGCACAACGGCGGCGCGCAAGATTCTCGTCAAGCGAGGATGTGGAATTCTCCCCGGATTTGAATGGCTGTTATTCGTGGGCATTTTTCTCCTCCCCTTAGACAGGTCAGCGGTTATCCAAAGGCGCCGCAACAAACCGCCTTATATCCGGTTCAGTTCCCAGGGCCTATGATAGATTTCCTCTATTAATCGAAAGAATTATGGTCAGTTCCACCGACGCTGCGGCCGGGGTTGGGCGGATAGTTCAAGCCTCCGGCGAGAATCGTCATACCGCGAACGCCGTTTGGCGGTGTAGAGTTCCACATAGGCGGCCAGAACAGACGTGAGCCTCCGGCGCGTGGCTGGAGTGTGGTCCATGCGAACCGGTCGGGGTCAATACTTGGAGCAAGACACATGGAAATCAGGCGAATTGGATCTCAAGCATCCGCCAAGGGTCCGTCGGATTGGTTCACCGGGACGGTTCGAATCGACCCGCTGTTCGATCGATCTGAGCCAGCCCGCGTGAGTGGGGCCAGTGTCACTTTCGAGCCGGGCGCGCGGACTGCGTGGCATACGCACCCGCTTGGCCAGACATTGATCGTGACCGCCGGCTGCGGCTGGGCGCAGCGTGATGGCGGGCCGGTGGAGGAAATCCGGCCCGGCGACGTGATCTGGTTCTCCCCGGGCGAGAAGCACTGGCACGGGGCAACCTCGACGACGGCGATGACGCACATCGCAGTTCACGAGAAGCTCAACGGCAAGGCCGTGGACTGGATGGAGAAGGTCAGCGACGAACAGTATCGCAGGTAATCCGGTCACCTGCGGGATATAAGGCACGCCAGGAGCTTTGAGCGTTCATAAAGGAAACCAGCGATGCAAAAGCGAAAACTCGGAAAGAGCGGTTTGGAAGTTTCGGTGCTTGGGCTGGGCTGCATGGGAATGAGCTTTTCTTACGGCCCGCCCAAAGACAAACATGAGATGATCGCTCTTCTTCGATCAGCGGTAGAACGCGGCATCACGTTCTTCGACACCGCCGAAGTCTATGGCCCGTTCACGAACGAAGAGCTTGTGGGTGAAGCGCTGGCTCCGTTCCGTAAGCAGGTGGTAATCGCCACCAAGTTTGGGTTCGACCTCAGCGGCAGCGATCATCGGCCGGGCGCGGCGGGTTTGAACAGCCGACCCGACCACATCAAGCAGGCCGTCGAGGGCTCGCTCAAGCGGTTGCAGACCAACGTCATCGACCTGTACTACCAGCACCGCGTCGATCCGAACGTGCCGATCGAAGACGTGGCCGGTGCGGTGAAGGAACTGATCGACCAGGGCAAGGTGAAGCACTTCGGTCTGTCCGAAGCGGGTGTGCAGACGATCCGCCGCGCACACGCGGTCCAGCCGGTCACCGCGCTGCAGAGTGAATACTCGCTGTGGTGGCGAAAGCC
>Ga0182024_10005968_pt1 | contig 26992 bp, 21 predicted proteins | sample P32metaG_FD_120480 | JGI IMG/M metagenome (GOLD analysis project Ga0182024, IMG submission 120480) | Permafrost microbial communities from Stordalen Mire, Sweden - P3-2 metaG (Illumina Assembly) | ecosystem: Environmental > Terrestrial > Soil > Wetlands > Permafrost | place: Sweden: Stordalen...
CGGGGTACATGTGCGTTTTGTAGCGCCGTTGGTTTCTCTTGTAATGGAGAATGTGTGACCGTCGGTCGCTTCCGCGGTGACGGTGTATTCTTCGGCGACCGGGACGGTGACGGTCTTCAGGCATGCGTTGGCCGTGCTGGGGCAGCCGATGATCGTTTTCTCATACGCCTGGAGTTCGGTGATCGACATGCCTGTGTAGCTGCCGCCGTGGTCGGTGGCGTAGGTCTCCGCGGTGGTCTGGGCCGTACGTGCAAGCTCCTTCGCCGAGGCGTCGGTGGCCTTGCTCTTCTGGCTCAGGAACGACGGAATTGCGATCGCGGCGAGGATGCCGATGATCAGGATGACCACCAGAAGCTCGATAAGGGTGAAGCCACCCTCGTCTGAGGCGCGCTGGCGCAGTCGATAGAACATGTGAATCCTCCTCGGATTCGTATTCAGGGCGCCAGCCCTTGATAATCGCCGCACGCAGCGATGCGTCCCTCTTGCGAGAGGCGCCGGCTCTGTTACGCGCCCCTGTGGACGCTGACCCTTGGCACCTCGGCACTGGCTTTGTCAGCTGTGCATCGGCGGATGCGCGTACGGGCTTTAGCGGTGGCGATGGCCTGGACGGATTGGGCATCCCGAGCCTCCCCGCCTGTCGGGCCCGACCAGATCCACGAGGAGCTCACCCCGCGAAGCCCCGCGAGGCCGCTGCTAGGCAGCGGCGTCGTCGGGCGCGTCCGGCGCCGGGGCCGCCGCGGGCTCGCCCTCGAGCCACTTGGCCTGGGTATCCACCTCGGCAAGACGCACCCCGCCGCCGGCGCACCAGGGACAGGTGACGGTGCTGGGCGTACCGCCGAGGTTGGAGATCACCTGTCCGGTGCCGCGACAGGGCATACACTCCCGCGGCCCGTGGGACCCCTCCGCCTGATCTTCGCTGTCGTCTGCCTCGCTTGCCACGAGGCGATGAGACTAGCGTTCCGCGCATGAGAAGACGGCCCCCTCAGCGCCGCGCCGCATCCTGGGAGTGGGCCCTCGTGGCGCTCATCACCGCCGGGGCGGCGATCCTGCGGCTGCTCCACCTGGGCCAGGTGCCGCCGGATCCGTTCTATGACGCCGCCGTGCGAAGCATGACGCTGTCCTTCCACAACTTCTTCTTCGGCGCGTACGAGCCTGGGGGGAGCGTGTCGATCGACAAGCCGCCCGTGGACCTCTGGCTTCAGGTTGCGAGCGTGAAGCTGTTCGGGTTCACCTCGATGACACTCAAGCTGCCCGAGGCGCTGGCGGGCATCGCCGCCGTGCCGCTTCTGTTCGCGGCGCTGCGCAGGGTGTGGAGCGCGGCCGCCGCGATCGCCGCGGCGGCCGCGATGGCCGCGCTGCCGATCGAGGTGATCACCTCGCGCAGCGACACGATGGACGCCGTGATGATGGCCCTGATGGTGCTCGCCCTGCTGCTCGTCATCCGCGCATGCGACACGGGCCGCAGCGTCTGGCTGCTGGCCGCGGCGGCCGCCCTCGGGGTCGCCTTCGACGTGAAGCTGCTGGAGTCGCTGGTCGCGCTCCCGGGCCTCGCCGTGGTCGCCTATCTCGGGCTGCCCGGTCCACGCCGGCAACGCCTGCTGAAGCTCGCCGCGGGGGCGGCGGTGTATGTGGCCGTTGCCCTCGCCTGGCTGACGGCGACACTCGTCGTTCCAGCACACGAGCGGCCATACGCGATCGGCTCGACCAACGGCAGCGCGTGGAATGCGGCGTTCGTGTTCAACGGCAGCGACCGCCTGGCCGGCAAATCGCCAGAACCCCAGCAGACCGCCTATGAACCTGGCCACCGCTATCCCGTGGCGACCCAGTCCGAGCGCGATCACATCCCCATAGTGCCTCCGTCGCCCACGCGCCTGCTGGCTCGGGTCGGCCCGCTGTCAGGCGAGCGGCTGGGGATCGAGCTCCTCGTGGCGCTGCTGCTGGGCATACCGGCGCTGCTGCTGGATGCACGGGATCGAACGATGAACCGATCCGGGCGCGAGGCCGAGCCGCAGCCGCAGCCCGAGGCGGATATCGCGGACGCGCCCGTGAGCGACCTCGATCGGACCCGGCGTGCGCTGGGCGCCGGACTGGTGGTATGGGCGCTGACCGGCATCGTGCTGTTCAGCTACATGACCCGGCTTCACCCCCGCTATGTCGAGGGTCTTACCCCGGCGGTCGCGGCGATGACGGGGTTCGGCGTGGCGTGGGCGAGCAAGGCCGCCGGGCGCCTGCGCCTCGCGTTGCTCGTGGGCACCCTCGTCATCGTGGTGGTCTATGCCGAGCGCTTGCTGTACGGCCGGCCCGCTGTCTGGTGGATCGTGCTGGTTGCAGCGCTCGCTGCGATCCTGCTCGCAGCCCTCGCGCGGCTGTCGGCGTTCTCCTCGCCGCCCCGTCCCTCCCTGTTCGCGACTGCGGTGCTCACCCTGACGCTCGTCGCGGTGCTCGCGATACCCATTGCCGTCGACGCGCGCGCCATCCGCGACCGCGTAAGCGACGCCGGCTACGTCGGCGCGCTGCCAGGACAGGAGCAACAGCGCCTGAGCGCGTACCTGCTCGCCCACCAGGACGGCGCCCGAGACGAGGTCGCGGCCGAGTCGGCCACGGGGATCGGGTCGCTGATCGTCAAGGACGCCCGCCCGATCGTCGTCTTGACGAGCTACGGCGCGCGCGTCTTCACGAGCGTGGCGAAGCTGAAGCTGTTGATCGCCCACGGCGACGTGCGCTACGCCTTCCTGAACTCCAACTGCGGCCACCACGCCTCGGCCTCGGACGCCGCCTGCTCTGAACCGGCGCGATGGATCCGGGCCCACGCCACGGACGTCTCGAAACAGGCGGGTCTCAGCCGCAACAAGGTGCTGTGGCTGCTGCCGGGAGCGCCGCGATGAGCGCCGGGCAATCATCCACGCTCCAGGCGCTCGCGCTCGGCGCGCGAGGAGCTGGAAAGATCGCGCTCGACACCGAGTTCATGGGCGAGGGCCGCTACCGGACACTCCTGTGCCTCGTCCAGCTCGCGATCCCCGACGGGGCGGACGGATCGGAGCGCATCGAGATCATCGATCCGTTGGCGGAGGATCTCGACGGCGCTCCGCTGGCGGCCATCCTCGAAGACCCGGCCGTACAGGTGGTCGTGCACGCGGGCCGTCAGGACATCGCTCTGTTGCGCCGGCGCTTTGGCGCCGAGATCAGGAACGTGTTCGACATCCAGGTCGCAGCCGGCTTTGCCGGGATGGGAGCGCAATCGTCGTATGAGTCGCTGCTGGCGGAGATCCTGGGTGTGCGCCTGGCCAAGAGCGCGAGCTTCACCCGCTGGGACGCGCGCCCGCTCTCGCCCGAGCAGCTCTCATACGCCCGCGAGGACGTCGTGCAGCTGCTCGAGCTGGCGGCGGAGCTGGAGCGCCGCCTGGACGGGCTCGGACGGCTGCAATGGGCCTATGAAGAGTGCGAGCCGCTCGAGCGCTCGAGCGATGAGCGCGACCCCGAGGGGATCTTTGCGCGCCTGCCCCGCATCGGCGGCCTGAACGCCTCCTCGCGTCCGATCGCACGGGAGCTCGTGAAGTGGCGCGAGCGGACGGCGGCGCGCCAGGATCGCCCGGTGCAGAGTGTCCTGAGCGACGCGGCGTTGATGGAGATCGCCAAGCGAAAACCGTCATCCAGGAACGAGCTCGAGAGGATTCGCGGACTCGGTGCGGGCGCCATGCGCAGGCGCGCGGACGAGCTGCTCGAGGTGGTGGAGCGCGCGCGCGCCCACCCACCCGACCCTCCGCCACAGCGGGCCCGGCCCCCGTTGCCCAAGCCCGAGGACGCGCCGCTCGTCTCCCTCGGCGAGGCGCTCCTTCGCGCACGCGCGGGCGAAGCCGGACTCGCCTATGAGCTGCTCGCCACCCGCGCCGACCTGCAGGCGATTGTCGCCGCCAGGAGAGCTCCCGCCGCCGGCGCCGGCGCCGGCGCGGCCGGCGCGCTGGCCGACGTGCGCACCCTGCGCGGCTGGCGTCGCGAGCTGGTGGGCGAGGAGCTGCTCGAGCTGCTCGATGGACGGGTATCGCTGTCCGTTGACGGCCGGCGGCTGCAGGTTGCCGTTCGAGGTGCTCCGGGCGCGCCGGCGAAGGATGGCGAGCGGACAGATCGGTGATTCAGGGCTCCACAGAGCCATTTCACCTATTCGATGTGGTTGTAGACTTCAAACAGCGGCAGATACATCGAAATGACGATGAAGCCCACGATGCTGCCGATCACGAGGATCATCATCGGCTCGAGGATCGAGGTGAGCGCCTTGACCGAGGCTTCGACCTGTTCCTCGTAGAACTCGGCCACCCTGTTGAGCATCGCGTCGAGCGCGCCGGTTTCCTCACCGACACCCACCATGTGGGTGACCATCGTCGGGAACACGGGCGCCTGGGCCAGCGGCGCCGCGATCGTGCCGCCTCGCTTGACCGAGGCGATCACGCCATCCATGGCTTCCTCGACCGCCACGTTGCCGCCGGTTTTGCCGGTGATCTCAAGCGCCAGCAGCAGCGGCACGCCGGCACTCGTCAGCGAGGAGAGCGTGCGCGACCAGCGCGCGACCGCTATCTGCTGGACGATCGCGCCGATCTTCATTGGAACGCGCAGCCGGAAGTGGTCCCACTGGCGGCGCCCCCACGTGGTTTTCTTCCACTTCACGAAGGCCGCAACGGTGGCGCCGGCCAGCAGGAACATGAGCCACCAGTAGCCCACCACCAGGTGAGACAGGGTCACCGAGACCTGGGTGAGGGCCGGAAGTTCCCCGCCGAACTGCTTGAAGACCCCCACGAACACCGGAACCAGGAAGGCGACGAGCGCCATCAGGACTCCGACCGCGAAGAAGATGACCAGCGCCGGATAGACCATCGCCGATTTGACCTGGCGGCGCAGGGACGCATCCTTCTGAAGCTGGTCGGCGACGCGCATGAGGGCGTCCTCCAGCACGCCTCCCGCCTCCCCCGCCCGCGTCATCGCGACGAACAGCGTGTTGAACACCTTCGGGTGGCGTTCCATCGCGTCGCTCAGCGCGAGGCCCGCCTCGACGTCCTTACGCACGGCCACGATCGTTTCCTTCAGGAACTTGCTCTCGGTCTGCTCCTCCAGCACATAGAGCGAGCGCAGGATGCTCATGCCCGAGGAGATCATCGTCGAGAGCTGCCGCGAGAAGACCGCCAGCTCCGCAGGCTTGACCCTCTTCAGGAACGACAGCTCGATCTCGCGGGAGGCGTGCTTGTCGGTGACGTCGAGGACGATCAGCCCGCGTGACTTCAGCTGGTCGGCGACCGCCTGCTTGGACTCGGCCTCGACTTCACCGCCGGCCCGGGTCCCCGCCAGATCAATGGCTTTAAAGACGTACGCGCCCATTTTCCCGCGTGCCTATGCCGCCGCGAGCGACGCGGCGCCCAGCAGTCGTCCGAGCTCCTCCGGCGTCGACGAGCGCGCTTCGGCGAGCTTTCGGGTGATCTTGCCCTGGCGCACGAGCGTCGCCAGGGAGGCGTCCATCGTCTGCATGCCCGTCGCGGAGCTGGTCTGCAGCACCGAGTAGATCTGGTGGGTCTTGCCCTCGCGAATGAGGTTGCGCACGGCCGGGTTCGGCACCAGCACCTCGCAGGCCACGACGCGGCCGGAGCCGTCCGCCGTGGGCAGCAGCTGCTGGGTCATGATGCCCTGTAGCGCGACCGACAGCTGCACGCGGACCTGTCCCTGCTGGTGAGCCGGGAACACGTCGATCACACGGTCGATCGTCTGGGCGCTGTCCTGGGTGTGCAGGGTGGCGAACACCAGATGGCCGGTCTCTGCGGCGGTCAGCGCCGTGGAGATCGTGTCGAGGTCCCGCATCTCTCCGACCAGGATCACGTCGGGGTCCTCTCGCAGGGCGGCCTTGAGGGCGTCGGAGAAGCTGTGCGCGTCGGAGCCGAGCTCGCGCTGGTTGACCAGGCACTTCTTGTGCGTGTGCAGGAACTCGATCGGGTCCTCGATGGTCATGATGTGCTCGGCGCGCGTACGGTTGATCTCGTCGATCATCGCCGCCAGCGAGGTGGACTTGCCCGAGCCCGTGGGGCCCGTCACGAGCACGAATCCCCTCGGTCTGCGGGTGAACTCATGCACCGCCGCCGGCAGCCCGAGGTCGTCGATCGAGGTCAATCCGAACGGGATCAGGCGGAATGCGGCGCCGATCGCTCCCCGCTGGTAGTAGGCGTTGACACGGAAGCGCGCGTGACCGGGAATCGAGTACGCGAAGTCCAGCTGCCAGTTGGTCTCAAGTCGCTGGCGCTGGTCACCGGTGAGGATCGAGTAGACGATCTCGCGCGTATCGGTCGACGACAGCTTCGGGTAGTCCTCGAGCGGGGTGAGGCGCCCGCGTACGCGGACCGTCGGGTGCGCGGCCGCACTGAGGTGAAGGTCAGAAGCCCTGCGGGAGACGACCTCCATCAGCAGATCTGCGAAGTCAATATCCATGCCTCGCCCATCGACAGATCGACGCACACCCATTAGCGCGGGCAATTCGCCCTCCTGCCGACTGGACGAACGTATGAATGCGGCGAGCCGGGACCTAGGAGGCGCCCGCGTCGCGCAGGGCGCCGCGCATGACCTCCAGGGGAGCCTTTCGGCCCGTCCAGAGCTCGAAGCTGACCGCCCCCTGGGCGAGGAGGATCTCAAGACCATCGAGCGTTCGCGCGCCGTGTTCGGCGGCGATGGCGAGCAGCCGGGTGGGCCCGTCCGCACGGTAGACCATGTCGACGACGTAGGAACAGCCGTCGAGCAGCTCGACGCTCAGCCCGAGCTGGCCGAGCGTGTCGGATTCGCCCGCCCCGGTCTGTGCGCCGGCGGTGAGCGCCGCCGGCGCGTGGGCGCCATCGCCGGCGGGAGCCGGGCGTTCCAGGCCGACCGACGTGCAGTTGATCAGCAGATCGGTGCGCTCGGGATCGCTGACGGCCCTCACGCCGAGATCGCGTGCCAGCGCGCGGGCGCGCTCGGGAGTTCGATTCCAGACCGACACCTCGCTGGCGCCCGCCTCGCGCAGCGCCCACGCGGCGGCGCGAGCGCTGCCCCCGGCCCCCAGTATCTGTACGCGCATATCTCGTGGCGAGGCGCCCAGGGCCGCAATCAGGCCCGGAGCATCGGTGTTCTCCGCGGCGATCGTGCCGTCGGGGGCGAACATCAGCGTGTTGACCGCACCGATCGCCCTCGCCGCCTCGCTCGGCTCGTCCGCCAGCTCGAGCGCCGCGTGCTTGTGCGGAATCGTCACGTTCGCCCCGACGAAGCCCGATGCCCCGAGCGCGCGCGTGGTCTCGCCGAACAGCTGCGGTGGAACCGGCAGCCGCTGATAGCGCCAGTCGCTCATCCCCAGTGAGCGCAGCGCGGCATTGTGGATCGCGGGCGAGCGACTGTGCGCGACCGGCCAGCCGAGGACGCCCAACCTCGGCATCACTTGCTCTTGCAGACGGGCGGATGTCCGCCGTTCTTCGTGACGGCCGTCCGGTAGGCCGCAGCGTTGCGTTCGAATTCAGCGAAGGTGCTCGAGAACACCTGCTCGCCGCATCCGTCGGCGCCGGCCACGTAGTAGAGGTAGGGGACGTGCGCCGGATGGGCGGCGGCTTCGATCGAGGCCATGCCCGGGTTGGAGATGGGTGTCGGCGGCAGGCCGGTGTGGGTGCGGGTGTTGTACGGCGATTCGATCTGCAGCTGAGCCGTGGTCAGTTCGTGTGTGTAGGTGGCGATTCCCGCCTTCAGCTCGACCGCGTAGTAGATCGTCGCGTCGATCCCCAGGGGGATCCCCTGGCTCAGGCGGTTGTAGATGACCGCGGCGATCAGAGGTCTGTCGTGCGCCGTCAGCGCCTCGCGCTCGACCATCGAGGCGACGGTCAGAAGCTGGTAGGGAGTCACGTGCAGCCGGCGCGCGCTGCGGACCTCGCTCGCACCGAACTGTTCCTTGAACGCGATCAGCTGCTCATCGACCAACCTGCTCACGTTGGCTGCGGGGTCCATGTCGTAGGTCGCCGGAAACAGGAAGCCTTCGAGCACGTCCGTACCCGACGGCGCCCCGTAGTGAGCGGGGTCGAGCAGCGGCGAGCGCCGCGAGGCGGCCCTGTAGCTGCCCGTCAGACCGGCGGCCGCCGCGATCTGGGCGATCTGAAGGCGGGTCTTCCCCTCGGGCACCACCAGCTTCACGACGGGCGGAGGAGCGATCACCTTGGCGTGGCCCGAGCCGCGCAGCGACTGCACGAGCACCAGGGCCACGATGATCACCGCGGCAAGTGCCAGCAGAGCTCCGGCACGCGCCCCGAGCGAGCGCCGGGGCCCGGGTCGGCGGGAGCTCACGGGGGCCGGGGGGAGCGCATCCGCGGGCCGGACCGGGGGGAGCGGGAGCTCTGCGGAGATCGCGTACGGCTCAGTCTCTGGGTCCTGTGGCGGCGGTGGAGCGGCTCCTGTGGCAGCCGGGGTCGAGGGTGGCGGGGCGTCGGGCGGGATGGGCGCCGGCGCGGGCTCGAGGCCACCGGCGCGGCGGCGTTCGCGCGCCTCGCGCTCGCGCGCTCGCTCCTCTTCGGTGCGTTCGCGCGCGAGCTGTGATCGGTCGTGGCGAGCCAAGGCCGAGACCCTAACGCGATCGCGCGGCCAGCCAGCTCTCCAACAGCAGCGCGGCGGCACGCGAGTCCTCGCCCTCGGTGAACGGCCCCTGCATCCCCTGGGCGATCCGTGTGGTGAAGCGCTCATCATGCATCTCAACCGGGATCGCGTCGCCGAGCTGGAGTGCGAGGCGCTCGGCAAACGCCCGCGTCTCGCGCGTCTGGTCGGTGTCATCACCGCGCAGCGACAGCGGCAGGCCGACGACCACGCGCTCCACCGCCCGCTCGCGTATGAGCTCCTTGAGCGCCTGCAGCCCGCGCCGGGTGCCGGCACATGGGACGGCCGGGATTGGCGTGACGATCGTGCCGGTGGGGTCGCTCATCGCGCACCCGCAGCGCGCGCTGCCGTAGTCAAGAGCGAGCACGCGCATCAGCCTTCAAGCGTCGCCACGATCGTGGCGCGGGCCGACTCGATCGCCTCCTCGAGCTTCTCGGGGTGGCGCCCGCCGGCCTGCGCCATCGTGTCTCGGCCGCCCCCTCCGCCGCCCACGATCTCGGCCGCCTGCTTCACCACAGCACCCGCCTTGACTCCCCGCGCGACCAGCTCAGGCGCAACGCTCGCAACCAGGTGGACGCGGCCGTCTGCGGCCGTGCCGAGGAGTATCGCCGCGGCACTGAGGCGGCCCTTGAGCCGGTCGACCACCTCGAGCAGAGCGCCGGCATCGGCGACATCGACGGTCGCGGCGAGCACCTGCGCCCCCGCGGCCTCCCCGGCGCGTGCCGCGAGCGCCTCGACGTCCACCCCGCCGGCGCCACCGGCGGCGCCCCTGGACGCCTTCTCGAGCGCCCGGCGCTCTGACTCTCGGGTTCGCACCGCCTCCGGTACGTCCTCGGGCGTGGTGCGAAGCGTCGCGGCGACCTGCCGCAGCAGGCGATCGCGCCGGCGCAGCAGTTGCACCGCCTCCGGTCCGGTGACGGCCTCGATGCGCCTCACATTGGCCGCGCTGGAGGTCTCGCTGAGGACATGGAACGGGCCGATCTCGGCGGTCGAGCGCACGTGCGTGCCTCCGCACAGCTCGCGGGAGTACTTCCCCTCGCCGATCTCCACCATGCGCACCACATCGCCGTACTTCTCCCCGAACAGGGCCATCGCACCGAGGCGCTTGGCCTCCGTAAGCGTGGTGGTGATCGGGCGCACGGGATCACCGCGGGCGATCCACTCGTTGACACGATCCTCGACGTCGCCGAGCTCATCCTCGCTCAACGCCTGGCCGTGGCTGAAGTCGAAGCGCAGCTTGTCCGGCCCCACGTAGGAGCCGGCCTGATGCACATGGTCGCCGAGCCGTTCGCGCAGCGCCGCGTGCAGCAGATGCGTGGCGGTGTGGTTGGCCTGGGTCGCACGGCGCGAGGCGCGATCGACCTGTGCCAGCACCTGCTCCCCGGGCGCGAGCGTCCCCTCCTCGACGAACACGCTCAGAACCTGGTCTTCACCCAGCCGGAGCACATCCTCCACGCGGGCGCGACACCCCTCGAGCTCGCACGCGATGGTGCCCACATCGGAGACCTGGCCGCCGCCCGCCGGGTAGAAGGGCGACTCGGTCAGCTTGAGCAGATAGCGCTCCCCCGCCGAGCCGTTTTCGTGGATGCTCTGAATGGCCCCGACCGTGGTCTTCTGCTCCTCGGTCTCATAGCCCGTGAAACGCGTCTGAAAGCCGGCGCTCTCGGCGAACGTGCCGGCCGCCGCGCGCGCCTGCGCGGCGCCGTCGGCGCCACCCGCGCGACTGTTCGGCCCATGTGCGCGGCTGCGTGCGCGCTGCTCCTCCATCAGCGTCTCGAAGTCGCCCTCGATCGATAGGCCCTCCTCGTCGAGGAGCTCGCGCGTCATCTCGTAGGGGAAGCCATAGGTGTCGTGCAGGCGGAAGACATCGGTGGCCGATACCGAGGAGCCGCCGGCGGCCCTGGCCTGCTCGATGTGGCCCCGCAGCGTGGACATCCCCTGGACGAGCGTGCGCCCGAAGCCCTCCTCCTCGGCCGACAGCCACTCGTTGATCGCTGCCCGGTGCTCGCCGAGCTCCGGATATGCGCCTCCCATCAAGTCGATCACCCTGGCCGCATAGTCGGTGAGGAATCCGGGTGCCAGCTCGAGATTTCGGCCCTGTTGGATCGCGCGGCGCATGACGCGGCGCAGCACGTAACCGCGGTCCTCGTTCGCGGGCACGACCCCGTCTGCGACCAGAAACGTCATCGCCCTGGCGTGGTCGGCGAGGATGCGCAACGCCCGGTCGCTCGCGAAGTCCTCGCCGTAGCGCCTGCCCGAGAGCTCCTCGCCCAGGTCGATCAGCGGCTGGAACTGGTCGGTCTCGAATACAGAGGCCTTCCCCTGGAGGATCGCCGCCATGCGGTTGAGCCCGAGGCCCGTGTCGATGTTGTTGGCGGGAAGCGGCCTGAGGATGGTGTTCGCGCGCTCTGAGCCGCTCTCAGCGACCGCGTCCTGCACCTGCTCGAACTGCATGAACACCAGGTTCCAGTACTCCAGGAAGCGCTCGTTCTCGCCGCCGGGGCGATCCTCGGAGGATCCGTAGGCCGCGCCGCGGTCGATGTACAGCTCCGAACAGGGTCCGCAGGGCCCGGTGGGGCCGGCCTGCCAGAAGTTCTCAGAGCGCGGGCATTCGACGATCCGCTCCGGCTTCACGCCCAGCTCTCGCCAGCAGGCGATCGCCTCCTCGTCGGGACCGAGCCCGAGGGCGTCGTCACCTTCGAACACGGTCACCCAGATGTCCTCATCGGCGAAACCAAACACCTCACCCGAGAGCTGCCATGCGAATTCGATCGCCTCCCGCTTGAAGTAGTCGCCGAACGAGAAGTTGCCGAGCATCTCGAAGAAGGTGAGATGCCTGGCGGTATTGCCGACGTTGTCGATGTCCACCGTCCGAAACACCTTCTGACAGCTCGTGAGACGTGGCGCCAGCGGCGTCTCCTCGCCGAGGAAGTACGGCTTGAGCGGGTGCATCCCCGCCACGGTCAAGAGCGCGGAGGGGTCGTGTGCGGAGGGCACGAGCGAGCCCGATGGGATGCGCTTGTGCCCGCGCTCCTCGAAGAAGCTCAGATACCGCTCGCGGATCTCGTCAGAAGTCATGGCGCGAGCCATCTTAGGGTTCGTGCACGCGGTTGGGCCGCGCCCGCGGCGCTAGGCTGCGATGGTTCCGTAGCCGACGACCACGTCGCCGGCGTACATGCACGCGAGCTGGCCGGGGGCGGTGCGCTCGGCAGGCTCGGCGAGTTCCACCTTCATGCGCTCGTGGCGACCAGCGCTCTCCTCGCCGGGCAGACGGCAGGCCAATCGGCGCCCGTGCGAGCGCAGCCGCAGGGCGTCGACGCAGCCCCCGTCGCGGTGCAGCGTCGCCTCGCGCACGGCCATCCCGCGGACGAGCAGATTCTGACGGGGGCCGACCGTGACGGTGTTGGCGTCGGTATCGGTCGACAGCACGTACAGCGGGTTCGTCCCCCCGATTCCCAGCCCGTGGCGCTGGCCGACGGTGAAGACGTGCGCGCCGGCGTGCTCGCCGAGCACGAGCCCCTCCGGGTCCAGGATCGAGCCCGGCCTCCTGCCGATGCCGCCGTGACGCTCCAGAAAGGCTCCATGGCGGGTTCCCGCGAGGAAGCAGAGATCCTGGGAATCCGGCTTGCGCGCCACCGCGACACCCTCCCGCAGCGCCAGCTCGCGGACCTCGTCCTTGCGCATGTCTCCGAGCGGAAACCGCATGCGCGCGAGCGAGTCGGGCGCGAGCGCGGAGAGCACATAGCTCTGGTCCTTGGCATGGTCGGCGGCCGTACGCAGCAGCGGACCGTCGCATACTCGCGCGTAGTGGCCGGTCGCGAGTGTCTCAGACCCGAGACGGTCGGCCAGCTCGAGCATGGCGTCCAGCCGGACATTGCCGTTGCAGCGCACGCAGGGGTTGGGTGTTTCACCGGCAGCGTGGTCTGACAGCCAATGATCGACCACCCCGGCGCGAAACTCGGCGCGCAGGTCGATCGACAGGTGGGGCATGCCCAGGCCGTGGGCCAGCTCGCGCGCCCCTCGCACGGCCTGCGCCGAGCAGCAGCTGCTCTCACCGTCGTTGTCGGGGTCCGACCACAGTTCGAGCGTGACCGCGACGGCCTGCCCGCCGTCGCGCACCGCAAGGAGCGCCGCCACGGCGCTGTCCACCCCGCCGCTCATCGCCACCAGGGTGCGCTCGGGCGTGTGCTCGAGCGCCGCCTGCTCGCGGGCCGCAGCGCCGAGCGCGCGGTGCAGGGCGTCGGCCGCCAACTCGGCCGCGTGGCGCTTGGCCACGCTCAGCCCACCCAACTCCTGCGCGATCTCATCGGCGCCGATCCGCGCCGCGGACAGAAGCCCGCCGCCGCGCACCAAGCTGACGGCGGCACTGCCCGCCGCCACGCTCGCCCCGCATCCGCTCGCGTCGAATCCCGCGTCTGCGATCCGCCCGTCGACGCTGTCTGAGTCGACAGCGACGGAGATGCGGATCAGGTCCCCGCAGGCAGCGCCGCCCGCGGCGCCGGTGCAGGCCTGCACGGGCGTGTGACCGCGCCCCAGCGGGCGTTCGAGATGATGAACCAGGCCCTCGGCGATCGTCACCGGTGGAGTGTAGGCGCTACGCGTGGCGCGCTTCGGCGATCGCCTGTTCGATCGAGAAGCTGTCAGTCAGGCCGGTCAGGGTGGTCGTCTGCCCGTGCTTGTTGACGATCAGGATCGTTGGCGTCTGCAGGACCTGCACGTCGCGGGTGATCGAGCCGAACGATCCAACCTGGGCGGCGCGCGCATCGTGAATCGCGAGCTTCCCCCCCTGCGTGTGACCGACGGCCTGCAGTTCCCGCTGGACGGTCTGATCGACCGACGATTTGGAGTTCCAGAACAGAACCGCCACCGTCTTGCCCTGCTTCAGCTCCGCTTCCACGGCCGCCTGCATTCGCGGCACGGACTTTGCCGACGCTGTGCTCGGCGTGGTCGCGGGGCTGGAGGCGACCTTGGGGGCGGTGGCCGGATGCGTAGTGACAGGTTTCGACTTGACGTGGACGGTCACCGCGTGCGTTTTGGTGGAGGCCTTGGGGACGGCCGGTGAGGTGGCCGCCGTGGGCGTCGAACCCGGAGCCGAAGCGCCGCCGGTCCCGTTGGGAGAGGGACTCGAGGCCTGCGCGGACTTTTCGGCGAGCTGCTTTTCGTTAAGCCTGGCCGTCGCGACCGCTTCGTGGGCTCTGGCGATGGCGCGCGTCAAGCCTTCCACCCCCGGGGCGGAGCCGTGATAGACGCTGCTCGGCGCCGCGGCCGGTTCGTTTGCCGAGGATGAGCCCGAGACCGACGCGGAGGACCCGCCGGCCTTTGCCGGCTGGGCGGCGGCGGGCGCGGACGCGGACGCCGATGGGCTCGAGCCACCGGTGCTGGCCGAGTGTCCCTGCAGGGCAAAGAACCACACCGCCGCCAACAGGCCCACCCCCAGCAGCGCGATCTGAAACGGGCGAGAGATCTGTGTCATTGCCCCCTCCTTCGGCATTTCGCCGGCAAGAGTTGAACCGAGCAAAACCCGTTGGACGCCTCGCAACCCTGCGGCCCCGGGCCAGCGGGGCGCAACGACGGCCCGCTCAGAGCGTGCGCAGCCCCCGCAGAACCGCGTGAATGACCGTGTCGGTGGCAATCCGCTCCTGCCCGCCGCCCTCCATGTCCCTCAGCACCGTGGCCTCAGCCTCCACTATCGCAACGTAGCGGGCGCCCAGTGCGTTCGCGTAGCCGAGCTGACCCTTCAGGGACCGTCCGCCGAGCTCCATCCGCGCCCGCAGGCCGGCCGAGCGAGCCTCGGCCAGGATGCCGAACGCAATCCGTCGGCTACCCGGCTCCTCGAACGCCACGAACAGCTCGACCGCCGTGATGGCGGCGGGTTGCAACTCGCCTGCAAGCATCATCCGCTCGACCCCTGCGGCCCAGCCGACACCCGGCGTCGGAGGGCCACCCAGCTGCTCCACCAGGCCGTCGTAGCGTCCTCCCCCTCCGACACCGCTCTGCGCCCCGAGCGCGTCAGAGGTGAGCTCGAACACCGTCCGTGCGTAGTAGTCCAGGCCCCGCACAAGCGTGGGATCGACCTCGTAGGCGATGTCCGCCACATCCAGCAGCCCACGCACCTGCGCGAAGTGCTCCGCGTCGTCGTCGTTCAGGTGCTCGAGCAGCCGCGGCGCGCCCTCCATCACACGCTTGGTGGCCTCGTGGTCTGAGTCGAATGCGCGCAGGGGGTTCAGGTCGATCCTGCTGCGCACGTCCTCTGAGAGGCTCCCCTCGTTCGCGCGCAGGTGAGCCTTGAGAAGCTCGCGATACTCGCCCCTGGTCTCGGCGCTGCCGAGACTCGACAGGCGCAGCCTGGCGCCGGTGACGCCGACCTCCTGCAGAAGCTCCACGAGCAGCGCTATCGACTCCGCGTCGAGGGCCGGATCATCGGAGCCCAGGGCCTCGGCTCCCACCTGCCAGAACTGCCGGTAGCGTCCGGCCTGGGCGCGCTCGTGGCGGAAGAAGCTCGACAAGTACCACAGCTTGACCGGCTGGCGGCGCTTGTGCATGCCATGTTCGACATAGGCGCGGCACACCGGCGCTGTCCCCTCCGGACGCAGGGTCAGCGAGCGTCCGGCCTCGTCGGTGAAGGTGAACATCTCCTTGCGCACGATGTCCGTTGACTCGCCCACGCCGCGCGCGAACAGCTCGGTGGCCTCGAACGCCGGCGTCTCGATCCGCTCATAGCCCGCGCTCTCGAGAATCGCGCGTGCGCTTGCCTCGAGCGCGGCGCGGACACTGGCCTGCTCGCCGAGCACGTCGAATGTGCCGCGCGGTGCTTTGAGCTTGGGGGCGCTCAACTTCCGGCTGCTGCCGCGCCCGGCGCAGCCGTCGCATGCATCGCGGACCGCAGCTCGGCCAGAAACGGATTCGTGTCGCGCTCTCGTTCGAGCGTCGTCACGCCCATGTGTCCTGGGTAGACGGTGGTCTGGGGGGAAAAGCCTCTCAGCAGGGCGCCGATCGAGCGCTCGAGCGTCGCCCAGTCGCCGCCCGGCAGATCGACGCGGCCCACCGACCCTTGGAACAGCACGTCCCCGGACAGCAACGCCGGGGCCGCCCGATCCCCGCGCTCGCCGCTGCTCGAGGCGTCCTCACCGTCCGTCCTCGATGATGAGATCGCATAGGTGACGTGCCCGGGGCTGTGACCGGGAGTGAACACCACCTCGATGTCCAGGCCCGCGAGGCCGAACCTCTCACCGCCCGCGACCGTGTGGTCGGCCTCGTAGCTCTCGAATGGCCCGAACCCGGGCGGAACCCAGCTCATGACATCCGCCAGCACGCCGCGCTCGATCTCCGGGCAGTACACCGGGGCGCCGGTCTCCCTGGCAACCTCGGCGACCGCGCCGATGTGATCGAAATGGCAGTGGGTTATCAGGATCGCCTCGATCTGAACCCCGAGCGCATCCGCTGCGGCGAGCAGACGACCGGCCTCGTCGCCCGGGTCCACGATCACCCCGCGATTCGCATCGGCGCCAGAGCGGACGATGTAGGTGTTCTCTCCGACCGGCCCGACGGTGAACGCGCGCACGTCCGGGGCGCTCATCGCGGCGGCGCCTTCCCCCTGATGCGGCCTGCGCCCATCAGGGCGCCATCCTTCCCCCAGCGGTTCGCTTGGCCTTGTTTCGCATGCGGCGTTTGAACATCCACACGTCGGTGTAGTAGCTGATCGGCACATACAGAAGCAGCACGACCGGGAACAGCTTGATGGCCTCGTTTGGCTTGTTGATCAGGAACAGGCTCACGAGCAGCATCAGCACGGCGGCCGCCATGGCCCGGTAGAACGCGCTGGTCCATGTGGGCGGCCGGTCTCGCCGGTCGGGGAGCTTTGCCTTTGCCCGCGCAGCGTCCCCCGCCTTGCCGCTCTTCTCCGCCGCGGTGGGCTTGCGCCCTGTCCGACCGCGCGACTCGACGACGCCGGCGGCGTTCCCGCGATGCTTGGTTTGACGCCTGCGCCTGGTCGGGGCCATGGACTAGAAGCCTAGTGCGTTCTCGATCACGTGGCGACCGGCGTCGAAGCCGGACAGCGTGAGGTCGGCCGGAAAGCCCTCCAGCGCCGCACGCGGCGCCAGCCCAACCAGTTCGGCGCCGTCCACCCGGGCGTGCCGTCCCACGGCCTCCACCGCCACCGCGAGACTGACGTCCAGCGGGCGCTCGATGTTCATCGAAACCTGTGCGACCGCGCCGCTCAGCTGCACTCCCATCGCTCGCACCCCGGGCAGGCCCTCCGCGCCCCCCTCGCGGATGAGGGCTGCGATCGCGCGCGCATCCTCGACCGTCCCTGGCGCGGCAAGCTGCACGTTGAACGCCACGAGCGGCTCCCTTGCCGCGACCAGCGTCGCACCGGCCGTCGGATGCAGCCACGATGGGCCGAAGTCGGGACGCAGGCCGCCATCCGCGCCCGCCGGCGCGGCCATCCTCTCGGCCATGCCCACCACCCCGCCGCGGCGCAGCTCCGCCCGGGTCCTCGTCAATCCGTGACCGTCAGCGGTGAGCTCGCCATACAGAAACACCGGCACGCCGAGCTCCTCTGCGACGCGGTCGGCGAGCACCAGCGCCTCCGCGCAGGCCGCTCCCCGAGCGTTGGAATCGAAGTACACGATCGGAGCCACGTCGAGGGCACCGACGTGGGGATGCTCACCTCTGGAGGCGCGGTCGCCGGAGCGAGCGTCCATGACGTCGATCCGCTCGACCGCGATCCGGGCCCCTGCGAGCACCGCGTCGGCGAGCTCTCCGGGTCGCCCGCACAGGGTGAACACCGAGCGATGGTGATCCGCGTCTGCGTGCGTGTCCAGCAGCCGCACCCCGCCTTCGCCGGCGAGCGCGTCCCCGATTGCCGAAACCGTCCGCAGGTCGCGGCCCTCCGATACGTTTGGGACGGCGAGCAGGATTGGGGGCGTCATCTGATGCTGGCTAAACTGCGCCACCCCGCCGGAGTAGCTCAGCTGGTTAGAGCAGCGGAATCATAATCGGCACAGGTAGCGGTGTCGGGCGTGGTGGACTCCGACAATCCTACTGTTAGAGCCGAATCCGACCCTCCCAGCGCCGACGGAGCGGTGGCGGACGGTGTGGGGGATCGTTGCACTTTGTGTGCACCCTCGCCGATCATCAAGCCCTCGCCGATGCCGTCGTCGAGCAGGTCGATGTACACGCTCAGGGTGAACGCTGCCGAGTGATGTCCGAGCCAGCGCTGCACCTGCTTTGCGTTGCGTCCCTCGTCGAACAGCATGGACGCGCACGTGTGCCGGAAGGTGTGGAGCCCAACCCACGGGACGCCCGCCTCCTCGGCCGTAGGCTTGAGCACCCGTCCGAAGACGTTGCCGGGGTTCAGCGGCGAGCCGTTGCCCGCGGCGAAGACCGGCTGATCCTCGCCGCCGCCCCACTCGCTCCCCTTGCGGAGCTCGCGCAGCGCCAAGACGAGCGAGTGCTCGAGCGGGACGTCACGGCGCCCCTGCTTGCTCTTGGGCGCTCCCATGCGGCCCTTCACGAGCGCTCTGCGGACCTTCACATGCGGGTATGAGCCGTCGAGCTCGAGGTGGCGCCACTGCAGCGCGATGACCTCGCTTATGCGCAGCCCGGTCGCCGCCAGGAAGCGGAAGAACAGCTGCCAGCGCTCCGGAAGCACCGTCAGCAGCGTCGACAACTCGTCTCGCTTGAGTGCCTTGACCTCATCGGCTTCCGAGCGCTCGGCGGTTGGACGGTGCGGCAGGTCCACGTCGCGTGCGGGGTTGGAGCGGATGGCTCCCTCGCGTACCGCGGTCGCAAGGCAGGAGCGGAGCGCGGCCATGATGTTGGGCACGGTGGCGTCCGAGAGCCCCACCCGCCGATCCTTGTCCTCTTTCGTCGGCGCGGGCCTGGTCTGCTCGCAAAGCCAGCCAATGAAGCCTGCGACCTTCACTGGCGTTAGCTCCGTGAGTTTCAGACGCTCGGGGAAGTAGCCGCAGACGTACTGGTCGACCTGGCGGCGGTATTCGTCGCGCGTGCCCTCGCGGAAGCCGCGCCGGCCGCGGCCCTGGTGGCGCTCGACCCACTCGCGTGCTTACTCGTGCAACGTGATGCGGGAGCGCTCCTCGAACTCGCCGCGGGCGATGTCCGTGGCCCTTGCGCGCCCACCCAAAGCCTAACGCCGTTAAGGCTCCACGGCAACACGCCGGCCCGTTCCGGCGGCGACCCCGACTACCCGAAAACGGCCGGATCCGCGCCGCTCGACCGCCGTCCTGCCCAAAACCAACGCCACAAACGCGTTCTGCGGCCCTCAACAGGACCCCGGCGACCGATCCGCTGCTCGAAATCTCGTCCTAAATTAACCGCCAACCCCTTGACTTTCATCGGTCGTCCGGAGCGGCACTGCTGAGCCCGTCGGTCGCGACGACCGCTTCGCCGCGGGCCCAGTCGCGCTTCCTCGACCTGACGATCGTCGCCAAGCTGTCCTGCGCCCTCGCCAGGGCGCAAGTCGTCCCACTCGCCGCGTAGCCGATCCACGTCGCCTGCGGGATACTGGGCGGGCGATGTCGCAGGAGAATGTACCTGCAGGGACGGTGCGGCGCACGCGGTTGAGGCAACTCGGGATCGTCGCGGGGATCGTCGGCGTGATCCTAATCGCCACTGCCTGCAGTTCTACAAACGACACCCCGAAGCCGAACAGCACGCAACCGGTGAGGTCGCGCGCTGACATTGCGTCGCTGCTGGCAGGCATCCCGCAGCGCGGAAACACAATGGGCGACCCAAAGGCCCCGGTAACGCTTGAGTACTTCGGCGACCTGCAGTGTCCGTACTGCAGGAAGTTCACGCTCGGCGTGCTGCCTTCGCTGATCCAGAGCTATGTGCGCGGCGGGAAGCTGAAGATCGAATACCGCTCGTTGGAGACCGCCACGCGCGACCCGGAAGTCTTCAAAACCCAGCAGGTCGCGGCACTTGCTGCAGGGCAGCAGAACAAGATGTGGTACTTCATCGAGCTCTTCTACCACGAGCAAGGCGAAGAGGACAGCGGCTACGTCACCGAAAGCTACCTCCAGGGATTGGCGCAGCAGGTGACCGGGCTCAACCTGATCGCCTGGACCGTCGCGCGGAACGACACGGAACTCGCAAACACCATCAGCAGCGACGCACAGGTCGCCAACAGCGCAGGTTTCACGGGCACCCCGTCGTTCGTGCTCAGCAAGCCCGGGGGCAGGCTGTATCGACTCAAAGTGGGCACGTACACCGAAGCGGCACCCTACGACGCCGCCATCGAGAAGCTGCTGAAAGACTAGCTGTAGCTAGGCCGAAGCCGCAGGCGGAAGCGACCGTGAAGCCAGGACAATACGCCACGATTCCCTCGCAGACTCACCGAGTCACATTTCGCGTCACCGAAGACGCACGAGATCTCGTGCACCTCTCAGGTCAGGCGAATATCAACCGTCAGCACGGTCGGTCGGCGGTCTATTGGGCCGTGGCGTTCACCAGCGGACAGGCTCCCATCGACGGCCGTGTCCTGAGGGAGAATCTCAGAGTTCCCGCGGGCGGGTACTACAAGTCCGGCAGCATGGGCGTTTATCTGCATTTCGGAGAGTCGGGCGGCTGCGGGTCTACGAGCACCAAGACCGCGACCACCCCGGCCACGACATCCACGACAGTCTCGAAGCCTGCGCCGACGAGGGCTCAGTTCATTGCGCAGGCGGACGAAATCTGCAAGACGGCGCACGCCAAAATTGCGCCCCTCAAGGCTCGCGCGGAAGCATTGCGAGGGCAGTCGCAAAACTCGTCGACGTACAAAAACCTCGCGTCGCTGTTACGTGAAGACGTTGCCATTTCGCGCGCCGTGCAGAAGAACCTCCAAGCGCTCCCACAACCGCCCGCCGATACCGCGACAATCGAAAAGATGCTTGCTGGCTTCTCGGAAGAGATCACGGACAAAAACAACGCCGCGGACGCGGTTGCACACGAAGAAATCTCCGGGATTCAAGCCGCCAACACAGCGGACAAGAAAGCCAACGCGTTCGACGAAGGCTTGGCGCAGGGCTACGGCATGAAGTTCTGCGGCAAATCGGAATGATTCCGCTTGAGCAGCAGCTTCGCAACGGCGCGAGGAGGTTCTGGACTCGCTCAAGGGCGATCAGCGCAAAGCGCTCGAGACCGGGAGCGGGCTGGACCCAGCGGAGAAGCTGGAAATCATCGGCAGGGTCACTGACGGGCTCTGGGAATCCCTCCTCGACATCGCCCGAGGGGTAGACCAGCTCAAACGCTGACGGACCTCAACGGCTTCGGGGGCCCGTTTAGACCTCGGTGCTGCGGGTATTAGATGGCTCCTCCTGGATTTGGCGTGTGTTTACCCTCCCGCCGAGAAAGCACCTTGCAGCGCGCTCGCAGCCTTCGCCCCCCTGGAGGCTGCGAGTCGTTGTGGGCCCGTCCGTGGAACCCGCGCCGCGTGGACGAACAGCAGTGGGGCCCGCCTGGACTCGAACCAGGGACCTACCGATTATGAGAACGCGCAAATGGCTTATCGCGCCGCATCGCTCGGCAGAATATGGCTTATCTATGCGGAATCGTGCCGAGGCCGTGCGGACGATGCGGGGCGATGAGGGCTTGAAAACGCAGCGGTTTGCGGGCTGCTGCCTTTCAAGGCCGGTGTCAAGGCCGGGGGGTTAGCACGTACATAGGGAGAGGTCGTTTGGAGCCAACTCCTGTTTCCAACCAGCGTCACTCGGGGCAGCGTCCCGTGGTCGCAGCCAGGGGCGTCACCCGAGTCGCCAACTAAGGGGACGCGCCTTCGACGCCGTTTAGTTCGCGTGCCAACTGCTTTTCCTTGGGACTTTCGGGGGGTCCGACCGCTCCCGTGATCGTGACCACCTGTGGAGGCGACTCGCCTTTGACGCCGCTTAGTTCGCGCGCCGACTGCTTTTCCTTGGGACTTTCGGGGGGTCCGACCGCTCCCGTGACCGTGACCACCTGTTCTCGCGGTTCAGGTGCCGCAGGACGGTGGCTGGGCGTACTGCCACATCCCGCTAGCGGGGATACGCCCACGGCCAGCGCCGCGAAGATCAGTCGCACTCGCATGTACACACGACCATACTCGGGACGCTCGGCTGGTTCGACGGACGAGGTTGGCAAGACAAGCGGCTCGCCCAAGTCGCCGTCGAGTAGATGCACATGCGTCGCCCATTTGGGGGGCGCGTGCTGGGCATCACTCAGGCGGCTTGTCGGGGGCCAGCGGTTTCCGCGCTCATCGTACTCCTTGCCACACCTCCGATCAGCGGCGCTGTCGCCTCGCCGGCCATCACTCGGCCCCTAACAGGGTCCCGATGTTGACCAGGAACGTTCACTCGTTTCCTCGCAAATACTGCGCGGGCCCGCCAGACCCACTGAATGACGGACCCGCGCCTTCCGCGCGGGTGAAAGGAGGCAAAGCCCCGCGCGTGCGATGCCCTACGCAGCGGGCGGCGGTCGACACCGCCTACCACAGTGTTGACAAGAGCGATCGCACGATGAAGATTCGTGGTCAGATCACCAGCGGGGCGCGCTGGCGCGACCGTTCCGCCTCTCGGGCTTCGTGCGCACGAGCATATCCTTGGCTCGACTTCATCAAGTGCTCGTGCGCAAGCGCCCGCTCAGCATTCGCGAGCCGACTGCGCATTTCAGGAGACGCGTGCTGCACGCCCTTCGTGATCCGGGTCCGGTGGTCGTGCAGATCGACTAGCGCCTTCTCGATCGCGTCCTCGTCACCATTGCCAATGAAGCGCGCCGGGCGGCCGTCGGTGACCGAGCGCAGCTGGCCGAGCATTCCACCCACTGGCGCCTCGTCGACGTGAGGTGACAGTGCGCGCAACGCTACCTGCACCGCCCTTTGTGCCTCGGGGGAAAGCTCGTCCGCGGTCCCAGGGAGACCGCTGCGGGGGTTGCGAGGGTCGATAGGCGACTCTGAGTTCACACTCTGCGCGTCGTCCTTCAGGATTCGGTCCGCCTCGGCCTGCCAAGCACGTGCGTCAAGTACGGGTGACGGTGAAATTATCTCGTAGTCGGCGAGCGTGCGACTGCCATCTGCTGGCATGTCTCTTGCGCCGTGGTCTGCCTTGGTCAGCAGAATCTGCGGGGCTTTGAGGGGTCGCGGATCACGCACGGCGGCGCGCGAGACCAGCGACACCGTGCCGACCCTGAGGTCGCGTAGCTGATTGGGCATGTTTCACTTTCCTTTCGGCTTGGGCTCGGGTGCCGGCTCACCGTCGGCGAGAGGACGCAGGCTGCCTGGGGCCGCGCCCTCGAAGTTGAGCAGGCCACGCGGGAGTCCCGCCTCGACCATGTGATCCAGCAGGGCGCGCGAACACGAAGATGTCTCCCCCGCGGTGGCAGCCAAAGCAGTAGAAGCTGGTGTCGTAGAAGCGGCAGCTCGGCCTACACAACGGCGTGCTCTCTATCAACACGCGTCAGGATGCCCCCGGCATCCTGCCTCGGCATCGAGTCCCGCCGCCGCCGGCGCGCCACCGCAGCACCGCCGGGCGCCGCCGACGTACCGACACCGATCCCGAGCTCGTGCGCTACGTGGCTTAGGCGCACGACGTAGCCGACGTCGGAATGTCCGATCTCGCGACACACTGCTCTACGCCGAGGAGTTCCCTCGCGCGAGCTCAGCCCTCCCTCGGCTGATCGAACGGCTCCGCACCGATGGCCGGGCGCTCTACGCCGTGAATGGCGTGCTGCCCTGGAGCGCATACGGCAACGGCCGCGTGCCGGACGACTGGTGGACCGACTCCGCCTTCGTCGCTGGCGTGAACCTGTGGCAGCTCGAGGTAATCCGGTGGCGGACCGAGAGCCCGCAACCGGGCGACCTCGGCGCGCCGCTGCCGGACACGCACGTCGCGGCCCGGCGAGCAGCGATGGACCGGCCCGACGCTGACCTCTCGGATGCGTCGGCGTCGGCAGCGCGGAGGTCGGCCTCGCTGAGCTCGGTTGGCCCGTGGCAGCCGCCGTCAGCGCTGACCAGTCGCGCTCACAGGCGCCGACAGTCACGGCCAACCGTAGGCCGTCCGCTCGCGCCGCGTCGTCAGCCGGAGCCGCCCAGCCCAGCGGGGGCCGTCACTTGCAGCGCACGCTAGGGGCTTAGGATCCCCGCCGACGCTGCGACCATCCGCCGAGTGCTCGAGCGCTACGGCAGCCCTGAGCTCGCGCAGTCAGCTCGATGAGATGGTGCGCCGCGCTAGATCGGCCAGCTGACTGTGCCTGCGATAGGGTCGCCGGATGGTCGCACCGCAACGGGATGGTCGCACTTTGAGTCGCACCCGGGCCCGAGTCACCCCCTTGAGCGGCCCGTGACCACATAAAAGCCCTGCAAATGGGCACCCCGCCGGAGTAGCTCAGCTGGTTAGAGCAGCGGAATCATAATCCGCGTGTCGGGGGTTCGAGTCCCTCCTCCGGCATTGAGGTGTGTGGCGGAACCACACACTTCCTTCGGCATTGAGAAAGGCCGGTAAATCAGCACTTTTGGGCGCCGCAACCAGGTCTCAGCCCCTCCAAATGGTCCCGAAATGTCCCGAGGCGGGCATCGCGGCGGCGGCGAGCCTCTCCGACGCGCTCGTTTCGTTGCGAACGGTCGCGAGTGCCAGGTTGGCTCTGCCAGTCCTAGATCGCCAGCCGGCTCAGCACCTCGGGATGGGCTGCGAGCGCCTCGCGTGCCGCCCGGCGTCCGAGCTCCACCGCTCGAGGAAGCGCCTTCCAGTCCATCAGCCCGATGCCGTCGACATCAGGGGCGATGACCAGGTCGGCGTGCTTACGGGCTGCAGCGACGGTGTCGACGCTACCCACAGTCAGGGTCCGAATGATGGTCTCGCCGAGGTGGGGGATGTGCGCATCGCCCCCTGTAAGCATTCGTCGAACGGCGCGCCCAAGCGCCGGCCGCCCGGCCCGGCTCATACCTCCCATCCGCCCCGTGACGTCGACCGCGATTACAGGTCCCTCGCCCTTGCTTGCCATCGTCTCAACGGGGAGATTGTCGAGCACTCCGCCGTCGACGAGCAGCTTGCCGTCCTTGGTGGCGACCGGTGGAAAGACGCCCGGAATCGCGAGGCTGGCGTAGACCGCGTCTACGAGTGGGCCGAGGCGATGCACGACAGCCTTGCGGGCGATGAGGTCGCAGCTCACACAGAAGAAGCGCAGAGGTAGCTCCTCGATGCGCCGGTCCCCGAGCTCGGCATGGAGTAGCCGCCGAGTCTTGATTCCGCGAACAAGCGAATAGGCGGGCAGAACGTAGTCATTGCTGGGATTCCTGTCCATGAAGTTGCGCTCGAAAGAGGCAAGCATCTCCTCTGGGGTCAGACCCGCTGCGACCAGCGCGGCCGCGATCGAGCCAAGGCTCACGCCGCCCACGCGATCGAAGCGCAAGCCGGCTGCGTGCAGCTCCTGCAGTACACCCAGGTGGGCGAGCGCGCGTGCTCCGCCGCCGGACAGCACGACTCCGATCGAATGGCCTGTCAGACGCCGCGCCATCGCCTCGACGGCGCCCCGGCCCTCCGCACGACGGGCAACGACCTGCACCTCGCGCGCCTGCAGCGAGTCGACCAGATCGCCGGCGACGGGCGCTCCGAAGATCAGCAGCTCACATCCGCGCAGGGCCGTGGCACGCTTCCGCCACGCCTCAGGGGCGGCGCCACTGCTCACGGCAACGACGAGATCGGCCTCGCGCAGGCACAGCTCGGTCCACTCCGCGGCGGGCGCGTCGTGGCAGTGCAGCACCACGCGATCGGCGTCGCGCTCGGCTCGGTCGATGCCGGCGAGCTCACCGGCGCTCAGCCTAGCGACCGAGCCGCGCACGGCGAGGGCATCGGCGAGCCATTCGGCCACCTCCGCGCTCGGCGCCTCAGCATCGAGGGCAACGACCGCAATTGCCTGTGGCAACATCGGCGCTACCACTGGCATGCGCGTCGCCGCCAGCTGTGCCCCCAGCGCACGCGTGAGCCCGAGCGCGAAACTCGGGGCTTCCTGGATCAGTGCCTCAAACCCGTCACGCCCGAGCTCTAGCAGCTCGGCGTCGCAGCGTGCGCGAACCGACGCTGTGCGGGTGCCCTCGAGCAGCAACGCCAGCTCCCCGATGATGTCTCCGCGACGCAGGACTCTTCTCAGCGACTCGGGTGGCCCCTCGTCTATGACTTCGAAGCGGCCGCTGCACACGATGAACAGGCTGTCGGCTGTCTCACCGGCGCGCATGATCCACTCGCCAGCCCGCACCCGGACCTCGCGGACCTCGCCGGTGAGTCGCTGTAACAACTCCTCAGAAAGGCCCGCAAAGATCGGTACGTTGCGGATGAAGCCGACGCGCTGCATGGCACGGCCGCCGAGATTGTTCCGAATACCCTGCGAACCGATATCGGACATGTTCAACTCTCTACTCGCAAGTCGCGCGCTCGGCTCCAAACGGCAACAGCTCGGCAGCCGAGCGGTCGCGCGGCTGAAAGTGCCGCCGGATCAAGACTCGATACGAGACCGCCGTCGCGACGCTCGTAAAGGCGACCATCAGCCCCGTCCCCGTGTTCATCACCTCGCGACCATCCTCCTCGCGAACGGCGCCGTGCAGCGGCCGTGAATGCTCCTTTCGCAGCTCCCCGGCAGGGACCGGAGGGCCGCGCGACTCGACCTGCGTGGAGCCACCGCGCCGGTCATCAAGCTAGTGACCGTCTGATCACCCGCGCCACCCATCCTCCCATCATCCGACTTTCAGCTTGCTGCCGCAACGACGTCACGGAAACCCGTCGCCTTGCGCTTCGCGCAAGATGAGCGCGTCTCACCGGGCGCACGGCTCACTATTGCTCGGGACGACGGACAAGCGCGCCGGCCGAGAACGGCGAGACGACTGCTTGCTGGGAGCAATGCGGCGGTCTCGCCCCCGAAACCGGCAATGCCCGGGGGTTGTCCATTCAGGTCCTCGCGCCGATGAGTGCAGCATCCCAGAGGACCGAGCCGCCGGACGCCTGAGAACTGCATTACGCTCCCTTGCTCGGGTGTCTTTGTCCCATGGGGGCCGTGGGTGTCGGAGTCGGTTGAGCTTGCGACGATTCTGCTGACCGATCTGGTCGGCTCGACGCGGCTGGCCACGTCGGTCGGTCCGGTCCGGGCCGATGAGTTGCGCGAGGAGCATTTCGAGCTGTTGCGCGACGCGATCGCATCCTCCGGCGGACGGGAGGTGAAGAACACCGGCGACGGGTTGATGGTGGCGTTCGGCTCGGCGTCCGCCGCCGTCGAGTGCGCCGTCGCCATGCAGCAGCTTTTCGAGCGCCGCTACCGCGATGCCGAGCAGGGCCTGCACGTGCGCATCGGCCTCGGCGCCGGGGAGTCGAGCGTCAAGGATGGGGACTACTTCGGGATGCCCACGGTC
>Ga0182024_10005969_pt1 | contig 26991 bp, 22 predicted proteins | sample P32metaG_FD_120480 | JGI IMG/M metagenome (GOLD analysis project Ga0182024, IMG submission 120480) | Permafrost microbial communities from Stordalen Mire, Sweden - P3-2 metaG (Illumina Assembly) | ecosystem: Environmental > Terrestrial > Soil > Wetlands > Permafrost | place: Sweden: Stordalen...
ACAGCCTCTCGTAGAATGCCTCGATATGAGTTTGCTGATCGCCTTCGATGTCGCCCGGATTATCCGGGACGTAGGTCATCTGGATGAAGCCCTCGTTACGGTCCGCCAGGATGCGGCCGAGGGTTATGATATTTTCCTCATCCATAATGTCGGTGGCCATCGGCGAGCCGTCCCAGTCGGGCTGGATGCTGGTGCCGCCCAGATGCTGTAGCGACCATCCGCACGCGCCAGCGTCCATCGCTTCGTTGATGATCTGTCGGGCGGCTAACGCTTCGGCGTCGGTAAAGCGCCGACCCGTCTTCGCTTCCTCCAGGCCCATTATCCATACCAGCAGCGGCGACAACGCCACGAACGGAAGGATGTTCATCGCCTTCGGGCTGCGGTCGACGCTATCAAGAAACTCCGGATAGCTGACCCAGTCCCACGGCATCCCGGCCTTCATTGACGCCAGTGGAATCGCCTCGTTGCGCGTCATGCTGAGCATCGCGCGTTCCCGCGATTCGGGTTTCACCGGGGCGAAGCCGAAACCGCAGTTTCCGATCACGACCGACGTCACGCCGTGCCAGCTCGAGATGCTGCAATAGGGATCCCAGAATAACTGCGCATCATAATGAGTATGCAGATCTACGAATCCCGGCGCGACCATCAGGCCTCCCGCATCGATGACCCTCGCACCCTCGTGGGCCTTGAGCCGCCCGGTTTTTGCGATGCGTCCGTCCTTGATTCCGATATCGCCACGAAAGCGCGGCAAGCGCGTTCCGTCGACGACCATCCCATCTTTAATTACAGTGTCGAATTCAGCCATTAGAAACCCCTCCTGAGCGATTTGCATTTACCGCGCTTTGCCCGATCGGCCGTGCACTAAACAGTCGTTTAGTAAAAGCGATTTTGGTTGTCAAGCGAATCCGGTTAATCTATGGCGCATGGAATTCCCAGATTCAGCGGGCCGCGGATCGCGGAAGTCTGCCAAGGGGCCACGGCAGCTAAGCCGCGCAAGGCAGCCGCGAGCGGGCAGCACCAATACTACTCGCGAGCTTATCTTGACCGCGGCCGCGGCTTCGTTCGCCGAGCTGGGATTTGATCGCACTTCAATGCGGGAAATCGCAAAGCTCAGCGGTATCACCGCTGGCGCAATTTACACTCACTTCGTCAACAAGGCTGAACTGCTGATGGAAGTGGTCAAGCGCGCGTTGGATGCGCTTCCGCTCTCGGCCAATCTCATTACGGGAGAGGAAGACCCGGAAATCTTGCTCGAAAATGCCGCCATCCACACTGACCCCGACGCCAGGATGCTGCGGCGGTTGTCGCTCGAGGTACACTCGGCAGCCGCGCGCGACAAGGACGTGAAGGCGCTGCTTTTGGATTACGACGAAATGGTGATGGCCAAGCTCCGAAAGATCATTGAACGAGGACATCGAAACGGCAAAATTGATAGGGCCCGCCAACCTGAATTTACGGTCCGTGCGGTGGCAGTGTTCATCATGGGCCTTAACCATTTGGATACACTGAGTCCGCAGCTTCTTGGCGACCCATCATGGCGCCGCTTCGTTGCGGCAACGGTGACAAATCTGCTCGGTTTGAAGAATCACGCTAGCTCGAAGAAACCGGCTTCGAACTCACGGACCAAAAGACAATTGATCTCAAGAGCGTCGACGAAATAGCCTATTTTTGTTGTGCAACCGTATGGTAACGGCGCGGCGGTCAGGCTATACCGTAACGGTGCCGGTGGACTATCGCAACGCAATTATTGATGACCGTCCGCTGAACAATCCGTTCGGAACGCGGATTTGCTGTGCCGCTGATTTATTGCTATTGCGCAAACTATTGCTATCGCGATGGTCGCGCGTGGCCTATGTGGTCTTCCCAGTCCTGGTAGCCGTACCCGCCTGGGCCGAAGATTGGGGTATGGGTGCCGCGAATCGCCAAATCGCGCGCGGCGCCGTCTTCAGCCCGGCCTCGACTCCTGCTAGTGCGATCGCAACCTTGGCTTGGTTCGCACTAGCTATCACCGCGGCAATTTTTGTCACCGTCGGCGGCCTGCTGATGTATAGCGTCGTCCGCTTTCGCACCCGTCCCGGCGACGATCAGCGCGAGCCTCCGCAATTGTACGGGAGCAATCCCATCGAGTTTGCCTGGACCGCGATCCCGCTCTTGATCGTATTTGTGCTGGTCCTGGCTACGATTCGTACTATTTACGACGTACAGGCCGCGGTGGAACCGCCCGATGCAATCCACGTGCGCGTGATTGGTCATCAGTGGTGGTGGGAGTTTCAGTATCCCGATCTTGGTATTGTCACGGCCAATGAATTGCATGTCCCGTTGAGCGATCCGGCCCATCCTACGCCTACCTGGATCGAGCTCGAGTCTGCCGATGTCGCCCATAGCTTTTGGGTCCCGCGGCTGGGCGGCAAAACCGATCTTATTCCCAACCGCATCAATACTATGTGGATCGATCCGCACCAAGCCGGAGTCTATCTCGGCCAATGTGCTGAGTTCTGCGGTACTGAGCATGCGATGATGTTGATCCGAGTAATCGTTGAGCCGCGGCCAATTTTCGATCAGTGGGTCGCCGCTCAACGACTTACTGCCGTCGCGCAGGACGCAGTAGCACATGGGCGGCAGGTCTTCCAGGCCAATGCGTGCTCGAGTTGTCACACGGTCCGAGGAACTTCCGCTCACGGAACTTACGGACCCGACTTGACCCATCTCATGAGCCGGCTGACTGTCGGATCCGGTGTGGCGACTAACACTCCGGAACATCTCAAGATCTGGGTGCGTGACCCGGCCCGAATGAAGCCCGGCGTGCTGATGCCCGCGATGAATCTATCAGCCAACGATCTCGATGATGTAGTGGCGTGGATGGTAACCCTCAAATAGGACTGCGATGGCCGGCACTATCGACGATCGTATCACCCTCGGCGCGCAAAGTTCGGACCAAGTTCCGGAAGTTGCGCTGCCGCTGCTCGCCACGCTCCATGAGTGGGTAATTACGGTCGATCATAAGAAGCTCGGCCTGATGTACATTGGCGGGGGCCTCATTTTCTTTCTGGTCGCCGGCCTGCAAGCCGCAACAATGCGTTTGCAACTCGCCGTTCCCGACGCCGGCATCGTTTCCCCGCAGGTCTTCAATCGGTTATTGACGCTGCACGGTACGGCGATGGTGTTCCTGGTCGGAATGCCCATCCTAATCGGCTTCTTCAACTACCTCGTCCCTCTAATGATCGGCGCTCGCGATCTCGCTTTCCCGCGACTCAACGCTTTCGGCTTCTGGCTATGGTTCTTCGGCGCCCTCCTACTATATTTTAGCTATATCGGAGGAGGTGGAATGGAAGGTGCCGGCAGTGCGCCGGCGGTCGGATGGTTCGCCTATGCCCCGATGACCGAGACCCCTTTCTCGCGCGGCCATTCGACTGACTATTGGATCCTGAGCATCCTGCTGGCCAGCGTTGGTTCGACCGCAACCGCGATTAACCTCATCGCGACCACCTTCTCGATGCGCTGTCCTGGCATGACGCTAAACAAGATGCCAGTGCTCGTCTGGCTCGCGGTGGTCGACGCTGGCCTGATGCTGGTGGCGCTCCCGCCGCTCGCCGCCGCCCAGATCATGCTGCTGCTCGACCGCTACCTCGGCGCACATTTTTTCGATACGCAAGCCGGTGGCTCCGCGTTGCTCTGGCAGCATTTCTTCTGGATCTTCGGGCATCCCGAGGTCTACGTATTAGTCATTCCGGCGTTTGCCTTTGCCTCGGAAATCATCCCGGTCTTCTCGCGCAAGGTCATTTTCGGCTACGAGGTCATGGTCGCAGCGTCCTGCGCGATCGGCTTTATCAGCCTCGGTGTGTGGGCGCACCATATGTTCACTGTTGGCCTGACGCCCGCGGGCAACGCTTTCTTCGTGACCTCGACGATGCTAGTAGGGATTCCCACTGGGATCAAAATTTTCAACTGGGTAGGGACGATGTGGGGCGGCAGCATTCGCCTGCGTACGCCGATGTTGTTTTCGATCGCGTTCCTGTTCCAGTTTCTGATCGCGGGACTGACCGGGATCATGCTGGGGGTAGCGCCGTTCGATTGGCAGCTCAGCGATACCTATTTCGTCGTAGCCCACTTCCACTATGTCCTGATCGGCGGCATCCTCTTTATGATTTTCGCCGCGATCTACTATTGGTTCCCTAAAGCGACCGGCCGCATGCTCGATGAACGCCTGGGGCAGTGGCATTTCTGGATATTCCTGGCCGGTTTCCATTTGACCTTCGATACCCTTCATTTCGCCGGGTTGGCCGGGATGCCGCGGCGTATCTATACCTATCAGCCGGGCCGCGGCTTGGAATTTCCCAATCTGATCGCTTCTATTGGTGTGATCTTTCAGGCGGTCGGCATGATCATCTTAGTATTCAACATTATCCGATCACTGACCTCCGGCAAAGTGGCGGGCAAGGATCCCTGGGATGCATGGACGCTCGAATGGTCTACGGCTTCGCCGCCACCCGAATATAATTTTGAAGATCTTCCGAAGGTGCATAGCCGACGGCCGTTGTGGGACTTGAAGCATCCGGAAGATCCGGATTGGAAGTATGAGTAGCACAGAACCTTTGATGATGGACGCGAGGGCTGGCACCGTCGCGCCCCCTCCGGTGCCCGATCCGTGGGTACTGCCGTTGCGCGGACGGGTCGGCATGATCGCGCTGATCGCAACGGAGAGTGCGTTTTTTACGATCTTCGTCACCGCCTACGTCTTCTATATTGGCAAAAGCCTGACGCCACCGTATCCGCGCGACGTACTCTCCTATCCATTGTTCAACACCGTCTGCCTTTTGTCCTCGAGTGCGACTATCGCACTGGCCTCCCGCGCGTTACGCGCCGGCCTAACACGCCGGTTCGCGATTTTATGGTTCATCACATTGGCACTCGGCGTCGCCTTCCTCATCGGAACCGGGCTCGAATGGCATCGGCTTATCTACCATGCTGGACTAACTATACGGACTAATCTGTTCGGCACTACGTACTATACGTTGGTTGGATTACACGCGACGCACGTGACGGTCGGGGCGCTCGCGATCGCGCTGGTGATGACACTGACGTGGGCTGGCGCAGTCACCCCGGAGCATGCCGAACGGATCGAGCTGCTTTCGTGGTACTGGCATTTCGTCGACGCGGTTTGGATCGTCGTCTTCCTGACGGTCTATGTAATCGGCGTGAGGTAAGACCGCCGATGGCTGAAGCGTCCAATTCGCCAGCTTCGGAGCGCCGGATTGAGGCTCCCGCGCCCACCGGCATGCCGATGCTTGCTGCCGCAGGAATCACTCTCGGGTTCACCGGGCTGGTCACTAGCTTCGTCGTAACCGCAATCGGCTTGGTGCTGGCGATCACTGGGTTCGTTGGATGGTTTCGCGAGGTCCTGCCGCGCGAGCATCGCGAAAAGATCATCGCGGCGGCGACGCCCGAGGAACTGCCGCTGATCCACATACGGGTGGCACATTTACGGGTCGGCGAGAATGACCATCGTGCGCGCCTGCCGCTCGAAATTTACCCGTACTCCGCAGGAATCAAGGGCGGCATCGCCGGCGGGTTTGTATTGGCAGCACTCGCAATAGTACATGGCGTGGTGCTTCACGGCAGCCCCTGGTACACGATCAATCTCCTCGCGGCTGCCGCAATGCCGAGTCTGGCAGGTGCGAGTGCCGCCACCCTCGCTACCTTCGATCTCCATGCGTTCATGATCGCGTTGATGCTCCACGCAAGCGTCTCATTGCTGGTGGGATTGCTTTACGGAGTTTTGCTGCCGATGCTGCCGGGCTATCCGATTTTGCTCGCGGGTATCGCCGCGCCGTTGCTCTGGACCGGGTTGCTCTGGTCTTCTGTGAACCTGCTCAATCCGCTAGCCAATACGCGGATAGAGTGGCGATGGTTCGTGCTGTGCCAAATAGCTTTCGGCATCACCGCGGGAATCGTGGTTGCACGATCGGAAAAGATCCGGACCCTGCAACATCTTTCGTTCGCCTTGCGCAGCGGGGTGGAGGCGGCCGCTTTCGATTCCGAGGAGGACGAGTGAAACGAAGGAGGCTGGCCCGAGGCGTGGGTGTGGTATTGAGCTTGACGATGCTCCATGCGTGCGATTGGATGCCGGGACGTCCCACCCCAGCCGCCCGTCCGGTTAATCCCTCGGAGGTTACCGATTTCGCTACTCTCTATAGTCAAAACTGCGCGGGCTGCCACGGCCGGAACGGTCACTTCGGCGGTGCGCTGCCGCTCAACAATCCGGCCTATCTTGCAATCGTTGATGACGCGTCGATGCACGAAGGGGCTGCCAATGGTATCGCGGGGACCTCGATGCCAGCCTTCGCTATCGGCAGTGGCGGCATGCTGACCGACCAACAGATAACGATAATCGTGAACGGCATCCGTTCGCGCTGGGGCAGCGGCCAGCCGGCATTTAGCGGCGCACCGCCGTATGCATCGCAAACCGAGGGCGATCCGACTCACGGCGCCAAACTCTATGGCGATTATTGCGCCTCTTGCCACGGTAACAACGGGACCGGCGAGCCTGCCGGTGCGATCGACGATCCCTCGTTTCTCGCGCTTTATAACAATCAGGCGTTGCGAACTTTGATCATTGCGGGCCGCCCCGACCTGGGTCATCCGGGATGGCGCGATTATGTTGGGAAGGCTCCGCTGAACTCCGCCCAGGTCAGCGACCTCGTCGCATGGCTGGCGGCGAACGCGGGTCGTGAGCCACCCCAAAACAGGACGCGAGCGGATCTGCACCACGATGGCCGAGCCGGGCGCGTGCAGAATAGGACGACAATGAGCGAAAGCCCTGAAACCGCGACCGACGAATCCCGCCAGACGGCCGAAGCCAGCCGAGCTGCGACCTCCAACCGGCGCAGTTTTCTATTGCGTGCCGCCCTTCTGCTCAACGCGCTCGTCTTGGCCGCCTTTGCGATTCCGATCGCAGGATATCTGCTCGCGCCATTAAGGCGCGCCGGTTTCCTCAAATGGATTTCGCTCGGGCCAATCGGCAGCTTCCCCGAGAATCAAACGCGGCTTGCCGTCTATACGAATCCATTTCGCACCCCATGGGATGGCACCACCGTCGAGATTCCGTGCTGGGTGCGACGCCTCAACGGTGATTCGTTCCAGGTGTTCGCGACCAATTGCTCGCATCTGGGCTGTCCGGTGCGATGGTTTCCGGAGTCGGAGCTATTTATGTGTCCGTGCCATGGCGGCACGTTCCATGCCGACGGCGAGCGCGCCTCCGGTCCGCCGCCGCGTGCCCTCTACCAGTATCCGTACAAAGTTAATAATGGCGAACTGTGGGTCAAAGCTGGCGAGATGCCACTAATGACGTCGCCCAAGGCTTGAGACCTCGCCAATGATGGAAGTGCTGGCTATAGTAAATCGGACCCATCTCTTTTGTAACTTCGCGATTAGCCCCTCCCCAAAGGCTTAAGAGGCGGCGGTGAAGGTGCAACTGGCAAAGTTGAGCGCGTGGCCGCGCTCGATTGGCGAATGGATGCGGCTACGTCTCGCTGCACCCCAGCTCCCCAATGACGACGGATTCCGGGTGCCGAGCAGCTCCATAAGCTGGAGCTACGTCTTTGGCAGTGCAATTTTCGTTGTCTTGCTGCTCGAACTGGTGACGGGCCTATGCCTGGCGCTAGTCTATTCGCCATCGGCCGACAACGCATGGCAGAGCTTGCTTTATCTCAATTATCAGCAGCCATTCGGATGGTATCTGCGCGCGCTGCATGGATGGGGCTCGAACTTCCTCGTTGCCCTGATAATTCTCCATCTGATCCAGGTCTTTGTACTCGGTGCTTACAAGTATCCGCGCGAGATGACCTGGATCGGCGGCGTGCTGCTGCTGTTGCTTACGCTCGCGATGGCGCTAACGGGTGAGGTCCTTCGTTTTGATCAGGAAGCCTACTGGGATCTCGCAATCGGATTTTCCCTGGCCGGCCGTACACCGCTGATTGGTGCGCACCTCGTCCACTTTCTGATGGGCGGGCCGATCATTGCGGGAGCCACGCTTGCGCGCATGTTCACGCTGCATGTGCTGGTGCTGCCTGCCGCTATCCTCGTACTGACCGGACTACATCTGCTGCTGGTCTATCGGCTGGGGATCAGCGAATGGCCGATGCCTGGCCGGCTCGTCAAGCGCGACACGTATCTCGCTGAATATCGCGCACTGGTCGAGCGCGAGGGCGAGCCGCTGATTCCTAACGGCCTGCGCAAGGACCTGATCTTCGCCGGGCTGATCGTGCTCGCGCTGATGGTGACGGCAGCGATCATGGGACCGAAAGGTCCGAACGGCGCGCCCAATCCCTCGATTATCCAGACGCGGCCGCATCCGGATTTCTACTTCCTCTGGATGGAAGCATTGATGGGTCTGCTACCGGCGTGGCTCGATACTATCTTTGCGCTGATCGTGCTGCCGATCTTGCTGCTAGGCCTTCTGGCGTTGCCCCTGATTTCTCCGACGGGCGAACGGCACCTACTGCGGCGTCCGCTCTCGATGGTTGTCGCCATCGTCGTGCTTACCGTGTTGGTGACAACGACCTGGCTAGGGACCTACGATCCGTGGTCGCCGGATATGAATGCCTGGAGCGGCACGCCGATCCCTGTCGCTTATCTCAAAGGGCGGACGCCGCTCGAAATGCAAGGGGCGATCTTGATCCAGGCCAAGCAATGCCGCAACTGCCATTCGCTGGACGGGACTGGTGGTATGCGCGGGCCGGCATTGGACACTGTCGCAACCCGTCTGACTCGGAATGAATTGATTCGGCAGATTCTGCAGGGTGGCGGTAATATGCCGGGATATGGCAAGGCACTCAGGCCTGCCGAGGTTGACGCGATCGTTGCTTTCTTGATGACCATGCATCCGGCGAACGAGCCACCGGCACGCAGCTCCGCGCGACCGGCCGATGCAGGCGGCTGAGCCCATCAATATGAGTGCATTAGTCCTGAGTTCAACGGCAGACGGCTTAGTACATCGGTCATGAGTTCGACGATGACTGCGGCGCTCACGGCATGGCGGTTTCCATGGTGGACGAGCGCTTTCATAGTGCTGACGGCGGCGCTTTACTTGCGAGGCTTCGCGCGGGTGCATCGGCAGATGCCGTCGCGCTTCACACTACGGCGCCTGGGCTTCTATCTTTCGGGTAGTGCGGCGCTCGCGATTGCACTGGTCTCCCCGTTGGAAGCGCTCGACGATCGGCTACTAATCACTCACATGGTGCAGCATCTTATCCTTCTGGTGATTGCGCCATCCCTATTGCTGCTCGGTGCGCCGCAGATTCCATTAATACGTGCGATACCACCTTCCATCGCAAAGAGAACTATCGGTGTAATCGCGAAGTCGCGCGCCTGCCGGCACTTCTTCGCCTTTGTGACCCATCCGATGAGCACAATCCTGATATTCTCGGTTGCGATGCTGGGATGGCATCTGCCGGTTCCATTCGAGCTCGCGTTGCGTTCCGATTACTGGCATGCGGCTGAGCATGGATGCTTCATCATCGCGGGAATACTTTTCTGGTATCCGGTTATACGGCCGTGGCCCGCCTTAGAGCATTGGTCACGATGGGCGTTCGTGCCCTACTTGCTGATAGCCGATGCGGAGAATTCGATGCTGGCTGCCTTGATGATTTTTTCCGGCCGCCTCTTCTATCCGACATATGCCCACGCGCCGCGTATCAACGGAATCTCGGCCGCGACCGATCAGATTGTCGCCGGGGCAATCATGTGGGCGCCGGGGTCGATCCTGTTTCTGGTTCCCGCGGTGATTATCGTGATTGGCGCTCTCGAGCCGCGCACACTCGCTCGTCCGCGTATCCTCGGCCGCGCAACTCGATGCGCGTCCTGATTGAAGGCGGACTGGGCTCTTCTTAAGGAGATAAGCCACCGCGCGGTGGCGATCGGGCGCAAATCTTTCAAAGCGAAGACCCTAGAGCGCCCGCCGCGCTATCGAACTGAAAACAACTAGCCGATTCGTGAGTATCAAGCGGTAGGTGGTGTGGTGTCGTCATGCTATACACCGAAATGCGTGTTGAACGAATACATCGTTGAGCCGGCCGCAATTCCCTGGCGCCTAGGGCAGGTTGCCGGCATCACTTTCAGGTGCCAAATCCTCCTGAGCGGTGGCGACGGTGGCCCCGAGGCTCTCCACTTCCGCTTTGACCCGTGCCCCTCGGTTTTCGCGCACATGCATCTGACCTCGCAGTTTCAATTGTTACTTCAGGGACGCATGGATTTTCCCAAGTCGACAATGAAACTGCGCAGCATCGCGGTGCATTATACCGATCACAATTTTCCCTATGGTCCTTTCGCCGTAGCCGGCGATCACGACATGCTGGTGTTGCACCCCAAGCAAGGTGGCCTTATCACGATGGCCGATCGGGACGCTCGTCGCCAGATTAATCTGGGGGGACGCCATCTATACGGCGCCGTGGCTGATACTCAGTGGGCGGATCTGCCGGAGTTCGGAGGCGGACGATCCAAAGCGCTTATTCCGGGGGCGCCAGGACCGTATGCAATAATGATTGAATATCCGCCTCGCACACCGGTTAATCTTCCGGACGCGCTTTATGGCCGGTACGAAGTTGTGATCGCCGGCTCTGTGTCGGTTTCCGATCAGACGCTGTTTCCACCCGGATTTCGCTATGTGCGTGACGGTCAGCGAGTTGCTCCCCTCGAGGCCGGTCCCGATGGCGCCACGGTGATGCTTTTGGCCTTTGATCAAGACGCGCTTGAAGGGGGCCTGACTGGCGAGGAGTTATCGGTCGCGGCGGCCGCAGCGATGGAGCGGGCAATATAATGTGCCAGTGGGAGGCCATATGACTATGACGCACGGAGATCATGCTACTACGCCTCTGCCATTGGTGGTCTTTGCCGATTTTATTTGCCCATACTCCTATATCGCCCTTGATCAGATGGAGGACCTGCAGCGCGACTACAACATCGAATTGATCTGGCGGCCCCATTGGCTTCATCCCGAGGTGCCGCTGGAGGGCGCGCCTCTTCCCGCCGACGGCACGCCCGACGATCGCCGCACGCGAACGCTCGCATGGCTCAAAGAGATGGCGCCGGATCGCGTAGTGCAAATGCGCTTTCCCGACAAAATCCAATTCAGCCTGTTCGCTTTCGAGGCCCTCGAATTTGCCCAGGACCACGGCCTTGCGCTGCCTTTCAAAACCGCAGTATTCGAAGCGTTATGGATCGAGGGACGCGACATCGCGCAATTCTCAACGCTGCAGGCCACCGCCGACAAGGTCGGTCTCGACGCCGATGAACTAGGTCGTGCGCTCACCGGACAGCGCTACCGGAATCGCGTCCGCGATAGTTTGCAATTGGCGCGTGACGCCGGCGTTACCAAAACGCCGACCTTCGTGATGGGCCGCTATCGCATCGCAGGATGGCACTACTACGAGGTCTTTCAGACCGTGATGGAAAAGCAGGGCGTGCCCCTTCGCTCAGCCGACCGGCAATCAGCCGGGGAGCGCTAGCGCAATGACTTCATTACCGGCCTTTTCGTTATGCGATTTGGAAGGTGGTCAACACTCTTTTCCAAATGGCAAAACGTCCTTGTTGTGCTTCGTCCGCGAAGAATGCGAAACTTGCCATCTCTCGCTTCCAGTGATTGAAGCGGTCCATCGCGCGTATGGCGGAGCAGTCCACGTCTGGGCGATCGGTCAGGAAGACAATCAGAAGCTGCGTGATCGGCATCAGGCGACCGTCCCAATCCTCGACGATACTGCGCTAAAGATCTCGTTCAGTTATCAAGTGCAAATCGTTCCGACGATTGTTCTGGCCGATGCTTCCGGCACGGAAATCTTACGCTGGGAAGCCTTTCATAGAGGCGACTGGAAGGACGTGATCGCTCGGCTGTCACAGCTCACCGGCCTGCCGGAGCCCACTATCAATTGGGACCAACTACCCGCACTCCGGCCTGGGTGTGGTTCGAAGTCGGTCGAACCCGGAACTTTTGAGCGCCTCGCAGCCGAGGCCGAGGGCAGCCCTCTGCGCGCGCGTCAGATCGAGATCGCCGAACGCGACGATCCCTATGAGTTCATGTTCGATCAGGGTCTCACCGACGGATTGCCGGTGATCCCGCCTACGCCCGAACGGGTAATCAGGATGCTCAGCGGTACCCGGCGCGATGCGCAGGAGGTCGTCGGCACCTGCGCACCCAACTACGCACCGGTGACAATCGAGAAAATCGCCATCAATGCCGTGATGGCGGGTTGCAAGCCCGAATATCTGCCCGTTGTAATCGCCGCTACCGAGGCGCTGTGCACCCATGAGTTCAATGCCCACGCGCTGGTCTCGACCTATGGGCCGTCGCCGGTGATTGTCGTGAATGGGCCGATTCGCAACCGGATCGGCATGAACATGGGGATCAACGTGCTCGGTCATGGCAACCGTGCCAACGCTACGATCGGCCGCGCGATCAAGTTGATCCTGCGCAATCTCGGCGGCTTACGTCCCGGCGAAATCGAGCGCGCGGCCTTAGGCTCGCCGGCCAAGTACGGCGCCTGCTATCCGGAATTCGAAGAACGAAGTCCATGGGAGCCAATGCACGTCGAGCGCGGCTTCGATCGTAACGACAGCGTCGTCACAATTTTCTCGCTCGAAGGATCGCCGCATCAGATCGCCGACCAAACCTCGCGCACGGCACGCTCGCTCGGGGGCAGCCTTGGCCTTGGCATGGAATGCGGATGGCATCCGAAGACCCATGGCGTGGGAGACGTTCTACTCGTGATCTCGCCCGAGCATGCCGATACGCTCTCGCGCGACCATTGGACCAAGGACGACGTGCGTAACCGTATCCAGGAAGTGACATCGCGACCGCTTCGCGAGTTGTTGCCCACAGAGGATTACGGCGGGCTCGGTGCGATGCCCGAGCAGGTCGCGCTGGCGCGTGTCCGCACCCCGGAGCAACTGAACCGTTTGATACCCAAGTTCAAGAGTCCTAAAAACATTCATATAATTGTCGCTGGCGGTCCCGCTGGAAAATGGTCCTCAGTAATCAATGGTTATGGGGACTCGGACGTGTCGGTGCCGGTTAGCCGCAAAATCGAGGAGATAATGCAATGAAAATTCTTGATCCGACCGACGAACGCGTTCCCGTCAGACGCTCTTTGGCGGCCCGTCCCGAAGGCATAATGGGCATCGTCGGATTGCTCGACATCAACAAAGCGCGCGGCGACGTCATGCTCAAGCATGTTCAGCAACGCTTGAATGAATTGTTGCCAAACGTCGAAGTCAAACATTATCGCAAGCTCACACCGGCCCGGCCTGCCTCCGATGAGCTGCGCCAAAAGATGCTGCAGGAGTGCGACTTTGTTGTCGAAGGCCTCGCTGATTGAGGGGCCTGCATAACGTGCAGTTTGCACGACACAATATGGTTCGAGAATAACGGCAAGCCCACGGTCGTCATCGCGACCGATGTGTTTGTCGATGCCGCCGAGGCTCAATCTTCCGCGCTGGGATTGCCCGAAGCTCCGCGGGTCTTTGTACCTCATCCAATTCAGGATGCCACTGACGAGGAGATTCGCGCCAAAGGCGATGCCGTTATAACGCAAGTGATCCGCGCCCTTACGATGAACAAGTCATCTTCGCGCTAATCGATTGGCTGGAGGCAGTGTCCTCCAGCCTGAATGAATTGCAGCCCAGGGCGGGATCGTGAGGTTCTTCGCGCCGTCCAGGTCGCACGTGCGGGCACTACTTGTCCGCGCGTGCGGCGGCCCCCTTGATTATGCGATCGACGTCTTCAGACAATAGGAGGCGCTTCTCCCTGAGCGCTTCAGCCGCTTGTGCGATCGCCCTCAAGTAGTGTTCGTTGGTCGGGTAGCGCTCTTCAAGCGATGGTCGTGGATCGCCCAAGCCGAGCCGTTCTCTTTTCGTAGCGGCGAACGGAAAGTACGAGCCGAGCAGAAGCAACTCTCCTTCGCCAAACCCACGCCGCCGCAAGTTCCATCCAGTATGCGTACCGCGCGGGACCGTGATATCCGGGACGCGAACCCCGGCTATATCGTTGCCGTCTTCATCAACTTTCGGCACCAAGATGAGATATTTGCGGCCCGCAATCGCCGTGGGCGGCTGCATGCTGTGGTCCATTTCGCTGAGTTCGTTCACCAATCCCGGATAGGCCGCTGCGGGAATAGCTGGAAAGCCGTAGGTCTCGGGTGATGCGGCGACCAACGTGCCGTCGCTCACGCTTGGGAAATGACTCGGCGGCGGCAGCACATCACCGCTCACCCATTGGTCCAGCGCCACAACCAGCGCCCGATGCACACCGCCATATTCGGCCGGATTCGCCGGATAGAGGTTGAATGGAAAATTCGCCGCAACCGATCCCCCGCCATGTTGAATGCTTGCGAACAAGTAGAGGCGGACGTTGGCCGGGAGCGCTATCTCGCCGCCTATCCCATCGGTGACGAGCAGACTGGCGCGCCCATGCCAGAAATCGGTGCTGCCCTCAGTCTGCATAATCCTGGGAGAGGTCCCGGAAGCTTCACCGCGGGTCAGTATCCCATCTGTTCTGCCGGACATTGGATCGGTAGTGGTCGCATAGGAAAATGGAAACTGGTCGCCCGGGAAAAGGCGGTCCTCGTGCTGTCGCGAAAACCGCCCGGGTTGCGCAAAGGCGAAGTTGACAAAGGTCTTGCGCGATCCGGCGACGCTCGCAAGGATTCCGTCAAAGACTTTGCGTCCGTTCAGATCCTGGTTGAACCCCTGCCATAGGTAGTCTCGAAGGAAGCGGCCGGACTGCGAGGCACCGTAGGCAAGCACCTGATCGACCGCGGGCCGCGAATCGAGATCCAGCGGATTTGGCTGGCCGCTCGCGTCAGCGCTTTCGTGATGCATGAAGGCGACGAAATCGCGCACGGCTGCGAAGCCCAATCCCATCACGATCGGATCACGCGCCGGATAGATGAATTCGTAAATTGCCCCCGCATCGAAACCGGGCGGACGGGTGATTTCAATTCGCGTCGACGAAACGTAGCGCCATCGATCGGGCGCGATCGGCGTGCGCGGGTCCTGCTCGCGCTGGCGCACGGTGAGCGTCGCCTCGCGCTGATCGAGTGTATGCGCCGGGTAGCTCAACGGCGCGTGCGCCGGATTGTGGCTATGCTCGAAAATGAATTCGTCGCGACTGCTCGCAACGATCGGAGTAGCTTGGCGGGTCGCAACTGGCAGGCCCGCCCGTAGGCGATTATCCCCTTCGGCGAGGTCGCCCTGCCATCCACTCCACAGGATCGAGTATCCCTGTCGCATCAGGAAGCCGTTGCCCGCATCGGCGGCGCCAATCGGATCGTTTACCCGCTGCGCATCGTTGAGGTTGTTGAGGGCGAGTTTGTTGCCGCGATTGAGAATATCGTAAAAGATGCGGCGGCTGCCCTTACGAAGATCGATCGGTTTCAGCAGAAAAAAATCGAACCAATATTCAACCCGACCCGCCGCGTTTGGTGAGGCGTTGTCGAGATTTACAATGCCGGCATTGAGCGGATGCGCCGGGTCGACCTCAGCGAATGCACGGCCGACGAGTTTCTCGTATCGTCCTACGGCGCCAAAAGAAACGCCGCCGAATGCTTCTTCCACTCGAGCAATTTCCAACTTCATCTTGTGCCCTCTGCAAAGGCTTTGCGAAGCTCTCGCACGAATACCACAACTCTGCTGCGAAGGTGCAGATTCATTGGAAGGCAACGCGCGAAGTTGGTTGCACCAAGTCAACCGGCGTGTCGATCGTGCAACCGAGGCACCGGGTAAAGTTCAATTTGCGGTATGGCAAGAGAGCCGTTTAGGTGTAGGTTGCCCCACGTGGAGCATACTGGATCGAACCAATGACCCTTAGTGTGCGAGCTGTGAAAGGGTGCCTCGTTCTTCGCTCACGACTCTGACGGCGCGCGGAACGCTCGCGCGCAGAAGGCCAAAATATGACGCCACAGGAACGCCGCGGGTGGTGGATCGTCGCGAGTTTGTTTGTCGTCCTCTTGCTGGTTTTCGGCGGCGGCTACAATACCGTCCCGGTCTTCATACCGGCCTTGCTCAGAGCCTTTCCCTCCTGGAGTCATCAGAGCGTATCCCTTATTGCGAGCGCCCTGGCTGCTTCCGCGGGACTGAGCATCCTGCCGGTGGGTTGGCTGGTCGATCGCATCGAAGCGCGCATCGTGATGGTCGGGGGCGCGTTGGCAGCAGGCGCATCATTCTTGATCGCGAGTCAGGCGAATACGCTGAGCGCGATGATCGCGGCCTATCTGCTGCTTGGCGTTGGCATCTCGGCGGGCACCGTCTTGCCAGGATCGCTGGTAATCGCCAACTGGTTTACCGCACGCCGCGGAATGGCGATGGGTATCGCGAACTCCGGTTCAACCACCGGCGGGATGGTGATGACATTGGTGGCGGGCTTCGTTATCCGGCATTGGGGCTGGCGCGCCGCATACCTTGTAATCGGCCTTCCGATGATCGCGATTGCGGCGCCGATCGTGGCCATCGCGATTCGGAGCCGGCCGGCGGGTACGGTTAAGCTTACGCTGACCCAATCCGCCGAGAGACTGCCAGGTTACGAAGTTCGTCCGGCGCTGCGCACGCTTTCATTCTGGATGATCGCGCTGGCGAATTTCTGCTTCGCTTTCGCCGCGACCGGCACCGCGATCCATATGGTTACTCATCTGGAGCACGTCGGTTACAGCGCGGCCAACGCGGCCCTCGCGATGAGCCTGGTGTTTGGCTTCGCTGCAATCGGAAAGGTCGTGATGGGCCTGATGGCCGACCGCTTGACCGCGCGCCGTGCGCTGGCGATCGACTTTGCAATTCAGGCTGGCGGCATCGCGCTAGTTTTTGCGATCCAAAGCGCGGTAGTAGCTCCAATCTTCGTCGGGGTTTACGGACTCACGGTGGCAGCGCCCCTGATGTTGCTACCGCTGCTGACGGCGGAGTCACTGGGATTGAAGCGCTTCGGGTTTATTTCAGGTCTGGCTGGACTGGCGCAAACCTTCGGCGCGGCGATCGGTCCATTGGTTTCGGGCCGGATCTTCGATCTCACGAATAGCTACACGGCCGCTTTCGAGTTGTGCATCGTGATCAATTTGTTGGGGGCACTGGCGACCCTCGGATGTAAAGCGTATCCGCCGGAGTCCGTGCCGATCGCGGCGATCACCGAGCCGGCGCCCGCCTGAAAAAATCTATACTGTCTCGACTACCGCGGCTTCGGATGAGCTTCGTGAAAATATCATAAGCCCGTGTTGAAACGGCCCGCGAGCAGCGCTCGCGGGCCGTTTCAAATTGAGTCTTATTCAGGCGAGATCAGATTGACAGATTGTAGACGCGGCGGACGTTATCGCCCAAGACGTCGCGCCGATGTTGCGGATCGGCGATCTTTGCGCCAAACTTTTCCAGCTCCTCAATATAGTTGCCGGTATGGTCGGGATGCGGAAAATCGGTCGCCCAGAAAAAGCGATCGCTGCCGCACAGATCGACCATCGCGGGCAACGACTTTTCGTCCGGATCGGCAGACACCCAGACGTTGCGCCTGAAATAGAAGCTGGGACGTTCCTTCAGCGGAACGCCGCGTCCCATGACGCTGTCGTAAACCGCGTCCATCCGATCGAGCCAGTATTGAATCCATCCGGCGCCGACTTCTAGGATAACGATCTTGAGCCTCGGGAACCGATCGAAGGTGCCGTATTGCATGAAACTCGCGAGCGCATGGCGAATAGCATCGGACGCGGTGACGTTGAGGAACCAGTGCTGCCTGCGCACATACTCTTTGTCGTAGCGGCCCGGCCAGCACCATTGCGGCTCGAGCGAGACGTGGATGCCGAGCGGAACGTCGAGCTCCTGCGCCTTGGCGAAAAGCACGTCGTTGTCGGGATGGGCGTGGGGCTTCCGATTCATCGTGAACTGCACGACCCATCCGCCCTTGTGGCCGGCCTTGACGGCGCGTTCGAGTTCGTCCGCGGCGGCCTTTGGATCACCCAATGACAAGTGCGCCACCGGAATCAGACGTCCACCACTATCCGCACACCAATCGGTAACCCAACGGTTGTACGCCCGGCACATCGCCTGCGCATAGTCGGCGTCTTCGCACTCGGTTTCCCAGGTCAGGTCAAGGCTCGGGTAGATAATGGCGGCATCGAGGCCTTCGAGATCGAGGCGCTTGATCCGGTCTTTGGCATTGGCGGCGCCGAGCGGAAGTTGCTCGCCGTATCTTATCCGCGGATCGAAGTCACCTTTTTCACGAGTCACCTGGCCCATCTGCGCGACCGAGCCGAAGTTGCCGCCCCGATTGACGCGCGAGGGCACGCCGTTGATTTCGAGATACTCGAGCCCGTCCTTGTCCTGCTTCATGCGGACCGCATTGGTGCGGTACTTGGGCTCGCAGTACTCCTCCCAGCATTTGGCCGATTCCAGGATGTGACCGTCGGCATCGACGGCGCCGGGATATTTCAGTTTATGAATGTGCTCTTCGACTCGTGCCATTTTTTTCGCCTGCTTCGATTCGAATTTGAAATGTTCGTTACCGAGCCAGCCCAGTATTACAGGCCGGGCGAGCGCGTCAAGGATTCCATATACGCCGCCGGAGCCTGAGCTAAGGTGCAATTCGATCGATCGACAGTACGTCTGGCGCGGTGTAATGAAATCGCTTTGGTATAGTGCGGTACATTAGTAAGTCGTTTAACCGAAAACAGGGGGTAGTGAGATGGCGAAGCGAAAAATATTGATCGCAGGAGCGTCCGGGCTGGTCGGCTGTGCGGCCGTGCGCCATTTCGCAAAGCTTGAAGGTTGGGAAGTGGTGGCAGTATCGCGCCGGACACCTGAGCCGGTCGAAGGGGCGACCTTTGTCTCGATCGATCTGCTTGATGCCCGACAATGCGGCGAAGTCTTTTCGCAGATGTCCGACGTAACCCACGTCGCCTACGCGGCGGTGAACGAGAAGCCGAATCTGCTCGAAGGCTGGCTCGAACGCAAGCAGATGGAAATAAATCTTGCGATGCTGCGAAACCTGTTTGAGCCACTGCATGGGGCCGCGAAGAATCTCAAGCATGTTACCTTGCTGCAAGGCACCAAAGCTTACGGGGCGCATATCGGCCCAATGGCAACTCCAGCGCGCGAGCGCTCACCGCGCCATCCGCACGAAAACTTCTACTGGCTGCAGGAGGATTACATTCGCGAGAAGCAGTCCGGGCGCAGTTGGTCGTGGACGATCCTGCGGCCCCAACTCGTGCTCGGCGAAGCCGTTGGGAGCAATCTCAATGTGATCCCCGCGATTGGCGTTTATGGAGCGATCCGGAAGGAAGCCGGGCAGTCGCTTTCGTTTCCCGGGGGCCCGCCATATTTGTTCGAATTGGTCGACGTCGATCTGCTAGCACGCTCGATGGAATGGGCGGCGACCACACCTGCCTGTCGTAACGAGCATTTCAACATCACCAACGGCGACGTCTTCCGCTGGCCGGAAGTATGGCCGACGGTTGCCGACGCACTCGGGATGAAGGTCGGGCCGCCACAGCCGATGTCGCTGGCGCAAGAGATGCCGAAGCATACGGCCGAATGGGCGGGGATCGTCCGTAAGTACGGCCTTGCGGCGCCGTCGGACATGCATCAATTCGTGGGCGAGTCATTTTCATTGGCCGACTTCGCTTTCGCCTACGGCGCGAAGCAGGTGAATCCGATCCTCGTCAGCACGATCAAAGCGCGGCAGGCTGGCTTCCACGATTGCATCGACAGCGAGGACCTGCTGCGAAAGTGCTTTCGCCGATTCCAGGAACTGAAATTGCTGCCGATGCCTGTCAATTGAAATCAGATCCGCCGTCATTCAGATTCGAGCGCGACTAGCTGGCTCAAATTCGAATGCACGGCGCTACCGCCCTTCACCGCTTATGTGTTAACCGATCTCCATCGTCGGATGAGGAGGACCTAGTTATGGCTAAGGTCAATGGCAACGATCTCGTCGCCAAGGCACTGCAGGACGAAGGAGTCGATACCGTCTTCTATCTCACTGGCGGGCCGATGGTTGACGTCGCCTCGCGCTGTATCGAGCGCTTCCATTCGGTCGACGTCCGCCACGAGCAGGCCGCCGCGATGGCGGCCCATGCGTATAGCCGCGTGAGCGGCAAGCCCGGCGTCTGCTTCGCGGCCTCCGGCCCCGGCGTGACTAATCTCATCACTGGCGTCGGCAACGCCTTTGTGGACGCGGTTCCCGTCGTTGCCCTCGGCGGTGCGAGCGCCGTCTCGCAAACCGGGATGGGCGCCTTTCAGGAAATGGATCAGGTCGGGATGTTCAAGCCGATCACCAAGTACGCCGAACGCGTCATCGACGTTCGCCGCATCCCTGAGATCATCAACAAAGCATTTCGCGTGGCGACCAGCGGGCAGCCCGGGCCGGTCTATGTCGATTTGCCGGGCGACGTGCTCTATAACCGGGTCGAAGAAAACGAAGTGATGTATCCTAATCGGCCGCACGCGATCCCGCGTGTCGCGGGCGATCCCGCTCAGATACGGCAGGCCATTGCGCTCCTGAAACAGGCGCAACGCCCCATCATCCTCACTGGAACCGGCGTCTTCTGGTCCGGTGCGATGGAAGAGCTGAAGGAATTCGTCGACCTCACTCACATCCCGTTCTACACCACGCCGCAGGGCCGCGGTGTCATTCCCGAAGATCATCCGTTGAGCTTTCTCGGCGCACGCAATCAGGCCTGGAAGGAAGCCGACGCGGTCTTGATCGTCGGCACGCGTCTCAACTTTATCGTGGGCTTTGGCCTGCCGCCGCGATGGGACCCCGGCGTGAAGATCCTCCAGGTAGATATCTCCGACGAGGAAATCGGGCGCAACCGCTCCGTCGATCTCGGCATCGTCGGCGATGCCAAAACCGTTCTGCGCCAGCTAATCGAAGAGGCGAGCGACGCTTTTCATAAGCGCGATGAATTGCCGTGGGTGGACACTCTGCGCGGGTACGATCGCCGCTCGCAGGAAAAATCGCAGGCGCTCCTCGATTCCGACGCCACGCCGATCCATCCGCTGCGGCTGTGCAGGGAAGTCCGTGACTTCATGGACCGCGACGCCATCATCGTCGTCGACGGTCACGAAATCCTGAATTTTGCGCGCCAGTCGATCCCGCTCTTCGCCCCGGGCCATTCGGTCAATGCCGGTCCGAACGGATGCATGGGCGTCGCGGTGCCATTCGGCCTGGGCGCCAAGGTCGCCAAACCCGACAAGCAGGTGATCGTGCTGAGTGGCGACGGTTCCTTCGGGATGAATGGGATGGAGATCGACACCATGGTGCGTCACAACATCCCTGCGCTGATCGTCATCAGCAACAATGGCGGATGGGCCGGCAAGGGTACGATGGATGCGGGCCGTGACCTTGGCTTCAGCTGCTACGACAAGATGGCGGAGGTGTTCGGCGCATATGGCGAACTGGTCGAGCGTCCCCAGGACATCCGCCCGGCGATGGAGCGCGCGGTCGCGTCCGGCAAACCCGCGGTCGTCAACGTGATTACGGACCCGCATGCGCGGTCCTCGACGGTCTCGTTCGCGAACTATCGCGCGATCTAGCAGCGTCGCGTTATGCATCGGACGAGGCGCGCAGTCTGATTGACGATTCGCGCATCGAGCGCGGCACCCCTCAGCAAGGCGCGTCGCCAGACAACAGGGCGCCTTGTCCAGAATAAGAAGGAAGTCAGCCCGTCTCCGCGGGCAGGGCGCGCCTCAGATCAAAGAAGCTGGCCTGCCTTTGGAAGTGGTCGGAACGGCCTTGTGCGGGCCATTTTCGATTAGATTGGGCGGTCAGATTGTCGGATCGCGCACCAGCACACCGCTTGCGTACAGCTCCTGAATTCGCGTGTCGCTCAAGTCGAGGTAATCGTGCAGCACGCGCTCGTTGTCCTCGCCGAGTCGCGCTGACCGGAGTTCCGTCCGGTCGGGCCAGGCCGAGAATTTCACGGGCACCGCGGGAATCGCCACCTTGCCCAACAGCGGATCCTGCACCCAGCGCACGGTCTTGCGCTCGTTCAGATGCGGATGGGCGACCGCTTCGTTGACGGTCAAGACCGGCGCGCATGGCACCCGCTCTTTATCCATCGCGGCGATCGCCTCGTCGCGCGTCGGAAAGCTCGCGAGCCATTGTTCGATAATATCCTGCAGCTCGAAGCGATTTGCGTGCCGCGCCCGTGCGGCTTTGAACCGGGGGTCGCTTGCCAGCTCGGGCTTGCCCATCGCGCGGACCATCTGCGGCCACTGATGTGGCGTGATCAGGATCATCACGTATTGATCGCCGCGGTAGCGAAAAACGCCAGCCGGTCCGGGGCCGTCGGCTTGCGATCCTGAGCGTTTAGGCCGAACTTTCTCACCCGCGAGCGCGATTTTTGGTACGTTGAGCTCGTGCATATGAAAGTAGGTGTCGGTCAGCGAGGCGTCGAGATACTGCCCCTCGCCGGTGCGCTCGCGATGAAGTAGTGCAGCGCATACCGCCATCGCCGCCGCAACTCCGGTCGAGACGTCGCCGATCGCCATTCCGATCACCGCCGGCGCGCGGTCCGGCTCACCGATGTTGTCGGTCACGCCCGCGTAGGCCTGCCCAATCAGATCGTAGCCGGGCTTGTCGGACAGTGGCCCGGTTTGGCCTGCCATAGAGATGGAACACATGATGATTTCCGGATTGATCTTCTTCACATCCTCATAGGAAAAACCCAGGCGCTTGATGACACCTGGCGCGAAATTCTCGACCAGCACGTCGAACTTCGGGATCATCGACATTACCAGTTCGCGCGCACCGGGTTGCTTCATGTCGATTGCGAAGCTGAGCTTGCTGTGATCGTGCTGCATATAATAGGTGCTGTGGCTGCTGCGTTCGGCGGTGCGCGGCTTCAATCCCCAGTCGCGCACACGGTCGCCGCCGGGCGCGAGTTCGAGCTTCACGACTTCCGCTCCGAACTCCGCCATCAGACGCGAGCAGGTCGGTCCGGCGACGTATTGGGTAAAATCGAGGACGCGATAGCCTTCGAGCATCTTTGGTGAATTCGTCATCGTAATAAGCCTCCGGCTATGGAATGGCTCCTTGTTGCGCGTGATGCGGCCGCCGCGACCGAGACCTGGACGGCCAGTGGATTTCCGTTGGCTATCACATTGCCGACCTACTGGACAAATGGCAGACCCGTCGGACAACCTCGCTCACATCGCGGTATGGCAAGACTCAGAGTAATGGATCGAGTGAGACGGAGACCGCCTGCTCGCCCGCGATGCGGCCGGCCAAGGTTTTAACCGCTCGCTCCAGATCGCTCAGCGCGAAGCTGTGAGTATGCATTTTCTCGAATGGGTATTTGCGCGATTCGATGAGTTTCACTGCGATCGCGAACGAATCGAAGTCCGCGTTTTTTACTCCCCTGATGGTCAATTCCTTTGAAAATATGCGATCGTTCTTCAGATTAGGGATCGCTGCGTCGGGACCTTTAACCCCAGCAAGGATAATCGTACCGCCCGGCCGGGCCATCTCGATAGCTTGAGAAATCGGCGCCATGGTTTCGGCGGTCACGTCGACGATGACGTCGGCACCCTCGCCGCGGGTCAATTCGCGGACCTGCGCGACCACGTCTTGGTCGGCGTACATGGTGGCGTCGGCACCGAATTCCTCGGCGAGCTTGAGACGGCGAGCGCTTTGTCGTCGCGCGATCACCACGACATGTTCGGCGCCTGCTTCGTGTGCGGCGGCCGCGCAGGCGATACCGCGCTGCCCGGCGCCGAAGATCATTACGGTGTCGCCGATTTTGGTGCCCGGTACGCGATGGGCCCAGCTAACACCGGCGGCGATCGGCTGATAGAGCGCGGCCAACTCAGGAGGCACCTGGGGCGCGATCTTGTGGAGGGCGACCTCCGGATCGAGGTACATGAATTCCGCCATTCCGCCCCACAAGGCGGGTGGAATAGTGGTCGGGATGAAACCGCAAACGGAAATTTTCGTGCCCTGGCGGCCAGTGCGGCAGTTGCGCGAATCGCCGCGCTTGCACGCGCGACAATGACCGCATCCGCGAGTCGGCTCGACCGCGACGCGATCGCCAGCCTGAAGGCCCCAACGCCGTGCGGCTTCGGCGCCGATTTCTTCGATGATGCCGACCGGTTCATGCCCGGGGATCATCGGTAAACTTAAGAGTCCGTTGAGCTTACCGTCATACTGATCAACGTCGCTGCCACAGATGCCGCAGGCTTCGACGCGCATCAGCGCGTCATCGGCGCCGATACGCGGCAAGTCAAATTGCTGCATTTCGAACTTTTTGTCGCCGACCTGGACGACCGCGCGCGCCTTGGCCATAACCATCACTCGCCGCCCCGCGACTCTCCGTAGTTGGACGGCGCTCCTTCGCCGCGCCACTGTAGAACTTTTTTCTCGCAAGCGGGTAACGCGAGTACAATTTTTGTTTGAAATGACTGAACGACGCGCTTAGTTATTTCGCGCGGTAGCACCCTCCGGCCGCATCAAAAAGCTGTCGTTAAGTTCCGCGACTGTCGGACATCCGATCTGGCCCATTACCAAGTCGATTTCCTCGCGCAGGATGCTGATGGCCTTTTGCGCGCCCGGAATGCCGCCTGCAACTGCGCCATACAGGGTTGCCCGTCCGACCATTACAAAGCGTGCGCCATGGCACAGCGCCATGATGATGTCAGCACCGCGACGCACGCCGCCGTCGACAATCAAAGTGACTTTGTCGCCCACTGCTTCGTTGATACCAGGTAGAACCTCGAGCGGGGCTGGCGCTTGATCGAGCTGCCGGCCACCATGGTTCGAGACAATGATACCGTCGACACCGATCGATGCGGCTCTGATCGCATCATCGCGATGCATGATTCCCTTGACCACAAGATGGCGCGGCCAGATTCGCCGAAACTCCTCAAGGTCCGCCCACGTGACGGAATTAGCGGGAGCCTGCCTTGCGGCAAAAGCATTGATTTTCTGAGTAGTCGAATTTGCCGGAGCGTAGGGGGTCCAATTGTCGAAGCGCGGCATTCCATGGCGGAGGTAGTTGGCAATCCATCCCGGATGGCGGAGCGAATCGAGAATTGTGGACGGCGAGAGGCGCGGAGGGAGCGCGAAACCGTTGCGCAGATTACGCTCGCGTTTCGACGAGACTGGTACGTCGACCGTAAGTACGAGGGTACTGAAGCCGGCCTCGCGCACCCGCCGTATGAGGTCAGTTGTGATCTCGCGGTCGCGCGCGACATAAAGTTGATACCAGGAATGACTCGGTGCGATCTTGGCCGCAGCCTCGATCGAAGCCGTGCTCAATCCCGACATCATGAAAGGGATATTAGCGCTGGCCGCGGCGTCCGCGAGCATCAGGTCCGCGCCGGGACGAAACAGCGCGGCGAGCCCGGTAGCCGAGATCCCGAATGGGCTCGCGTACCTACGGTCGAATAGATCGACGGTCTGGTCGCGCTTCGAGACATCGACCAGATAGTGCGGGACCAACCGCTCACGATCGAAGGCCGCTTCGTTGCGTGCGATACCGAGTTCGTCCTCGACACCGCCCTCGATAAAATCATAGACGATACGTGGCAACCGGCGCTTTGCCATCTTGCGCAGGTCGTCAATATTGATCGCGCGATTTACATTCACGGCCGCGCCTCCAAAGCGAGATTCTGGCCTGGTTAAAAATTTTGCTGAATCGTCACGGCAACCGCTCGGAACGAGTATCGCGGGCGACGGAATCGATTTTCTCTGTCCGTCTTATACAGGAAGCAGTAGTTTGACGAGAAGCGGTGCGCGTCCCCTGCAGATGGAAACTGGAATCGTGCGAAGTGGATGCCGGCCTTCGCGGCTCCTTTAGCGATCGCTTCTATGGGGACGAGAATTCGGTAGTAGACGGCCGTCCACTACCAGGATTTCGATCGCGCTGGGGCTTTGCCGCAGGCAACTGATATCATGATATGAATCCAAGGGTTTGAATCGGATACTTAACTGAGCAGAGGGATAAAGATATGACAGAGCGACAACAATTCAACTTGAAGGTGATCGAAGAATTCCGCGCGAACGACGGCAAGGTCGCGGGACCATTTGCGGGGATGCCGATGATATTGATGACGGTGGCCGGCGCCAAAAGCGGGAAAACCTACACCACGCCACTGGTCTATAGCAAAGATGGCAACCGGTTCGTGATAATTGCCTCGATGGCGGGGGCACCAATCAATCCCGATTGGTACCATAACGTCAAGGCTAATCCGAAGGTAACGCTCGAAATCGGCGCAGAACGTTTCGAGGCGAAAGCGACGATCATGAGCGGCGAAGAGCGCGAGCGTCTATTCAACGCGCAGGCGGCAATAATGCCGATCTTCAATGACTACCGAAAAAAGACCACGCGGCAGATTCCGGTAATCGCATTGGAACGAGTCTGACAGGCAGCAGGAGTCGCGACGGTTCGAGGCGGTCGCACTTGCCGAGCGCGAAGGCGAGCATTACTAACACTGTCGCATTCGTGGGCGCATGCCTGTTACCGCCTCGAACCGCGCTTTAGCAGCTATGCTTTCAGTGCGGAATCCAGATTGGTGCGGAAATGAATAGCCTATCGACTATTCCGATCTGATAGGCCAGAAACAAACCGAAGCCAAAACTGAGCAGTCCCGCGCTATGGACGAACCCCTGGTGCAGCCACGACATGCGGCGAGATGCGATGATAAAAGGTGCGGCGATCGCCATCGTGATCAGTCCCATACCGATGATGGTGCCTAGACAAAAGATTGCAAGGTACAACGTTGCCCATAGGGGCTGGGGAATTGCACTGAGTACCAGCAAGGCGATTGCAGCGCTGCCGGCGAGACCGTGAACCAGGCCAACGCTGAAGGATCGTAGCAATGGGCGTCGCACCGCGAATGATTGCGGCATTTCTTTCAGAAGACCGGGATCATCATGAAGCGAGTCGAGACCCTCTGTTAGCGGATGATGGTCGTGAGAACCCAAGTGAACATGCGGGTGTGCATGCGCTGCATTTAAGTGACTATGCGTGTGAG
>Ga0182024_10005970_pt1 | contig 26989 bp, 24 predicted proteins | sample P32metaG_FD_120480 | JGI IMG/M metagenome (GOLD analysis project Ga0182024, IMG submission 120480) | Permafrost microbial communities from Stordalen Mire, Sweden - P3-2 metaG (Illumina Assembly) | ecosystem: Environmental > Terrestrial > Soil > Wetlands > Permafrost | place: Sweden: Stordalen...
CCTGCGCGCTGGAATTGATCGACGGGCCGCTCACGCACATGAGGGTCCCTTTCGTAGAGGTGTTTGCCCCGAACAAGACCAGTGTGAAGGGTCCGCGGGTATCGACGAGCGACACTTGGGTCGCGCCTGTGGGCAATCCTGGTGGCGCGCCCGGTGGCGGTGCGGCCGCCCCGGCCTCGCAGGTCGCCTCGGCGCTCGATACCTGGCCGGGCGCTGGCGCCGTCGGCGATGACGTCCAGGCCGCGAACGCGTTCGCGGTACCGGAGCCGGCGAGCACCAGCACGACGGTCGCAACACCGCCTGCAACAAGGGCACCTCCGCCCACCGCCAGGCCGCCTCTGCGCCGGTGTCGGCGGTGCACGGAGATCTCTCGCACCAGGTGAGCCTGCCGAGTCGAGAGTCGGAGGTCGTCCAGGTTGGGGACAGGTGGAGCTTGGAGGTAGTTCATCGGGTCTCCTGTATGGATGGGGTGATTGTCTTCGAGACGGTGGTCGAGCCGTTGAACTTGGCCCGGGCACTGGCCAGACGAGAGCGGACGGTGCCGACCGGGATGTCGAGCGCAGTCGCCGCGTCGGCGTAGGTGAGCTCACTCCACAAGACGAGCAGGACGACATCCTGTTCCGCCCGGGTGAGTGCCGAGATCGCTTCGAGAGCACGGGCTAGTGCGTCTTGCGCCCCGAGGCGCTCGATCGCGTCGTCTTCGGAGCTCGCACTGTTTGCCAGAGCCGGGAGCCGATCGAGCGCCGATCGGTACCTTAGGACCGATCGGTCCGCGTTTCGAGCAACGTTATTGGCCACTCCGAGAAGCCAGGGCAAGGCGCTGGCGTTCGAGAGATGCAACTTGCGGCGGCGGCGGAACGCCTCCATGAACACGACGCTGGTCAGGTCCTCAGCCAGATCGAGGTTGCCGGTCCGCCGGGCGCAGTAGGCGTACACCGATCGCGAGTGGCGCTTGAACAGCTCCCCGAACGCCTCGGGCTCGGATCTCGCCTTGGCCAGGAGCTCACCGTCGGCCGCTTCGGAGAAGGAAGTCACATCTAATAGTGTCCGCAGGTCCGTCAGAAGTTCGGTCTTCCATCCGTCTTGCTCGCCCAGGACAAGAAAATGGGTTCGAGGCACGCAAAACGCACCGGTTCTGTGCGCCCTGACGAAGCCAGCCCGACCACCTTCAGGCCGATCGAGATCACGAGATATACCGCCCATCCTTGATGCTTCTCATGGCCTGCCACTGGGGGAGGTCAGGGGAGCGGAAGGAAGGGTTCTGTGGCGTCGGTCGCGCTTGTGAGATAGCCGGGGTTCGCCACCCTCAACTTGTCCGCCACCGTGGCACGCACCGCGGCGCGCACTTCCTCGGCGCGAGCGTCGAGTGCGCCCGAGCGGATGGCTGCGGCGAGCTCGGCATCGTTGTCCACGCCGAGTGCCTCCAGGCGCGCCTTGTGAGCCGCCGCCAGGTCGGGGCCGAGTGCGAGCTCCCGGGCCACCATGGCGACCACGTTGGCGGCCACCCGGGCGTGGAAGCGCACCCTGCCCTCGGTGGCGGGCAGCACATCGGACTCGAGGAATTCGCGCACGGCGTCGAGCAACCCGGCCGCCGATGGGATGTCGTGGGGGGCCCACCCCCCCACCGCGTCAACATGGGCGGGGTCCGGACTCGGAGCGGAGCGGGGGTCCGGCGGCGGCTCGGGGAGACCGGCACCGCCACTCACGACATGACCTCCAGCAGGTCCCACTCGACCTCGCACACACGCCGACCGATGGCGGCGAGCTCGACGGACCGGACCACCCCGGTGGTGTGCGTCAGCGCCTGCACGATGCAGATGACCCCCCACCGGAGGGTCCCCAGCACCTGCCACCAGTGCAGGGCGCCCGCGTCGACAGCGTCGCCACCGGCGTCTTCGTATGCGGCCACCAACTGCTCGACGGTGCCGAACCCACCGACGGGCAACAACGAGCCGAACCGCCACGACTTCACACACAACCACCCGAGGTCTTCGAGCGGGTCACCGCGGTGGGCGAGCTCCCAATCCAGCACGGCGCGGATGCCATCGGGGCCGACGATGAGGTTCCCGTTGCGGAAGTCGCCGTGCACCACCGTCTCGGCCGAGCGCGCCGGACGCGACTGCGCCAACCACCTGAGCCCCAGCTCGAAGGCGGGATGGGGCTGGCCTAGATGATCGAGCAGGCCACGCAGCTGCTCCAGGGGGTCACCACCGGCCAGGCCGGGGATCTCGGCCGCGGGAATGCGATGGATCGCCGCCAGCGCCCGGCCGCACTGGGCGGCGAGGAGCGGGCGCACCTCGGCGAAGCGGTCGTCGCGCAGGATGCGGCGAGCGATGGTCTCGCCCTCGACGAACTCCATGATCATGAAGGTCGAGTCGAGCCCCGCACCCTCGTCCCCCGCCAGGACGACCCGGGGCACCGGGACCTCTGCGTGCGCCGCGGCCCGCACCAGCGCGGCCTCGAGTCGAAGCCCCGAGATCGGCGCCCCGGGTGGATCGCGGCGCAACACGAGCTTTGTCGCCGTCCCATCGGCGTCACGGACCGAGAAGCTCCATGTCTCTCGAGAGGCGCCTCCGGGCAGGCGGGCCAAGCCCTCGACGCCTACCGGCTTCCCGAACGCGGTGCCGAGGACGGCGCCCAGCTTCCCGGTGAGGTCGACCGCGTCCACGAAACGGACACTAACCCCGCGGCAGCGGCGCGCCGCTAGGGTGGCCGCATCGGCGTCCGCCTTGATCCCGAAGACGAGTACATGCACGAGTTGGGCCCCGAGCCCAACTTCAACGAGTCCATGTACTTCAACGCCTATGACCCCGACTCCAACCTGGGCGGGTTCTTCCGGCTGGGGAACCGAGCGAACGAGGGCAGCGGTGAGATGACGATGTGCCTCTACCTCCCCGACGGTCGGGTGGCCTTCATGTTCCGCCGTCCCCATGTCGCGACCAACGACGCCTTCGACGCGGCGGGCATGCGATTCGAAGTGGTCGATCCCTTCGTCGAGCTCAGGGTCACCTACGAAGGCACCGCTGTGCTCTTGGATGATCCGTTGCAGATGGCGGACCCCCGCCACGCCTTCGTTACGAACCCGCACACGCCGTGTGCGGTGCAGCTCGTGTACCGGGGGTGCTCCGCCATGTTCGGGGGCGAGCCCGACCATCCCGTCGAGCGCCCCGGTGAGGAATTCGCCCGGGGTCACTACGAGCAACTGGTGCGGGCGAGCGGCACGGTACAGGTCGGCGACGACGGGTGGGAGCTCCAGGGTTTCGGACTGCGCGACCACAGCTGGGGACCTCGCTACTGGCAGGCGCCGTGGTATTACCGGTGGCTCACGGGCAACGTGGGTGAAGGATTCGGCTTCATGGGTTCACGCATCGCTCGGCGCGACGGGCCGGGCACCCGGGGCGGGTTCGTCTGGGACGGTGCCACGTTGCATGCGTGTCACGACTTCCGCATCCGCTCCACGTGGCAGGGCGACGCCCGCTACCACCGGACCGTCGAGGCCGAGCTCGTCACCGACGACCGGACGTGGCGGGTGCGGGGATCGGTCCTGCGGCTCATCCCCTTGCGCAATCGCCGTGCGGACAGCGACGGCAATCAGATGGTGACGCGTATCTCTGAGGGGCTCACGCAGTGGACTCTCGACGACGGACGCGTCGGCTACGGGCTCTCGGAGTACCTCGACCAGATCATCGACGGGGCGCCGGTCGGCTTGGCCGAGTAGGACATGGAACGGACCACCGTCGACATCTACGAGGAGCGCGGTGGTGAGTGGGCTGATTACCACCCACCCATCCATCGTGCCGAGGCGGACGCCTTCGCCCGAAGGGTCCCCACCGGCGAGTTGCGCATCGACCTGGGATGCGGTGCTGGTCGCTACACCTCGGACCTCGGCACGCCGATCGTCGCACTCGACGCAGCCCGAGCCATGCTCGAGCGATGTCGGAGCGTCGCCCCCACGTCCTTGCTCGTCCAGGCGGACCTCGAGGCACTCCCGTTCGGGCCCGACAGCTTGCACGGCGGTTGGGCGCACATGAGCTACCTGCATGTCCCGAGCATCCGCTTTCCGAGTGCACTGGCCGATCTGCACCGCACCCTCGTCGTCGGCGCCCCGGTCGAGATCCAGGTCCTGGCGGGCGACTACGAGGGCGACGCCCTTCCCGCCGACCGCATCGGGGGTCGGTTCTTTGCCGCATGGACGCCACAGAGGCTGTCGGACGTTCTCACCGGCGCCGGCTTCGACGTCGGGAACCTTGCCGTCGACGGTGACTACGTCCGGGTCGCGGCGGTGCGCGCCCGCACGTTGCCGGACGTCGTCGGACCGGGCATGCGCTTGCTCGTCGTCGGCCTGAATCCCAGCCTCTACTCCGCTGACGTCGGCGTGGGATACGCCCGCCCCGGAAACCGCTTCTGGCCCGCGGCCCTGCGGGCCGGGCTTGTGACGCGCGACCGCGACCCGTCGCACGCGCGCCGCGTCCACGGCATCGGCATGACCGACCTGGTCAAGCGGGCGACGTCGAACGCCGCCTCCTTGCAACCCGACGAGTACCGGATGGGCATGGCACGTGTCGAACGCCTGGTGCGGTGGCTCGAGCCCGGTGCCGTGTGCTTCGTCGGCCTCACCGGGTGGCGCCACGCCGTGGACAGACACGCGACAGCAGGACCCCAGGACCAACACCTTGGCGGTCGACCCGTCTACGTCATGCCCTCGACGAGCGGGGCGAATGCGCACGCGCGCCTCGACGCACTCACCGAACATCTTCGGGCCGCGATCTCACTCGCAGCGGAAACGTGACGACCGTGCCCCCCTGACGCGGTCGACGATCGTTGCATTCGTCGCCACAAGTGACCACAGCCTGTGTCGTGGCGTATGCGGGGCGTCCATCGAGTCACGACGGTCCACCAATTTCCATGATTTGCCCGGTAGCGTCGTGTTCCGTGGTGACCGGCCGCGACGCACACCGCGGCGGCGGGCCCGAGGGGGACATGACCATCGGCACATCGTCCTCACCGCCTCGGCCCCACGACTCCGGACACTCGCCGCGACCAGCCGCGCTTGCGACGCTGCCGCTGCTGCGTCGGAGCTCGTACGACGACGAGGCGTCGACGTCGGCCTATGCGCAGCACTTCGATCCCGTCTTCGGCCGACGCTTCGCGGAACGGGCCCTCGACTCGCTCGTCGTCGTTCGTGGCGCGCGTGTTCTCGACGTCGCGTGCGGGACCGGGATCTTCGCTCGCATGGCCGCGCACGTCGTGGGGCCGCGTGGAAAAGTCGTCGGGATCGATCCCTCGAGCGCCGCGGTCGAGTCGGCTCGGCGCATCGATGTCACGAGTATCGTCGAATGGAGGGACTGGGAGGGCTCGCGACTCCCATTCGATGACAAGACCTTCGACGTCGTCGCATGTCAGCACGCGCTGCATCGCTTCAACCAACCCGAAGCGGCGCTCGAAGACATGCGACGTGTCCTCGCCCCCGGCGGACGACTGGGCATCATGACGTGGGGGCCGATCGAGGAGAACCCGGCCTTCGCAGTCGAGCTCGACGCCATCATCAAATCCGGCCTCGACCAGTCGGGAGTCGTCGAGGTCCTCCTGGACGCATTCGCCTACCACCGGCTCGAGGACCTCCGAGAGCTGGTGCACAAGGCGGGATTCACAGACGTTTCCTGCCGGACCGTCCGGATGCTGGCGGCTCTGCCCGGGGTCGCGCAGTGGGTTCGCGTGTACCCGTCGCTCCCTCCGCTGTCTCGCGCCTGGCGGGATTGCCCACAGCAGGCCCGTATCCAGTTCCTGGCCCGCGCCTCGGAGTTGTTGCGACCCTTCGAACACGAGGGCGTGCTGCGCGTGCAGGCCTCGTCGCGCCTCGTCGTGGCCCGAGCACCTCTTGGTTGACTCCGGCGCCCCGCCCCAGGAGCGGGGCAGGCGGGGCGTAGTCTGAACGCCGTGCCGGACGACCCGAACGGACTTTCCCACGAGGACGCGCCGTCCGAGTCACCTCCCCCACCCGCCGAGGGGGAGGTCGGAGCGGACTCGACCCCGGCGCCCGCGGCCCCACCGGAGCGGACGCCTCCGCCGCCCTCTCCGCCCTACGCACCGCCCCAGGCGCCGGGGACCTCGGGCCCCCCGGGATACCCGCCGGCCCCCGGGTCCCCACCACCGGGAACGGCACCGGCATCGTGGAGCGTGCCCCCGCACCCCGGCTTCCCGCCCCCGGGACAGGCAGTAGCGGCCCCGGCGGGTGGACCGGCGGGGGTCGCCGACAAGCCTCCTCTGGACACGCAGGAGCGCCCACGACGGATGATGTGGATCGCCATGGCGGTGGGCCTCGTCGTGGTGGTCCTTCTCGGGGTGGGAGTGACGCTGATCGTCACATCCAGCTCACCCAAGGCGGCGTCGACGTCCCCCCTGGCGCGTCGCATGGTGCGCGCCGCGTTGAAGTCGACGATCGACGGAGGCTCGTTCCATTACGTGTCGCAGTTCACGTCACAGGGTGTGACCCAGACCACCAACGGCGATGCCGGGCCCGCTTCGGGCAAGCAGGTCATCACGATCGGCTCGGACACCTTCACCGTCCTCGTGATCGGCGCGGCCTGTTACTTCCAGGGCAACGCCGCGCAAATGGTGGATCAACTCGGCCTCCCGGCCTCCATCGCCTCGACTCACGCCGAACAGTGGATCTCGCTCTCTCCGGGCGATCTTCCGTACCAGTCCGTGTACGTGGCGGTCACGACCCGCTCCGCGCTGGCCGCCAACATCTCCTTCGCACCTCACAAGGAGATGGGAACCTCGAGACGAGCCGGCTACCGGGTGCTCGAGATCACCGGCCCCATGACCAACGAGGTCGTCAACGGACAGACACAACGGGCAAAGGGCACGGCGGTCCTCTACATCACCACGTCGCGCCCCCACCTACCGGTGGAGTACACCGAGAACGGCAAGATCGACAAGGTCGCCAGCAAGCTGGTGATGACGTTCAGCAGATGGGGCGAAGACGTCACCGTCACCGCCCCCACAGAAGCGGTCACCTACTCGTCGTTGGGAGTGGGCAATGGCACCACGCCGACCACAGAGCCTCCGGTCCTGACCTCCGCAGCGGGTTGAACAACCCCGGGCCCCGCCCGAGGGGCCCGCCGTGCCGATCGGGTACATCCCCGCTCAGGTACTGCGCCGGTAGCGCCACACCGCCAGCGGGGCCAAGACCGCCATCAGTCCGACGCACCACGCCAGCGCGGCGACGACATACCCCGAGGTGCTCCCCGGCACGTGCGCCGAACCGAGCATGAGCGAGCGCTGCGCGTTGATCAGCACCCCGATGGGCTGGTTGTTGGCGAACACCCGGAGCCAACTGGGCATCTGGCTGATCGGTACGAACGCCGGCGAGGCGAAGATCAACGGGAAGAGGATCGGGAACGCCATGACCTGTGCGGTCTCACTGTTCGACGCCACGAGCCCGATGACCGCGAAGCCCCACAGCAGCGCGTAGGCGAAGAGCAGGACCAGTGCGCACGCCGCGATGAATCCGAGAGCACCGTTGGGGAAGTTGAACCCCACCAACGCCCCCACCCCGGTCATGAGCAGGAGGACGAACACGTTTCGCACGAGGTCGGCCGTGGTCCGGCCCGCCAGCACGGCCGAACGGGCCATGGGGAGCGCCCGGAACCGTTCGATGAGACCCTTCTGCAGATCCTCGGCCAGGCCGACGGCGGTGCCGATCCCTCCGAATCCCACGCTCTGGATGAAGATCCCGGCCAGCAGGAAGTCGATGTAGCTGAGACCGTTGCCGGGGTGGATGGCGCCCCCGAACACGTAGCGGAACAGCAGCACGAACATGATGGGCTGCAGGGTCGAGAAGAACAGCGACTCAGGGATGCGCGTGTAGGCGATCAGGTTCCGTTTCGTGATGGTCAGGGTGTCGGCGACGGCCCACTTGAGGCGCGTCCCGCCACCGGGCATCGTCGGGCTGAGGGCCGGGGCGATGCCGGCGCCGGGTGTGATCGCAGTCGTCGTGCTCATCGTGGGCCTCCGTCACTGCTCGTCGCGGCGGCAGCCGGTACCCGACCCCGACGGCGCTTGCCGTCGGTCGAGGTGCCCGCCGTCTCGTCGTCGTCGGTCTCGGTCCGTTTACCGGTCAGCGCCAGGAACACGTCGTCGAGGCTGGGCTCACGGATGCGGAAGGTGGTGGGGACCAGGGAATGCTGGTCGAGTAGGCGCAGGACCTCCATGGCGACCCGGGGGCCCTCGTCGACGGGGAGCTCGACCATGTTCCCGATGACGGTCGGGCTCTTGGCGCCCACGGAGTCCAAGATGCCGGCGGCCTGACGGGCCAGATCGGACGTGGCGAGACCGACGTCGAGGACCGTGGCGCCGAGGTCTGACTTGAGCTGCGAGGGCGTCCCTTCGGCGATGACGTGGCCGTGGTCGACGACGGCGATGCGGTGAGCGAGCGTGTCGGCCTCCTCGAGGTATTGCGTGGTGAGGAGCACGCTCGTGCCCTCGCCCACGAGTTGGTCGATCATCGCCCACACGTCCACCCGGCTCTGTGGGTCGAGTCCGGTGGTGGGCTCGTCGAGGAACAGCACCTTCGGTCGCGCCACCAGGGCGGCCGCGACGTCGAGTCGGCGTCGCATGCCACCGGAGTAGGTCTTGAGAGGCCGGTCACCCGCTTCGGTGAGACCGAACTGGTCGAGAAGCTCGATGGCGCGCTCGGTCACCACGGCGCGCTCGAGGTGGTTGAGGCGCCCGATCATGGTGAGGTTCTCGCGGCCGGTGAGGTTCTCGTCCACCGCCGCGTACTGGCCCGCCAGTCCGATGAGGGTGCGGACACGATCGGCCTGCGTGACCACGTCGTACCCGAGGACGAGGCCTTGTCCGGCGTCGGGGGCGAGGATCGTGGTCAGGATACGGACCGCCGTCGTCTTGCCCGCGCCGTTGGGACCGAGCAGGCCGAAGATGGTGCCCTCCTCGACGGCAAAGCTCACGCCGTCGAGGGCACGCACCTCCCCCCCGAAGGTCTTTTTCAGGTCGTGTGCCTCGATGGCATTGGTCATAGGGGCGTCTCTCCTGGGATGTGAGGTGTGGAGGTCCTGCCCCGGCCGAGACCGGCGAGCGACTTCGACTGCACCTCACCTGTGGGGTCTCCGAGCTTACGGGGCCTCCGGCACCGTCCCGACCACAGCCCGACCCCGCTACAGGACGACGACCGCGGCTTCGACGGAGCTCCGGCGAGCCGCCTCGAGAACCTCGAGCGTCGCGACCGCGTCCGCAGGGTCGACCGGAGGGGGCGCCCCGTCGCGCAGTGCCCGAACCACCCCCGCATAGAAGGCAGACCAACATCCCGGTTCGCTCGGCACCGGTTCCTGCTCGTCGCCGTGCACCAGCCGTCCCCACCGCTCGGGTGGCTCGACACCGAACTCGGGCTCCTCGGGCCCATGCCCGGCCCGGAGGGCGTCCTCTTGACCGTCGAGGTGCTCGACGACGTATCCCCCCGCGCTTCCGAGCACGCGTAGGCGGGGCCCGGGCGCGGCGGCCACCGCGCTGCACCACAGGTGCGAGCGCGCCCCGGAATCGTGTCGTAGGGCCACGAAGGCGTCGTCATCCGATCCACCCCGACGCGCCGCCACCTCGGCATAGACGTGGGAGACCGGCCCGAGCAGGGTCATCGCCTGGTCGACGAGGTGCACGCCCAGGTCGAGCAGGACCCCTCCCCCGTCGTCGGCCGAGAGCTCTTCTCGCCATGCGCCCGGAGCACGGTCGGGACGCCACCGCTCGAAGCGCGACTCGAAGCGCGTCACATCACCGAGGCCACCATCCGCGATGAGGCGCCGCAGCGTGAGGAACTCGGCGTCCCACCGACGGTTGTGGAACACCGTCAGCATCACCGCGGCCGCAGCGGCGTGCTCGACGAGGGCGCGGGCGGGGGCGACGAGCGGTGCCAGCGGCTTCTCGACGACAACGGCAAGGCCCGCGTCCACAGCGATCGTCGCCAGGGCGGCGTGGGTCCCGGTCGTGCTCGCCACGACGACGAGGTCGTGCTCGTCGGCGCGGACCCACACCTCGTCGGCACCGGCCACCACCCGGGCGTCGGGGAAATCGTGCCCGGCGCGCGCCCGGCGATCGGGGTCGGCGGTCACGATCGTGGTGAGCTCGAGTCCCGGCGTCGCCTTGATCAGCGGGGCGTGGAACACGCGGCCGGACAGGCCGTAGCCGAGCAAGCCGACCCGAAATACCGACACCGGGCTCGCTGCGCCCTACGGGTGGGTGCTCTCGGCGTCGCCGCCGACGGCGTTCTCGCCGATTGCGTTCACGAGAGTTGCATTCACGAGAATTGCGTGCATGCCGAGTGCAGATTCGCCGCGTGCATGAAGACCGCGCGCATGAAGACCGCGTGCATGAAGACCGCGTGCATGAAGACCATGCAGGTGCGGTTCCGTGCCACGGTGACGCCCGTCAGGCGCGGCCGGTGGCGCTGGCGCGCCGCGACAGGGCGTCGATGGTCACGGCCCCGAGGAGCAAGCCACCGGTCACGATGAACTCCCACTGCACCGCCAGCCCGAGTAGGTACATGCCGTTGTAGATACCGCCGATGACCAACCCGCCCAGGACGCCGTGCACGGCCTTCCCCCTACCTCCGAACAGCGAGGTGCCGCCGATGACGGCTGCGGCCACGGCATAGAGGACGAGCTGACCGCCGTTGACGTTGTTGGACAGGCCGCCCAGGTACGAGGCGTAGAGCAACCCGGCGATCCCGGCCGTCACCGCGCACAGGACGAAGGCCCACGTGCGGATGCTTTGAACCTTGATCCCGGCCCGACGCGCCGCCTCGGCGTTGCCCCCGATGGCGTATATGTAGCGCCCGAAGCGCATGCGCTGGAGGAGGAACGTCCACGCGCCGAGGACACCGAGGACGATGAAGATGGCCCACGGGACGCCCTCCAGCGTCCCCACCGCGGCACGGTTGACGTTGCACACGGCCACGACGGCGCTGCCCACCACCGCCATGAGGACGATCTTCGCCACCGTGAGGCCGACCGGGGGCGCCACCAGGCCGCTGCGCCGCCGACGTGCGTCGCGGAGCCAGAGGTTCAGGCTCAGCAGGCCCCCGATGACAACCAGGGCGATCCATCCCTCTGCGGGGCTGATGTGACCCCACATGAGGTTGTAGATCGCCTTCAGGTTGGCCTGCGGGCCGGTCAGGGTGGGGTATCCGGAGAACGGCCCGAAGGCGAGCACGATGAGCAGGACCCCGTTGAAGACGAACAGACCGGCCAGGGTGACGATGAAGGAGGGGATCCCGAGCCGGGTGATTATCGTGCCCTGCAGCGCTCCGATCAGCGCACAGGCCAGGAGTGAGACGATGATCGCCGCCCCCCACGGCCAGGCGGTCGTCGACGGCTGCACGAGCTGTACGGCGATGGCCGCCCCCACGACGCCGACGTAGCCGATCGAAAGGTCGATGTCGCCGAGCAGCAGAGCGAAGGTCTCGGCCATGGCCAGCACCATGAACACCGCGCTCTGCTGGAAGAGGTTCACGATGTTGCCCGCCGACAGGAAGATGTGATGCGGGCTGATCACCTGGAAGACGGCGACCATGATGACCAGCCCCAGCAGGACAGGGAGCATCCCGCTCTCTCCGCCTCTGATGCGGAGCCACTCGCCGTGGATGTACTCCCCGAGCGTCTGGGCGACGACGTCGGGCGGCACGAGAGCGGCGTCCCTTGCAGGGGCTGCGGTCCGGTCGACGGGCGCCTCTACCGGGTTCTCGGCATCCGGCGCCAGAGGCACGTCGGTGGGACCCGGGGGGCCGGGGTCAGTCGTGGCCACTGTCGACTGCTCCTGTTTGGGCGCGCGGCCCGTTGGTTTTCACACCCAGGCCCCCGGTGGTCATGTACTCGACGACACTCTGCCGGTCGAAGGCGGTCGTCTTGTCCTCCACCACAATCTTCCCCAGGTACATGACCGCGATGCGGTCGGCCACGGCGAAGACGTCGTTGAGGTTGTGCGAGACCATCAGAACCGCCAGGCCCCGGTCTCGCAGGCGTTGCACGAGTTCGAGCACCTGGGCCGTCTGGGTCACGCCCAGGGCGGCAGTGGGCTCGTCGAGGATGACGAGCTTCGAGTTCCACATCACCGCCTTGGCGACGGCAACCGACTGTCGCTGTCCCCCTGACAGCGACCCCACCGGCTGGCGGATCGACCGCACCGTCGTCACCCGCAGGCTGGCCAAGGTCTCCGCCGCGGCGCGCTCCATGTCGTCCTCGTCGAGGGTTCGATGACGCAGCCGTTCGCGTCCCAGGAACATGTTCTGGACGATGTCGAGATTGTCGGCCAGGGCGAGGTCTTGGTAGACGGTCTCGATCCCGAGCACGGACGAGTCATGGGGACTGCGGATCCGGACGCGCTTGCCATTCCAGAGGAGCTCGCCGTGGTCGGGCTCGAAGATGCCCGAGATGCACTTGATGAGGACGGACTTGCCGGCACCGTTGTCGCCCGCCAGCGACGTGATCTGACCCGCCGGTGCCTCGAGGTTGACGTCGCTGAGCGCCTGCACGGGACCGAAGCTCTTGGCGAGGCCCCGCACTCTCAGAAGGGGCTCGTCCACGCTCGCTTCGGTCATCTCGTCACTTTCGTCGCGGCACAGATTACGTCTGGTTCGGCCATTCGACCAGACGCGGGACCGTCGCCGCACCAGGCGGCGACGGTCCCGTACTTCACGTCCGGATCACGGAGGTTACGGCGTGATGCCAGCGGCAGTGCAGACGCTGTTTCCCACGGCGGTGCACAGCGTGGATGCGTCGATGAACTTGTCCTTGATCACCGTCGACGCCATGTTGGTGGTGTCCACCCACTGCGGAGTGAGCAGGGACGCCGGCTGTGCCGACCCGGTCACACCCTTGGGAGGCGTGGTGGTCGAGTTCACCAGACTGGCAGGCGGGGTCTTCCCGGCACGCAGGATCGTGGCCAGAGACACGGCGTCCTGCGCCTCTTCGTAGACGGCCTTGTAGACCGATCCGCATTGGTAGCCCTGGAGGATGTTCTCCATCCCCTGCAGCGTGGCGTCCTGACCGGTGGTCGGGATCTTCTTGGGGCCGACACCCTTGTTCTTGAGGTCGGTGACCACAGCTTCGGCCAGCCCGTCATTGGCTTCGATGGTGGCGTTGATCGTCGGGTGCGCCGTGAACTGCTGCGTGAAGATGGTCGCACCGGTGGCGTTCACCCAACCCGGCGTGATCTGGTCGCCGATGAGGGTGTAGCCCTTGCTGTTGGTCAGGCCCGCCTTCAACGGTGTCGCCGTGGAGTTCCAGACCACCGAGTTGTAGCCCTGGGCGAACGACACGGCGTTGGGGTCGGTGTCCTCACCGCCGTCGAGCTCGAAGACCTTGGGGCTCGTGATCCCCCACGAGGCCACGCACGACTCGAAGCCCTGGCCGATGAGCTTGCCCACCAGGTTGTTGTCGAAGCTGACGTAGTAGGTGTTGGTGCCCGTGAAGGTGGCCCGGTCGTAGCTGATCACGGCGACGCCGTGTGTCGAAGCGTAGGACTGGACCTCAGCCCCGACAGTGCTGTCGATGGGGTCGAAGACGAGGACCTTGGCGCCGAGTGCCACGTCCGCCTGGGCGTCGGCGAGCTCGGTGGCGTCCACGCCCTGGGCGTTGTCGATCTTGAAGTCAGAGGAGCTGTACCCGGCCATCTGGAATGCCTTGGTCAGGTAGGGGGCGTCGAAGTCGACGTATCTCGTCGACGAGGTGGTGTCGGGGAGGATGACGCCCACCAGACCCGTGCCCGACGCCGCCAGCGGCTTCAACTTCGGCATCTCGGTGAAGTTCACATTGAACGACTTCACACTCAGGTCGGACGGCACCGTGGCCGACGCCTTCGTCGTCGTGGTCGCCGCTTTGGGAGTGCTGCTACACGCCGTGAACACCATGCCCACGACAACGGCCAGGGAGATCCCCGCCACCCGACTCAACCCACGGATTCGCATTTTTGCTCTCCTGCTTTCTCTTGCTGTCATTAGGTTTTGGCTTCTCTCGATGCCATGCACGTCTCGATGCCATGCACGCCTGCACAGCACCGGTGGGAAGGCGAATGGCAACGAAGCCCTACGTCCCCCTCAACCGGTACATCACTGCATTTCACTTGGCCTCGGCCCCTACCGAGGAGGTGTTGACGCTACGACGTCGGGTGCAACATACCCTTCCGTTTCGTCACGCGCTTGCAATACTCTTGTTCAGTCGATCACAAGCGTGGCCCGAACGGGGAGATGGTCGGACTCGGTGATCGGAAGGACCTCGCCGGCTTCGGCCTTGATGGGCCCTCGCACGAGGATGTGGTCGGGCTGCGCGATGGGCCGCCACAGCCATGTCGGCCACGTGCGACCTCGTACGGCGCGGGACCAACCCGGGAGCAGGAGGACCAGGGGCGGCCCCCAGAGGTTCATGTCCCCCGCGAACACGGAAGGTACCGGTGTCATGGCGTTGAGCGTTCGACGGAGCGCTGCGATATGACGGGGCGACCCTTGACTGAGATGGGCGAGATGGGTACCCACGACGCGCAACGGAGCAGACGCGCCCGGGACATCGATGTCCGCGACGATGGCTCCTCGGCGCGCGTGGTCGGTCGGGAGCTTGCCCAGATCGATGGTGTACGAGGCCTGCACCGGCAACTTCGACAGCACTGCGATCTCCCACGAGCCGCGCTCGAACTTGGGAGGCCGAGAGCCTGACCGGGCGCGTTCGGCCATCCCGGGGCGGCGTCGATCGAGACGGAGGCCGTGCACGCTCCCGGTGAGGAGGCGGGGGCCCCACCGCTTGTGATCATGGGCCGGAGGGCCCGTGATCCTCCCCCGGGCGAAGGGCAGCTCGACCGAGACGTACCCCAATTCGGCGGCCACCCGCTCGGCCATGGAGATCCCGTCGTCGGGGAACCAGCATTCCTGGAGCACCAGCACGTCGGCGCCGATGCGACGACAGCAGTCGACCACGTCGAAGGGGCGGCCCCATCCGTCCACGCCGCCGTGCACGTTGAAGCTGGCGACGACCACGCGCGGCATTGCACCGGCAGGCTACCGACCAGCCCGCGCCCGCTGGGCGACCCGCTGGGCGACCCGACGGGCGACCCGCGGGGCGACCCGACCGGGCACCCGACGGGACCCGGGCTTCTTTCGGGCCGACGCTCCTCGCGGTCGATCGAGCCTCGCCGTGCCCGGGGACACCGAATCTCAGGCACGCTCCGTGAGCCGGCTCAACCCCGGGCCTGGGGTGCCGATATGAATTGGGATGACGTTGTTCCCGAGCGCCCTCCGTAGCGACCGCCTCACGGCGACGGGCGTCGCGGTCCGTCCCCTCCACCGCCTCTGGAACCTCGTCGCCGGGATCCTCGCTCCCCGGCGGTCGGCCACCACCCCCGTCCTTTCACTCGTGATCTCGCACTCCGGCCCGACGAGCTGCGAGCGGGCCGAGCCGCAACTGCGGTGGAGCGATCCGCGCGACGCTCCTGCCGGCGACTTCGCGGCCTGCGCGATCCCCAATGCCGCGCTCGACATCACCGCCGTCCCCCGACGGGGCGAGTCTTGGGACGCGGTGTCGGACTTCGCCCTCTCCTACGACGGGTACGCATACTGGGACGACCTGTCCACGTTGGCCGGACGCGTCCTGCAGCGCTGGACGCGGCGTCGCTCGTTGCCCGCCACGCTCGACGAGCTCCGGGGTTGCCTCTTCTATGAGCAGCGGCGGTGGAACCATTTCGGTGAAGAGCCCACCGGACGCTCGGCCGAGTACATGTGGGCGATCGTCGACGCCATCGGCGCGATGGCAGCGCCCGTCGCCCCCACGATGGGCCCGGTCCCCGACCCCCGACGCGCCGTCGCGCCCGAGGCGCATGTGAAGCTCGTCGCGACTCGGGCCGTCGCGCTGCGACCCGTCCCTTCGCCCGCCCTCATCTTGCGCCCGCTGCCGGCGCGCTCCGGGCGGCTCACCCCGGTGCCGGCCTCCGAGGCCCATGTCCGGCTCGTCACCGCCATCGAAGCCGACGCCGGTGCCACGGCGCGACACCCCTCGGGGTATGCGGCGAGGCGGGCCGCGGGCCACTTGTCGGGGAGCCCGGCTGATCACCCTGCCATGAACGGTGCGCGGCGCGACCTGAAGCCCATGCCGTCGGCGGACCCCTTGCCCAAACCCCCGGTCATCGTTCGTCGAGCGCGTCGTGCCGGATTCGTAGGGCCCAACCGCCCAGGCGGTGCGGTGAACTCGGCCCGCACGCCGGCAGAGCCATGGGGGTCGAACGGGTCGCGCTGGAAGCTCGAGAAAGGGTCGGACGAGTCTTCTGCCACCGCCGTCGTGACACCGCTGTGCCACGAGTTCTTCACCGACGATGCCGACTACGGGAACTGGATGGACGCCCATCCTGAGGGTTTCGTCTTGAACCAACCCCGCTCGGCGCGATCGAAGTCTCCGACGCTGCACCGGGTCGGCTGTGCGGTGGTCGTCCGCCGACCGGAACCCGAGACCCGATCCGCGAACGCGGACACGAACGCGAACGCGAACACGAACACGAACGCCGTCAGGGTGTGCGGCCCGAGTGCCGACGCGCTCCGGACGTGGAGCATGGCACGAGGGACCGGCGAGCCCACCTCGTGCCGACGCTGCTGTCCGTAGCGGAACACCCAGACACCCACACGGACACAAGACACCCACACGGGCACCGACACCCACACGGGCACAGACACGGTGGGAGGCTGACCGCCGTACAGTGAGCAAATGCTCCTCGTGGCGGCCTCCCCCGAGCTCGACCACCACGATGTCGGGCCCCGGCACCCCGAACGCCCCGCCCGGGTGCAGGCCGCTCTGGCCGGCATCGACGAGGCCGGCCTGCGCGACGCGGTCATCCACCTCGGGCCGCGCCGGGCCACGACGGAGGAGCTGACACTCGTCCATCCCGTGTCGTATCTCGAAGCCCTGCACGCCTTCTGTGAGGCGGGCGGCGGCGCCATCGACCCCGACACGATCGCGGCCCCGGGATCGTGGGACACGGCGCTGTTGGCGGCGGGTGCTGCACTCGAGGTGGTCGACGCGCTGGCGCGCGGCGACGGCGACGTCGCCTTCGTGGCGGCCCGTCCTCCGGGTCACCACGCCCTGGCCACCGAGCCCATGGGCTTCTGCCTGCTCAACAATGTCGCCGTGGCCGCGGCGACACTGGCCGAGCGCGGTGAGCGTGTGCTCGTCGTGGACTGGGACGTCCATCACGGCAACGGGACCCAGGCCATCTTCTGGGACGACCCCAGGGTGCTGTACGTCTCCACCCACCAGTGGCCGCTGTATCCCGGCACGGGCCGGGTCTCCGAGACCGGCGGGCCGGGCGCGCCGGGGCTGACCATCAACGTGCCGCTCCCGCCCCGCGCCACGGGGGACGTCATCCTCCAGGCGCTCGACGAGGTGGTGGCACCGGTGGTGGAGCAGTTCGCCCCCACGTGGGTCCTGGCATCGGCGGGATACGACGCGCATCGTGCCGACCCCATGGCGGGGCTCCTGCTCACATCCGGAGACTTCGCCGACATCGCCCGACGGGTGAAGGCGTTCGCGCCACAGACCGGACGCCTGGCGCTCATCCTCGAAGGCGGCTACGACCTCGACGCCCTGCGCCTGTCGGTGGGAGCGAGCCTGGCGTCGGTGCTCGACGTCGAATTCCGTCCCGAGCACGCATCGAGCGGTGGGCCCGGTGACGATGCCGTGGATGCGGCGCGTCGAGCCCACTCACCGACCTGAGCGGCTGGGGGGACATCCCCCCTCGAGGCCGGCAGCGGGCCCGGCCGACAGCACCGGCACGCGCCGCTACGGGATCGGCCCGTCCCTTGCGCCCTGTGCCAGGTCCACGACGGCGCGCCGGTTGGCGAGCACGGTGTCGATGACTTCCCGCCTGCTCCTCACGGCGCGTGCCCCGGCGACGGCACCGCCCACTCGCTTGACGCGCTCGGAGAACAACACCGTCACGTACCCGCACGTCGGCGCGGCGACCGCAGCCACGATGCCCGCCGCCCAGCCGAGCTCGATGCCGAAGACCACCCCCAAACCGATATAGAGCAGTGTGAACGAGGCGAAACAGCCCAGGAGCTTGACCGTCGCCTTGATGCCTTCGTTGGTGGGGACGGTGCCCACCTTCTTCATGATCTGGTACGGCACGACGTGCACGACGGCACCGAAGGCCGCGAACGGTGCGGCCCCGACGACCTTGACGACGGCCCACACGAGCATGAGGCGCAGGCGTCCCGAGCGGTAGCTCGCACACACCTGGGCATCGCTCAGGCCGAGCAGGGCGAGGTCGCGCTCATAGCGGTGAAACGCCTCGTACAGGGCGTCGTGGGAGCCCGGGACCTCGGCCAGCGCACGGGCCAAGCGTTCGCGTCGCACCAGGTCGACCTCGGCGGGCACGACGCCCATGGGGCGGTCCACCACCTCGGCGACCCGTCCCAATGTCTCGGCCTGGACCCACGACGCGTAGTCCGGGCTCACGGCGCGCAGCCGCGCCGCCATGTCGTCGGTCAGGGCGCGCGTCGCGTCGTGATCGTCGCGCCGGTACTGCTCGGCCCACACCGACGCCGGTTGCGGCGTGCCCACCCGCACGAGGGCGCGGGACCGGAAGCGCGCCTTGCGGTCGTAGGCGAGCCCGACCGCAACGGTGACCACGCCGTCGACGCCGTCGTCGAGCGCGGCGCCGAGGGCGATCCGGGCCGCGCCGGTCTTCAGGGGCTGGAGGCTGGGCTCGTCGTGGCTGATGCCCTCGGGGAACAACGCCACCATCCCCCCGTGCGCGAGCAGACGCCGGCACATGGCGAAGGCCCCCGCGTTCTTCGACGTCGACTCGCCGTCTTTGGACCGGTAGACGGGGACGACCCCGGCCAGCTTGAGAAACGGCCACAGCGGGAGGATCTTGAACAGGGTGGACTTCCCGAGAAATCGGGGATAGCGGCGCAACGCGGCCATCAGCAAGAGCCCGTCTACGAGGCCGTTGGTGTGGTTCGCCACCAGCACCGTGGGCACGCCGGGGGCGATGGCCTCGCCGTGCTCCACCTCGACTCGGCGGAAGAAGATGTGGACGAGCAGCCTGGCCAGCGTTCCCATGACGCCGTCGGCGACCCTGCGCACACGGTGATCCTACGGTGGTATGACGATGCGATGACCTCGACGAACCACGACCACCCCCGCGCCGACGAGCTCCCGCCGCCGCGGACACAGGAGGTGGCCGAGCGCGTCTACGCCTACATCCAGCCCGACGGGGGCTGGTGGATCAACAACACCGGCTTCGTCCTCGGCGAGCGCACGGTGCTGTGCATCGACAGCTGCGCCACCGAACGGCGCACCCGCGCCTTTCTCGAGGCGATCGACGCGGTGCAGCGCCAGCAGGGACGCCGGCGCGACGGGGCGCGCATGCTCGTGAACACCCATCAGCACGGCGACCACACCAACGGCAACTGCCTCCTGCCCGACGCCACCATCATCGGGCACCCCCGCTGCCGCGAGGCCATCCAGGCGATGGGGATCCTGCGCCCCGACGGTCTGTGGGAGCCGGTGGAGTGGGGCGAGCTCGAGCCCGCACCCCCGTTCGTGACCTTCGAGCGTCGTCTCGACCTCTACGTCGACGACCTCCTGGTCGAGCTGCATCACTTCGGCACCGCCGCGCACACCACCAACGACGTGGTGGCGTGGATCCCCGAGCACCGGGTGCTGTTCACCGGCGACCTCGTGTTCAACGGGGGCACGCCCTTCGTGGTCATGGGATCGGTCGCAGGCTCGTTCGTGGCGCTCGACTGCCTCATGGAGCTCGACCCCGCCGTGATCGTCCCCGGTCACGGCGAGGTGTGCGGTCCCGAGGTCATGGACATGGCGGGCGAGTACCTCCGCTTCCTGCAACAGATCGCCGACGAGGCCAAGAAAGCCGGCCTCACCCCCCTCGAGGCCGCCCGCCACGCGGAGCTCGGGCGCTTCGCCACCCTCACCCATCCCGAGCGCCTGGTGGGCAACCTCCACCGCGCCTTCGCCGAGTGCGAGGGAGCGCGCCCCGGGGACCCCATCGACGTCGCCGCCGCCCTGCTCGACATGGTCACCCTCAACGACGGCAAGCCGCTCACGTGCCAGGCCTGAGCTGACGTGCCCGGCCCGAGTTGACGTGCCAGGCCCGAGTTGACGTGCCAGGCCCGAGTTGACGTGCCAGGCCCGAGCTGACCTCCCAGGCCTGAGAGGCCCGAGGCAGCGGGGCCGGTTGACCGATTGTTGAGGCTGGATAGAGGATCCGGTGAGCAGGGCGTGGGAGGGTGGAACCCACGAAGGCGGCCTGACAAGGGGTGGCCGCTTCGACTGCCGGGGGGCCCATGTCCATCGTCGACGACCGCATGTACGTTGCAGCAGAGAGGGCACGTCGGGAACGGCTGTGGCAGACGGGCCCCACACTGCTCGCATCCGGCTCCGTCCGGGAGCCGAGCACGGTGGCACCGGTCCGGCCCGACCAGGATCGGGCACCCGACGTCATCGCCCGCGCCAGTGCGAGCGTCGGCGATCAGATGTGGCAGGCCCGGATCGACCTCGTGGTGTCGTCGGGCCTCTCGGGAGACGCCGCCCGCAAGGCGCAGGTCGACGCGCAACGCGAACACGACGAGGCCACATTCGAGGCGCTATGCGAATTGTGCCGACACGAGTTGCGGCCCGTGCTCGACCGCAGCGCCGAGATGCTCGCCGAATGGGGCCTCACGTCGCGTGTGACCGAGACGCTCAGAGACGAGCCGGCGCGCGTCCCCCGCAGCTTCGACCTCGCCTTGTGGGTCGACCGTTTCGATGACCGGGGGCCAGGCCGGCTCACGATCACCGCCACCGAGGGGTGCGACTTCGTGCGGGTCAAGCTGGCCGTGGGCCCGACGACCATGGGCGGCGACGTCAGCGAGCACGTGGGCACGACGATCGCGCGAGACCTCTCGGACGCTCTGGTAGGGGGCCTGGTCGCCACCCTGGTGGAGCAGATCTTCAGCTCGTGACCGAAAGGCGCTGCGCCAGATAGGCGAGCGCCAACGGGTAGCGCCAGCCGATGCCGCCGTGGGTGGCGTCGAAGAGCTCGAAGCGCGCCTCGGTCACACCCACCGCCTCCAGCGCGTCCCGGAAGGCGACCGCCCCGAGATCCAGGTACCACTCGTCGCGCGTCCCGGCGTCGATCCACACGGCCCGCAACGATCGCAGCGCGTCGGCGTGGTGGGGCACCATCCGGACCGGGTCCCACGCCAGCCAACGGGCCCACACCTCGTCGCGTAGCCGCCCGGTGCCGGGATCGAAGGGCAGCATCGGGGTGCCGTCGTCCTGAGCGGAGAAGCAGGCCGTGACCCCGAGCATCATGAGCAGGACATGGTCCTCGGACCGGGTGAACGCCGGCCGCTGACGGAAATCCGCCCACCACGCGCCGATGTCGCCGTCCCAGGCGCGTAGCGCCCGCACCGCCTTCGGGAACTCGGGGATGTAACAGCACTCGTAGAGCGCGTCCCCAGCATGGGTGGCGAGCCCGCCGAAGAGGTCGGGCCGCAGCATCGGGGTGATCATGGCCCCGAATCCGCCGCTGGACTTCCCCTGGATGCCACGGTGGGCGGGCGCGTCGAGGGTGCGGTAGCGCGCGTCGACGAACGGCACGACGTCGTCACAGAGATAGGTGTGGTACTTGCCGGTCCCCGGGGAGTCGACGAACTGCGACCCGCCGTAGGCGGTCCAGGCGTCCACCCACACCACGATGCACGGCGGCGCCGTTCCCGAGGCGAAGACCGCGTCGGCGCTCTCGGGGTAGGGCTGGTGGTACGCGTCCCGGTTGGCCCACATGGTGAGGTACCCGGTGTAGCCCTGGATGACGTAGATCGAAGGCAGTCGGTCCTCGCCTTCGTCGTAGCCGGGCGGCACGTACACCCACAGGGGACGCTCGACGGGGTCCCCGAGATGGTTGCCGATGAGCGCGGCCGAGGTGATCACGTGCTCGTCGATCCGACCGGCGAGCTGTCCACTCCAGGGCAGCGGCACGGCACCAGGATGGCACGCCTGCGACCGACGGCGTCGCGGCGAGTGCTCGTGCTGCGGAGTTCCGGTGCTGCGGAGTTCCGGTGCTGCGGTGCGCCGGTGCGGTGAGTGCTGCGGTGCGCCCTTGAGTGCGGCGCTGGGTCAGACCGCGTTGCTGGCGGGCTGGGGCGACTTCGACAGCCATCCCCGCAGCTGGTCGGCGGGCATGGGCCGGGCCAGCAGGAACCCCTGGGCCAGGTCGCATCCCGCGTCCCGGAGCGTGGCGAACACGGCGTCGGTCTCGACGCCTTCCCCGACGACCTGCAGAGACAGGTTGTGGCCGAGATCGACGATGGACCGCACGATGGCGGCGTGCGCTGGATTGGCCATCATGTCCATGACGAAGCTCTTGTCGATCTTGAGCTCGTGGACCGGCAGCGACGACAGGTAACCCAGAGACGTCTGGCCGATGCCGAAGTCGTCGAGGCTCACCCGGACCCCGACGGCGTCGAGTTGTGCCAGCACGGCCTGGGCGCGGGGCGGGTCGGTGAGCAGCGCCGTCTCGGTGATCTCGATGATGAGCCGCTCCGGAGGGACCTCGAGATCGGCGAGTACGGCGATGACCTGCTCGGCGAAGCGCGCCCGGCCCAGCGTGCGGGCCGACACGTTGACCGACACCGCCACGGTGCCGAGGTCACGGATGTCGGTCAGCGCGGTGCGCATCACCCACGTCGTGAGCCTGTCGATGAGGTCGGTCTGCTCGCACATGGGGATGAACCGGTCGGGGTAGAGCAGACCCAGGGCGGGGTGCTGCCAACGCACCAGGGCTTCGACGGCCTCGACGTGCCCGTCGTGGAGGGCGGCCTTGGGTTGGTAGTGCATGACCAGCTCTCCGGCGTCGATGGCCCGGCGCAGATCGGCGATGAGCCCGAGGTTGGCGGAGTCGTAGTGGTCGTGGTCGGCGTCGTAGCGCACCACGCCGGTGTGCTGGGCCTTGGCGACGTACATGGCCACATCGGCGTGCTGGAGCAGGTCGTCGACGTCGATGCCGTCGTCGGGCGAGATGACGTAGCCGATGCTCGACTCGACCGAGAGCGGGAGCCCGCTCACCTCGACCTCGTGCTCGATGATGTCGCGCAGGCGGCCGAGCACCTCCTCGGCGTCCCCGACCTCGCACAGCACGACGCCGAACTCGTCCCCGCCCAGACGGGCCACGGCGTCCTGGGGCCGGGTGTGGTCGGCGAGGCGCTGGGCGAGCTGGGTGAGCAGCTGGTCACCACTGTCGTGGCCCAGGGTGTCGTTGACCTCCTTGAACCGGTCCAGGTCGATGATGGCGATGGCGGCGCGCGAGTCGGTGCGCACGGCGTGCATGACGGCTTCCCCGGCGCGCTGGTGGAACAACGAGCGGTTGGGCAGGTCGGTGAGCGGGTCGTGCTCCGCCAGGAACTTGTTCTCCTTCACCTGGAGCCGGAGTCGACGGCTCACCGACACCGAGATGATGAACAGCGCCACGTACAGGGCCCCGAGGCCGAGGAGGAGGTCGCGGTACAGCGAGTGGAGCCCGGCGTCGACGTTGGCGGCGATGGGCGCGTAGGGCAGGTAGACCTCGAAGACCCCGACGAGGTGCTCGGGTTGTCCGGCCGTGAGCGGGAGGTAGACCTCGACCGCCTGGGGGCCCACGGGCCCCGTGTCGTTGCTGTCGGAATTCAGATGGGTGACTTTCGCCGAGACCGTGCCGTGGGCGGCATCGAGGGCCTCGTCTTCGGGCTTCTCGCTGAACCCGGACCCGTCGTCGGAATAGACGACCTGGCCCGCCAGGTCCCGCAGGCGCAACCGCAGGACGTTGTGGTCGCCCACGGCCCGTCTCACGAGGAGGTTCAAGGCGGTGACCTCGGTCGGGCTCAGCCCTTGGTGCAGGGGACGGCCGTCGAGGATGGGCTCCACCGCGGTCTCGGCCACGAGGGTCGCCTCCGCCTCGCCCACCGACACGCCACGCTCATTGGCCTCGGACCGGTAGTTCGCCGCCAGCACCAGGCCCAGCAGCACGACGGGAACGGCCGTGATGAGGGCGTACGTGATGAACAGCCGCGCCAAGGAGCGCGCCCGGGGCGCAGGAGACCTCACAGACCTCAATTTCGGAAAATCTCGCCCGGAACTTGATGCTGAGCCGAGGAGCAGGGCTTTCTCCTCTATTTGGGAGGGATCGGGGGTATTCGGGGGGGGTTGGGGCCTCCCCGAGGTGCCTGGGACGAGCTCCTCAACGAGGAGGCGAAACAGGTCGATACCGTCACTGTGCGCAGTGACGGGCTTCTCGAACCCAAGATCGTCGACGCAGCCCTGGCGACGCTCCTCGAGCGACATGCCGAGGCAGCGGTGTGCGCGCTCGGCCCCGACGGTCTGATGGTGGAGATGCCCGGGTCCGTCCCGCTGGCGGGCCACAGGGTCGTGCAGGCCCGATCGGCGCTGAACCTCGTCATCGCCGCCGACCGGGTGGTGGTGATCAACGCCTGGGAGCGGGCGCGTGCCGTCGGAGCATCGCGGGCGCCGGTGCGCCTGGCGTCGGACCCGGGGAAACCGGTGGTCGTGCATCTCATCGACGCCCGGAGGAGTCACGGCGTCTATCTGGGCGTCGTCGGCGGTGCCGTGGGTGACGACGCCACGGTGTTCGACCCCGAGGCGCCCACCGTGGCACCCCGGTTCGTCCGCCCGGGCCAGAACGTGCTCGAGGCCACCGTCGAGGCACTGCGCGCACGCGACCAGGTGATGGCGCGGCTCACCGACGCCGTGCCGGTCGGCGTGCTGCAGATCGATGCATTGCGACGCGTCGTCTTCACCACTGGACGCCTCCACGACATCCTGGGATGTCCGCGTGCCGCCACGCTCGACGAGCAGCTGTGCACGGTCTTGGATCGGGATCGTCTCCTCGTCGGGTCCGTGATCGACTCCGTGTTGGGAGACGGGATCGATGACGACATCGATGTCGTCATCCGACCCTCGTGGGCTGACGAGACGGAACTGCGCCAATGCACGTTCAGCCTTCGGGCTCTCACCGATGACGACGGCGACGTCACGGGAGCCATCGTGTGCGTGGCCGATATCACCGCCAGCACCGGCACGCGCGACGGGCTGCACCTGCGGGCCACCTTCGACGTGCTCACCCGGTGCCACAACCGGGAGTCGACCATGGCGGCACTCCAGGCGATGTTGGCCGGTGCCGGCGACGGGTCGAGCCCGGCGGCGATCCTCGTCGATCTGTACCACTTCAACGAGCTCAACGAAGGCCACGGCCACGACGCCGGGGACGAGTTCCTCGGTGTGGTGGCGAGGCGGCTCCACGGCGCGGTGCGCGAGGACGACGTGGTGGGACGCCTCGGCGGAGACCAGTTCCTCGTCCTGTGCCCCGGCATCGCCACCTCGGCCGAGGCGGTGCGCACCGCCATCAGGGTGGCGGAGACACTCGGTCACGAGATCCAGCTCAAGAACACCCGGATCGGGTCACGGGCCAGCATCGGCGTGGCGTGGTCGAGCGGGTCCGACTTCGACGCCGACACACTGGTGTCGCGGGCCGACGCCGCCATGCACGAGGCGAAACGCCGGGGGGCGGGGCGACCCGTGCTGTTCTCCCCGTCGCTGCTGGTCGCGCCGCCCGAGTCCGACTGAAGGCGGGAAGCTGCCCTACCAGAGGGCGTTGAGCTCCGTGAGCGACGCCAGGTTCACGCGTTCCTCGTCGGTGAGGTCGATGAACTGTGTCCCGACTCGCAGATGACCTTCTTTTGAGGGTCGGGAGTTTCGGATCTCGCCCCGCATGTGAACGGCGACGAAGATACGTTGGCCCTCGAGCGCCTCCGGGGGGGCGTCGAGGAGCTCGAAACCGGCTCCCAGCGAGGAGATGTCGATGACCCGACAGTCACGCCAGCGCTGTTCTGGGTCGGCCTCCACCACGTACGTGCCACCCCAGTTGGCAGCTTGGCGAGGCAACAACCGTCTGAGCTGAACCATCACTCCGTACCGAGTAGGTCTGAGCAAGGTGTCTGGAGCACGGTTCTAGGGATCGGCAATCCCACGACGCTGGAAATAGAGTCGAAAGGCCCTACGGGAATGCGACCTTATGTCTCCCTGGGCCTAGGCTGGGAGCCGTGTCCGTAGGCAGTGGTGCGATTCTCTGCGACGTCGACGGCTGCTGGAGTGCCCTGGTCGTGTCCAGTCCCGACGAGAGGCTCACACCACCCGTCAATGACATCATCCAGCATCGAGCCTGGTGCCAGGGCTGGACGATCGACGATCAAGACCGGGACCTCTGTTCGAGGCACGCGCTGACGTCGTAGCCACGCCACCGTTTGCTTCCTTATACGTTGTCCCCTGGCGCATTCCGTAAGTCGACGTCCCCCGCGCCGCCGATCCTCGCCTCCGATCCGCGCCTCCGAACCTCGCCTGCGATCCTCGCTCCGATCTGCCCCATCTACTCCATCTGCCCCACGAGCCTCACCTCTCTCTGTGTCATCTCAGCGGTACTGATACACCCTCATGACACACTGACTCTGTGCTCGCCCACTTGGAGACCGCCCGTCGGGAGATCGCCCGTCACCTGGCCGAGGCCGATCCCGACCGGGTCACCACCAGCCAGGCCGTCGAGGCCATGGCGTTGTTCGCCGAGATCGAGCGCCTGGGCTCGGCGGGCAAGGTCCTGTTCACCCGACGGGCTGCCCAGGGCACCGCGTGGCGCGACGAGGGACACCGCTCGACCGCCTCGTGGATGGCACAGAAGACCGGGACCGGCCTCGGCGACGCCATCGCCACGCTCGAGACGGCCGAGGCCCTGACCGCGCTGGCCAAGACCACCGAGGCCCTGCGCCGGGGCGAATTGTCGGGCCCGCAGGTGAAGGTCATCGCCGCCGCCGCGGCCTCGCATCCCGAGGCCGAGACAGCGCTGCTTCTGAGCGCGGCAACCGACAGCTTCAAGGCCTTGAAGGAACGGGGCGCCGCGC
>Ga0182024_10005971_pt1 | contig 26988 bp, 23 predicted proteins | sample P32metaG_FD_120480 | JGI IMG/M metagenome (GOLD analysis project Ga0182024, IMG submission 120480) | Permafrost microbial communities from Stordalen Mire, Sweden - P3-2 metaG (Illumina Assembly) | ecosystem: Environmental > Terrestrial > Soil > Wetlands > Permafrost | place: Sweden: Stordalen...
ATAGCGATTTCACGATCAGCCGCGATGGACGCACTCTCGCGCTAGTGCGCACGAGCCTGGCAACGCCGGCGGAAATTTTCGTCGCGAAAACGGACGGAACAAACGTGCGGCAGCTGACGAACGAGAATGCCGCGCTTCTTTCGCAGCTCGATCTGCCTGCGGCGGAGCCGTTTTGGTTTGCGGGGGCCGAGGGAACGCAGGTCGAGGGGCTGTTGCTTCGGCCGCCTCATTTTGACGCGTCCCGGAAATATCCCATGTTGCTGTTGGTTCACGGCGGACCGCAGGGCGAATGGGACGATGCATGGGGATATCGCTGGAATCCGGAAGTGATGGGTGCGCCGGGTTACGTGACGGTAATGATCAACCCGCGAGGATCGTTCGGCTACGGGCACAAGTTCACCGAGCAAGTGAGCCGTGATTGGGGCGGGCGCGTTTATGTCGATCTGATGAAAGGAGTGGATGCGGCAATTGCGAAATATCCCTTCATTGACGCAGCGCGTCTTGCTGCTGCCGGCGGTTCTTACGGCGGTTATATGGTGGATTGGATCGCGACCCACACCGGCCGGTTCAAATGCCTCATCAGCCATGCGGGACCGTACGATGAAGCGAGTATGTACGGCGCGACGGAAGAATTGTGGTTCATGGACTGGGAACTGGACGGGCCGCCGTGGTCCAATCCGGAGTTGTATAAGAAGTGGTCGCCCAGCGAATACGCCGGCGCACTCGGTAAATACAAAACGCCCACGCTGGTGATCGGCGGGGAGCTCGATTTTCGCGTGCCGTACACGCAGGACCTGCAATTCTTTTCGGCTCTACAGCGCCAGGACGTTTCGTCGAAACTGGTGATATTCCCTGACGAGGGTCACTGGATTCTTAAGCCGCAGAACAGCGAGCTTTGGTACGACACCTTTCTGGCATGGCTCGCAACATATTTGAGGTAAGACCGGTGAAAAAGGTTCCTTGCGTTACGTGGCGTCCTTCTGCCAGCGCTCAGAATTGACAAGACCGATAAGTCGCGATATGTTCCCGAGTGTCTGCCGGAGGTGCCGGAGCATGAGGTTACGAGCGTTTTTTCTCTCCGCTGTGATTCTGAGTGGCGCGATTCCCGCGATGGCCCATCACTCGTTCACCGCCGAATTTGACGAGTCGAAACCCGTCAAGATGACGGGAACGGTGACGAAAGTCGAATGGCAGAACCCGCACATCTGGTTTTTCGTTGACGTGAAGGGTGACGATGGCCGAGTGACCAATTGGGGCTTTGCCGGCGGCGCTCCGGGCCAACTGATGCGGCGCGGCATTCCCAGGGATTCGATCAAGCCCGGCATGACGGTGATCGTCGAAGGTTTCCGCGCCAAGGACGGTTCCAATAACGCTTCCGGCGGCAAAGTGACGTTTCCCGATGGCCGCAGCGTTTTCACCGCCGGCTCGGAAGATCAGGTTCCAAAAGCGAAGTAGCAGTGAACTGAATTGCCCGCAAGGACTCCTCAATGAGAAAGCTTTTCGCGTCCGTGAATGTTAAGGATCAGGCGCTTGAACGGCCGGTGAAGCGCGCCAAGCTCGCGCGGATACTGTGGCTTTCGCTTCCGGTTTGCGGCGTTTTTCTGGCGGCGCTCGCGCTCGGAAGCCTGGGTTGGACGCCGGAGAACGTTTACGGCCAATCCAGCGCGGCAGCGGGGAAGGAAATCCCCCGCACGGCGGATGGCAAGCCGGATTTCAACGGAATCTACGAATGGCCGAAAGCGCTGTCCGGGGAAATGTGCAAGTGCTCGGCCACTATTTTCGACAAGACAAGGTTTCCTCCGCTGAAACCGGGCGGCGAGCCTTTCTTCGAGCCGCGCACCGGAGATCCGCGCCACGACGAGCCGCGGGACTTTTGCATGCCGGCAGGTTTTCCGGCGGGAATGCTGTCCGCCAACGCGTTGCAAATCTCGCAGACGAAGAATTACATGGTGATCGTGCACGAGTTCCAACGAATGACCCGCATCATTCCGCTTGATGGAAGGCCGCACCGCGAAGGACTCGAGCCGACCTACTACGGCGATTCGGTGGGGCATTGGGAAGGTGACACTCTGGTAGTCGACACGACCGAATTCAAGCGCTGGCAATTGGACGATTATTTTTACACGAACCCGAAAGAATACCGGATGCACAGCGACGCTTTCCACACCATCGAGCGCATGCGGTGGAAAGACCCCACCACAGTCGCTTACCAAATCACGATTGACGATCCGAAGATTTTCACCACCTCGTGGTCGCAGGACTTCGAAATGAAGGCGAAGCCCGACTGGGACAAGGCCGGACTCTACGAATACGTCTGCGAGGAAAATAATCGCTGCCCCGGCGGTAAGTGCCAGGGCCAATAGCTGAATTCGATATTCCCCATTTACTTCCACCAGAGACGGACTGGTGTTCGATAACCGTGCAATCGCGGTTTGATTAATCGGGAAGCGCCTCCCGCCCACCGAAGCAACTAAAATCATGACGGAGCGCATCGACACCATCGAGTGTCACAATAGTGGTAATCTCTGTACCGCAAAGCGCGGAAGAACCTGGGGCCTGCCGCGCCGCCGAACGGTAAGCCGAGGTAAACCTTGAGCGCAAAAATTACTTCCATTGTTGCCTTTCTGGGATTGCTGGGAGCTGGTTGCGTCATCAGTCCGAGCATAGCGATGGCACAGGCGCCCTCGGGTCCGCTCGGTCCGCCGCAATCCCAATCAGGTTCCGAATCGAGAACGCAGGCGGCACCTCCGCCGGCTCCTAAACCTAAACCGCCAGCGGTTCCACCGAGGACGAGTCTTGCCGGAGCTTGGCGGCTGAATCACGATGATAGCGATGATCCCCAGCAAAGGGTTCGCGTTGCACAAGGCTCGAACGACGGCAACAACACCGGGAGCTACCCAGGCGGAGGCTATCCAGGTGGCGGCTATCCCGGCGGGTATCCCGGCGGCTACCCGGGAGGACCGGGCGGTTATCCCGGAGGCTATCCAGGGGGCGGTTATCCGGGTGGCGGGCCCCGGGGCCAAAGAAATGCCGGTCCGGACATCGCCGACAATCCGAAAATGCAGCCGCTGATTCATCCCGGCGACTCCTTGAATGTCGACCTCAAAAATCCTGAAGTGGATATAACGGACGATCAATTCCGGAAACTCACGATGTACACGGATGGGCGGCAGTTGCCGAAGTCCACTGACAACAACAATCAGGACGTATTGGCGCACTGGAACGGAAGCCAGCTTGTGACGGATGAAAAGAGCCCATTGAGCGGGAAGATGAGCCGAACGTTCGAACTGTCCGCTGACGGCCGGCAGCTTTACGAAAATTTGCGTGTCGAAAACGGCAAAAAAGCTCCGCTCACGATCCGCTACGTGTACGACGCCGCGAATTCGGCCATCCAACCAGCGGAACCAGATCCCGACCGGCCCGTCTTGAAGAGGAAGCCGGACGACCCCGGCGATTCGCCGCAATAAAGTCGAGCGTCTTTTGGCGCATTACCGGCCGTACTTCTATGCATAAGCGCTTTTCAGGGGATCGGAGCGTGAGCTCCGACATGAAAAGACCAGAAAAATTGGGCTTTAGCCCCTGAAGAATCTCTTCATGCCCTGGCCGCACCATCTATGAGAAGGGTTTTAACTTATAGTATTTTTTTCCACAGGTCGATTTACGATTCCGCGACCCACCGATGTTGTGGCGCATCCAACAGCAATATTACAAACTCCACAAGGAGGGCAAGATGGCAACACCGAAAGTTGCGGCAGCACCGATGAAAGCGGCGCAGGTTTCCAGGGCTGGAGGCGATTTCGAGATTGTCCAACGAGAGATGCCACAGCCGAGTCCGAGACATGTACGCATCAAGGTGCAGGCCTGCGGGGTCTGTCACAGTGACGTGCTCACCAAAGAAGGAGCTTGGCCGGGCATTCAGTATCCTCGCGTGCCGGGACACGAAGTCGTGGGCGTGATCGACGCATTAGGCGACGGGGTTGCCGAAGGGTTGCGCCCCGGCATGGCCGAATGGAAGAAGGGCCAGCGCGTGGGCGTTGGCTGGCACGGCGGCCACTGCGGAAAGTGCCTGCCGTGCCGGCGGGGAGACTTCAACAATTGCCGATTTCTCGAGATAGCGGGCATCAGCTACGACGGCGGTTACCAGGAATACATGGTTGCGCCGGTGGAGGCTCTGGCCGCAATGCCGGAAAGCCTCGACTCTGCTGAGGCGGCGCCCCTGCTGTGTGCCGGGATCACCACGTATAACGCTCTGCGGCACAGCGGCGCACTTCCCGGCGACCTGGTGGCAGTGCAGGGAATTGGCGGACTTGGCCATCTTGGAATTCAGTTCGCGAGCAAATTCGGCTACAAGGTGGCGGCCGTGGGGCGCGGTTCGGAAAATGCGGCGCTGGCAAAGAAGCTCGGAGCGAGAGTGTATATCGATAGTAAAGCGACGAACGCGGCCGAGGAATTGCAAAAGCTGGGTGGTGCCCAGGTGATTCTGTCGACGGCGCCCAGCTCGAAGGCGATGTCGGAGATCATCGACGGACTTGGGCCGAACGGCAAGCTGCTGGTTGTGGGCGCGACCATGGATCCGATCCAGGTGACGCCCATTCAGCTGATTTCAGGGAGCAAATGCATTCAAGGATGGGCTTCCGGGATCCCGACCGATTCCGAGGACACGCTGCGCTTTGCGGAGCTGACGGGCGTGCGTCCGATGATCGAAAAATATCCGCTCGAAAAAGCGGCTGAGGCGTACGCGCGAATGATGAGCGGCGGCGCGCAGTTTCGCGTGGTATTGACGATGTAGAATCGGCGGCAAACCTGTCGAATTTCTGTATCGCCCCACAAAGAAACCCGTTGATCGAGAGCATCACGTTTGTGATGGAAGTCTGACGCCGGCGAATGATCTGGATCAATTCCGCAAACAGGGCGGGTGCCATTCTCTCCAGCGATTGAGAAGAATGGCGGGGACGACGAGACTCGAACTCGCGACCTCTGCCGTGACAGGGTGCCATGACCCGGGAAATCAAGCACTTACGGGGAGTGCTAAGGAACGCGAAGTATTGAAAACACATAGAAGGAAACGCTTATTGTTCCCGGATTGTTCCCGCGTCGGATTCCGAAACCAACCTGCGGACGGATTGGCACCGGCGCCTCGAAGTGGAAGAACCAGCGAGCTCGGGATCCAAAGCGTTGATTAAGTCCTCGGAAGTAGTGCTCAAGAAGACAACCGGATTCTTGAGCTCTTATCAGGGGACTAACAGAATGCGGGACTGCGTGTGTTCGAAATATTCTTTGGAATTGTTTATTGCCGGGGCCAGATACTATCCTTCCGTGCTGCCGCTTGGATGCGCCCGTTGTTCACGAAACTGAGAAATCTGCGGGCCAACTCAACGATGCGGTCCGACTGGCGCATCCGGATGGCCTCTTTAGGGATCAATTCGCGGCCGACCCCAAGAGCGGTCGCGCCTGAAAGAATAAAATTGAGAGCGGTCAGTTGATTCACTCCACCCGCGGCAATGAGAGGCACGTGGGGCAACGGAGCTTTCAGGGCCCTTAGGTAGATGTCACCTCCTACAGCCGCGCAGGGAACTACCTTGACAAAATCGGACCCAGCCTCCCACGCCGCGATCACCTCGGTCGGCGTCAGGACACCAGGAAAGACCACAATGTGTTCTTTGACCGCAAATTCAACAACCTTCAGAACCAGCCCGTCACTCGTCAGAAATTGGGCTCCGGCATCCAGACAGCGGCGTGCTGTGTCGATGTCCATTACGCTTCCGGCACCCACGATCATTTCCGGAGTGGTTTTTACCAGGTGAGATATCACTTCGAGTGCGCCCGGCACGGTCATCGTGATTTCCACGATCGGGATGCCACCGCGAGAAACGGATTCGGCGGCAAAACGCGCGTCCTCTGCTGAAGAAACGCGAACAGCGGGGATGATACCGATTTCCTCAATCCGGGCGTGAACTTCTTCTTTTTTCATCGGTGGGAGTCCTTGCGAATCTTATCTACTCTCCTCGCCTGCGCTGGCTCGGAAATGATTTGCACCCCGGGGCCTTCGTCTCTTTAGTTCGAGTTAGGCAAGAAGACACGTTCTTGCGAAAGGTATTTCAAGACGGCGTCGAGCACCTTGGTACTGTCCGGCCAAAGAACCCGAGCATGCTGGTCTGCCTCGAAGTAGACAGGCGGTAGCATAAGGTTCCCGTCGTATAAGACGTTCACGATCGTGACCGACGCAAGATCCCAGCGTGGTTGGTAAATCCTTGCGGCCGGGGCGGTAGCTTGTAAGGCATTCGCCGTTTGGCCATACACTTCATTGGGAGGCAGAGGCGCTTGACCAATCGATTTTGACTTTGACCAGATCACCAAGTACCGGGGCTTGTCTCCGGATGTCACCGAGCCGTTCAAGCACAGGCCCGGATATTTTTTCTGGCCCTTGCTCTCCCACCATTCCTTCTGCGCCGAGTCCAAGCCGGTGCGAAGACCCGGCGTTCCAGCGTCGGCTCGCAGCAGTTGGAAGAATGCCTTGCAAGACGCCTGATCCTGAGCAAGAGCCGGGATCGCACCAAGCATCGCCAGAGCAACAAGAACACAAATTTTCATAGTAGCCTCGCTTTCCCACGGGCTCGAAATTGGTTCCCGCGTGGGACAGTCCCCTGAAACCGGAATCTCGGCCGCAATCCCTCTGAGTCGGATGCCGCCGTGGAGAAGAGCTTCAGCAGCGAACAGGGTATGCTCTTCGTTACACCGTCGAGCGTCGGAAAAACCCGATTTCCTCGATCCAACCTCGCAGCTCTTGTTTTTCACCGGTCTGCACCCTACGGCAGTTTTGTGATCCCCCAGCGCCATGTCTTGTCATCTATTCCTTCACCGAAAATCCCCACGAACGACGCCTTCCCGATCACGTGACCGTCCATCGCGTTCGACAGATCCGCACGGCTGGAACCTGCTGGCAGATTAAGCTTCGCGTCCAGAGCATAGAGTTCAAAAATATAGTGGTGGGGCCTGGCACCAACAGGCGGGCACGGGGGTTGATATCCATTCACGCCGCGAACGTTCTTGCCCTGTTGAATTCCATCCGGAGACGTATTCGGCTGCACGCTCGCTGGCAGTTGCCTCGCGCTCGCCGGAATGTTCCATAGGATCCAGTGCGTTACGTCCATTGCACCCTTGGCAGGAGCTGCATCCGTATCATGAAAAATTAGAGCGAAACTCATCGTGCCTTGGGGCGCATCACTCCATTGCAGTCGAGGTGAAGAACCATCGGTGACCCCGCACGTGTATTGAAGGGGTATCCAATCTTCGTCGTCATACACAGTCATCATTTTGAACTTCGAAGGCGGTGGCGCGGTTTGTTGTTGCGCCGCGACCTTTTCCGGCCCTGTTACCAGCGACATCAAAACTATGAGCACGTTCACCAGAGTCATTCGCATTCAGTTTCGCTCCTTGCCTGACGTGTCATGGGCACCAAACTAAGGCAGAGTTCTCGTGCCTACTGCTTCGCGAAGCTGTTCGAGGGCGACCAAATACGACGCGAGCGCCTGGCGATACGCGAGCTCGGTCGCTCGATAGCTGCGCTCTGCGTCCAGGAAATCCAGGAGCGCAAGGCCACCCCGTCTATATGCGTATTCGCTGATGTCGCGCGACTGCGTGGCCACGTCCAGATATTTGGAAATATAGAGTTGCACCACGCGGTCATTTGATTCCAGACCTTCGTAGGCATCTTTTACGTCGGTCAATGCCTGCCCGTTGACCGCTATTTGCTGCTCTTGGGCTTGGGTAATCGCGTAGCGAGTCCTCGCGATTTCGCCCTGGTTGCGATTGAAAATCGCCAACGGTATGCTGGCGAGGACCGTGGCGGCATTGATGCCGTTCACATGCGAGTAATTTCCGGAGACGGTGACATCTTGCTTTCCGATTGCCTTTTGCAATTGGTACTGGCTATCAGCCGCGGTCACGCCTTGCTGCGCCGCGCGCAAATCCGGGCGATTCTGCAAGGCCTTCATTTGCAAGTCCTGAAGATTGACCTTTACCGGCTGGTATTCGAAGTCGCTGGCAACGTCGAAATCAGCTGAGATGGACTCATATCCGAGCAATTGCCTCAGGTCCGACAGCGATTGGACTCTAGCGAGTTCCGCCTGCTCCCGGTCGGCTTCGAATTGCAACAACTGAAGTTTAATCATCAGGTAGTTGTTTTCGCTAAGGCCGCCGGCCTTGTACTGATTTTCGCTGATGTCCACCGTGCTCTGGAAGCTCTTAAGATCCTGTTCGGCGAGATCGAGCGTGGATTCAGCAAGCTGGGCGTTGAAGAACAGGGTAGCAACCTGAAACGTAAGCCCTCGCTCGTTGTCGGCCACCAGCGAACGCGTCTGAGCGGTGATATCCTTCTGCGCCTGAAGACGGTCAAGGCGCTTCCCGCCGCGTTCAATCAAGTAGCTGAGGCCAATGTCACCTTCAGTGTTGTTCTTCAGATAGTCTGGAGTGGCTACTCCAGTATACAGGTCGGCATTTTGATGCGCCGGCGAGCCGAGCGGCAAATATTCCCAGTCGGAGAAGAGCACCGGGTTGGGGCGCAATCCTTGCGTGATCTCTTCGGCCTCGCTCTGCTGAACCGTTGTTCGCATGGCGATCAAGAGGTGATTGTGCTGCAGTGCCATCTGGATGGCTTCGTCCAGCGTGATCCTCACCGGGCCGGTGGCGGCTTGGCCGTATGCCGCCCACGCAAGGGTCAACGCGGCCATGACCGCTGCGACGAGCCGGACGCTCGGTATTCTTAGAGCCGCGTAATTATGCTTCAAAGCCTGCCTCCGGTTCGGGGAGTTTGTCGCCATCTCTGGCGATCCAAACATATAGCGTCGGCAACAAAATGATGCTCATCGCCAGCGCAGCGACCAAACCTCCGACAATGACGATCGCGAAGGGCCGCTGTGAGTCAGAACCGATGGCGTGCGAAAGCGCAGCTGGCACCAATCCGAACGTTGCCACAAGCATCGTCATCATAATGGGCCGAAGCCTCAGGACAGCGCCCTCGACCGCGGCGTCGACGACCGTGTAGCCTTTTGCCCGTAACTGGTTGATGTATTCAAGCATGATGACGCCTGTTTGAACGGACACACCAAACAGTGCCAGGAAACCAACTCCCGAGGACACACTGAAGTGTGTACCGGTGATTAAAAGCGCCAGTAATCCGCCGAGGGGAGCCATCGCAACCACGGCCAAAATCAACAGAGCCCACTTGGCCGACCGAAACATTGTGTAGATGATGATGAAAATGACGAGGATTGTGATCGGCACAATGATCATAAGACGCCGCGATGATCTTTGCTCGCTCTCGTATTCTCCCGCCCACTCGAGGTTATAGCCTCGCGGCAGGTTCACCTTCTGATTAATCTTGTCGATGGATTCCTGGACCGTGCTGCCCAGATCCCGGTCACGTACTTCGAAGCGAATGGCGACATAGCGTGAGTTTTTTTCACGGTAGATGTCGTAGGCGCCGTCTTTGACCTGCACTTTAGTCAGTTGCGCCAGAGATACGCGCTCGCCCGAAGGGGAAAGAAGGCGAACATCCTGAATGGCCTCTTTCGTATCGCGATAGGGTTTCTGATAACGCACGGTTAAGTTGTAGACGGCCTCTCCCTGGAGGACTTGGCCGATCGGAAAACCGCCTACGGCCGTTTGGATGGCATCTTGTACATCCGCCACATTGATGCCAAACCGCGCTGCCGCTTGACGGTCGACGGTCAGATCGAGATTCGGCTGGCCCGTATCGCGCTGAAGCCCCAGATCGTGGACTCCCTGAATCTGGGACATGACATTCTTGATCTCTTCGCCCTTTTCCTCGAGAACGTCCAAGTCCGGCCCGTAAAGCTTGGCTGCAAGTCCGCCCTTCGTGCCGGTCATCGTCTCATCCACGTTATCTTCAATGGGCTGCGAGAAATTCCAGAAAGCCCCCGGATATTTCTGAAGCTCGCGATTCATCGCGGCAATCAGTTCATCCTTGTCCTGATGAAACACGGACCTCCATTGCTCCTTCGGCTTCAAGTCCACGAAATACTCCGTATTGCCGAATCCCCCCGTGTCGGTTCCGTCGTCGGGCGCTCCGGCTTGCGAGACGACCGTGGTGACTTCGGGGAACGAGGCCAAGATGTGGCGAGATTGGGTGGCGAAGCGCTCCCCTTCCGTCAGACTTGTGCTGTTCGCCATCGCACCCCGGGCCCAAATCGCGCCTTCATCGAGATGGGGCAAGAACTCCCCACCAATAATTCCGCTGAGCGCCAGGAATAGCGTTACGCCGAGTGCTGCCAAGGCGACCCCCGCTGTAATCCAGCGGTGTTCGATCGCCCAGCGCACTCGCCTCCGATAGTGGTCCGTCAGGAAAGTCATGACGGGGTTGTGCCACTCACGAATCCCTTTGCTAAACAACCAGCTTGCCAGCACGGGTGAAATCAGGATCGAAAAAGTCATGGCGCCCAGGAGGGCGAAAGCAACCGTCCAAGCCATGGGTTTGAACAACCGGCCTTCCACTCGCTGGAGAGTGAAGATTGGCAGGTAAGCAGTGATGATGATGGCGATGGCATAGAACACCGGTCGCTGAACTTCGTGGCATGCTTCGCGAATCATCTCAGTGGGTGTTTTAACGATGGCGGTGTTTCGACGTCCGGGCATTTCATCGGACCGAGGGGCCCCTTGCGGATGGCTCAAATGGCGAATGATGTTCTCGACCATGACCACGGCACCGTCTACGACCATTCCGAAGTCGAGCGCGCCCAGTGAGAGCAGGTTTGCGGGAATTTTGGCCAGTTCGAGCCAAATGGAAGCAAAAAGCAGAGCAAACGGAATCGTGAGGGCGACGATGAAGGCGGCGCGAAGGTTGCCGAGGAACAAGAGGAGGATGATTGTGACCAGAATCATCCCTTCACCAAGATTGTGCATCACCGTGTGCAAGGTGTAACGAAGGAGATCGCTGCGATCCAGCATGGGAATGATCTTCACACCTTCAGGCAAGATGCGTTCATTGAGTTGTTTCACTTTTTCGTGAACCGCATCGAGCGTGGGCCCTTCCTCCGAGCCTTTTAACATCAGCACACTGCCCTGGATGACGTCGTCTTCATCGACGATCACGCCATCCGGACGATGGGTCGCTCTGGACATGTGTCCCAATCGAATTCTGGGGCCCATCTCGACGACCGAGATGTCCTTGATGCGAATTGGCGTACCATTTTTTGTCGTCAAGACCGTTTGCTCGATATCCTGCAAATTGCGGTAGAGTCCGAGCGCGCGGACGTTCATCTGCTGCAGGCCAGTCTCCACAAAGCTCCCCCCGGCGTTGAGGTTGTTGATTTCCAGTTGTTGTTCTACCTGACCGATGCTTAACCCGTAGGACACCAGCTTGTTGGGGTCCACCCGCACCTGATACTCCCGAGCCGTGCCGCCGAAGTCGGATACGTCGACGATATTTGGAACCGACTTGAATTGCTTATACAGGGTCCAATCTTCGATGGACCTCATGTCCATCAGGTCGTAACTTGGATTTGTGCTTCGAAGCGTGTACCAATAGATCTGACCCGTCGTGCTCCAATCCGTTCCTATTTGAGGCTGAACGCCCGGTGGCACGGTGACAAGCGTGAGCCTTTCGAGGACTTTCTGGCGGTTCCAGTCGTTTATGGACGAGTCATCGAAGACGAGCGTCATGTACGAGAGGCCAAAAAGAGACTCGGACCGCAGCGCCGCGAGGTGCGCAATTCCGCCCATCTGAATTTCGATGGGAATGGTGACCTGCTGCTCCACTTCCTCGGCGGAACGCCCGGGCCATTGGCTAATAACCGTCACATAATTGTCCGCAATATCGGGATAGGCCTCGACGGGCATGTCGTGGAAGGCCAGCATCCCGGCAAAGACCGTCAGGAGCGCCGCGGCGATCACCACGAACCGATTATTCAGCGCGAATTCTACGAGTTTGCGAATCATCGTCTTTTCCCAGAGCCTCCGAGTCCCGCGTCACTCATTGTCGATTGCATTTTGAAGAGTGCCCGCATTTGACACGACCCGCTGGCCGGGCTGCAGGCCGGTTAGAACCTGTTGCATATTGTTCGGCAACTGTGCGCCACTGGTGACTTCGGTTCGGCGAAACTTTCCTTGCGTAGGAATGAAGACCCAGTCGCGATCGTGCAAGTGCAAGATCGCGGACCCCGGTACGGACGTGAAGGTGTGCTTCTCGGAGCTGTAGAGAGTGGCTGTGGCGAACATGCCCGGCCGCATGAGTTCGCCGGGGTTCGGTACCTCAACGCGAACCTTAGCCGTGCGAATTGTCGGATCGAGAATCGCTCCGACGTTGCTGACCTTGCCCTTGAGGACCCTATCTGGATAAGCGTTCAGCTTGATGTCGGCAGGTTCTCCCAAACGGACACCGGCCATGTCGTTTTCGTAGACATCGCAAACCACCCATACAGTACTCAAATCCGAAATCGTGAAGGGATTCGGCGACGAATAAGACTGCACGCTCGCTGCGATCGTCACTTCCTGATCGGTGATCACGCCTGTGATGGGCGCAACGATGTCCACGATGCCGTTGGGCTTATCGGGATCGTTGCCGAGGAGCCGGAGATGCTCAGTCGCTGTGTCTAGTGTGGTTTTGGCGTCATCTTCGTTGTCTTGCGCGACTTCGACGTCTTGCACCGCCATGGCGCCGTGTTCATACAGGTCCTTGGTTCGATCTAACTGCTTTCGCGCCAGAAGCTCGTCAGCGACGGCCTTGCGGTAGGCATCGAAGCCTCCCGCAATGTCATCGCTGCGCACTCGCAGCAGCACTTGGTCTTTTTGGACCGTGTCGCCGAGGCGTGCACGTATGTCGACAACACGACCCGAGGCCAGGGTAATGACCGGCACGCTTCGCGCGATGTCCGGAAGCACAACACCCGTGGCGATCAATTCCGACGGAGCTGAATATGTGGCCGCCGTTACGATCGGGTATTGCTCCGGATGCTCCACCGCAAAGTTGGTGACGTCCACGCCGGGAATCACGTTGGCGGGAGGCGGCGCTTCCTGAGCGGCAGTGTCCTCATGCCGGCCACAACCAGCCAGGATTAGTATTACGATCAGCAAATGGCATATCTTCTGAAACTCACCACTTCGCATCTTCGCCTCCGAAAAATCTGAATCGCGCGATTTTTGCGTGTCTAGTTTCGGATACACCCTCAACTTCGGACCGAGTGAACCGTCCGTCAATTGTTCGCAAGGGCGTGTAAGCGGTTGTCTATAGGACTGTGGGTGGAGCTCGGTTGGAACCGAAATGGAGAAACGAATCCCACGGACCGAAGTCCTGCGCGGAAGGTCGGGCACGATTTTCGGCAGGAATGCTGTGTATCAACGCGCTGTCGCGCTCCGCCGTGTGAGATTCTGAAGACGCAAGGGTCGGAACGAAGCGCTGGTGCTCCGTTGTGAATGCGAATTCCGAAGATATTGTCTGAAGGGCATGTGGAAAACCTTCAGGCCGTTTGGCGGAGGAAAAATGGCCGTGGCCGTCATTCAAAAATACGGCCACAGGAACTTGCGACCACGCCGTCCGAATAACCAAATCCAAATTCCCGTCGCCGGTCAAATCGATTGGCGTTATAAGAAGGCGACCGAAGGGAGCCGTGAGTCTCAAGGATTGGCGCCCGCCCTCCGTCAGACGAATCTCGATCGAGTAGTGTCCATTAACAGAATCGACTCCATCAAGTCCCACAGTTGCGAGATCCGGATGGCTGTCGCCCGTAAAGTCGGCCATCGCGAGCGCTAGTAAAGGAGTCGGGGATGGGTAACCAGCACCTAGCAACGCGGCCGAACCACCACCCTCGGAAGGCGTCAATGACGGCCCGGCACAAGCCCTGGAATCTGTGTAAAAAGCGGGGAGGGAATTGACGAATTCATTGTTGATCGCAGTCACTTGGTACCGATTGCCGCCGACGGTGTCGACCGCGACCTGTATCACCGGCGGTACTCCCGAGGTCCGAGTGCCTGTAGCGCGACCGCTCACCCGCTGCGCACGGCATCTAACCGGCAGGACCAGGCTCAATACGAGGACAAAAGCGGCCACCGATTTCTTGAAAGAAATCATGCGTTCGTCTCTGCCTGTATGTCGCGGTCTTCTCATATGGCGAAAACTCTTTGTTCCTTATAGTTCAGCCGACATCCTGCCAGTTCCTGCTTTCAGCCGAATGGGTTCTCAACAACGAACCATTGAATATCCGCGCACCCGAGGAATGAATAAGCAATCCATAAAATGTTTGTAAAAGTGCGGCGCTTGCGGATCGCACATTCGATTTTTCTCGCTTGCCTGACTCCAGCACCTATGCTCGACCATCAGTCCTCGCAGGAGTGAATCGCCATCTATAGTTCGTCGCACAAAAGCGGAGCATGCTCTCGCCTTCCAAGTTCGCTGACGCGATCAACTTTGAAGTTCAACGAAGGAGGGCAATGAAGGTCTAGCTGCTGCGATCGAGAACACAAGTTCTAACTCCCAGAGCAACGCCGGACTTGATTTCAAGTCCGGCGTTGCTCCGTCTACATCATGCTCGCATGCCAGCGCCGACAAATTCATCGGAACTAGAATTTGACCATGATGGCAATCGTGTTGGCCCACTGGCTCTTGCGAAGATCGGGCTGCCAGGCGGACCAGCCGGTGGCGCCGCCAACGTCATATTGTGCACTGCAGGAGGCCGCGACGGCGCCGCCCACATTGTCCGCCGTGAAGCCGAGTCCCGATGGTGAAAAACTGGAAACGGCAGACGTCGTTCCGTTGGTGCAAATGTAGCTTGCAGCAGTACCAACAGATCCATTGTTAGCCACGGGCGCGACGTTGCCGCCAGGAGGAGTTATCCCGTGTCGGCCTGAGAAGTACGGCACGTTCGCGTAGCGGTATCCCGTCTCAAACCGGAAAGTGATGAATTGAGAGGGCATATAGTCGAAAGTGATCGTACCGTCCCACGCCTTGTACGGGAGTCCAGGAGCCTCCGGGAAGTACGGCGAGCCCGAGACGGCAGTCGCTCCGTTTATAGGCGGGAGTAGCGTCAAGTAGCGTCCCGGATTATTCAGGACACCGCCACCGATCGTTGTTGCAAAGAGATCCTTGTGGAACCAGAAGCGATCGTACTGCATCCAGCCAACCATGGACTGCTTGGAGTGGCCGTTCTTGTCGTTATGGCAGTTCGTTATTGTGCTCGGACTTGAGCCGCCGTATTCGCATCCCGCGTCGAACGTAAAGGTGTGCGCCATTTTGTCCAACCCGCGGTTTTCCTTGTGATCGTAGGACAAGACTTCGATGCTGTCATCGGTGTGAATACGCGAACGACCCGGGATGCCCAGTTCATCCGTGCCCATGCCGTAATTGTTGAACGTCAAGGAGACCCACTTATTCGGGCGGTAGTTGATCTGTCCGCCGAGACCGCCATGGCCGTTGTATTTGGCATAGGATTGCCAGCCGTTAATGATCCAAGGCTCGATCTTCAGCTTGGCGGTCGGGAACCACTGAATCCGCAAGCCATTGAAGAACCATGGGGTATTGGAAGAAACGTACGAAGGCTGGTAAGCCCAGTTGTCGAAGTTGTAGTAGCTGAATAGCCCGATGTAGGAGACGAAAATCCCGGCATCGATGTTCAGTCCGTGGTTTACGTTAAAGTGGTACCCGCCCCACGCCTCCGAGAAGTATTTGTAAGCGTCGTTGAGGTTCCACTGGCCAACCCCCGCGCTGCCATCATTGCGCGGCGTTGTGGTCGCAAACAAACCAGACATCGTCAGCAGCCGGGCACGAACGTTGTCTATGTGCAGGTCGCCGCCTACGCTCATCTGCTCCAACTGGACTTCGCCGTTCCGGAAGCTCTCGGTCGACCCGCCCATGGTGTGATCTGTCGGCTGGTTGTAAGACTCGATGTAGTTGGTGTCTACTCTGATCTCCGGCGTGAAGTACTTTGTAGCCAGCGGTGTATCTTCAGTGCGAGGGGTGTTGTTCACCCAGGTCCAATCCGCCCAGGCAAACGGATCCGACTTGGTCTGCTTTTGCGGGTCAAAATTCGGTGCAGCGGGAGCCGCTGGAGCCGCTGACGACGATTCAGGCGGGGTTTGCCCCTGAACTGGACTCGCCGAGGTCGATTCCGTCACCGCTGTTGCCGATACCGCAGGAGCCGCCGACGCAGCTGGATTCTCTGCTGGCTGCTCTGACGCCGCGTGGCTCTTCTTCAGTTCGCTCTCTAGCTCGTCGATCCGTTCCTTCATCGCATCGAGTTCTTTCGCGACCGCCGAAGGCACGTCGGCTTCTGTGGCTGCTGCCGCTGCCGGCGCAGACGATACGTTTGTTGCGTTTGCGCCCGAAGGGGTTTCATTGAGCCGCATATCGAATCGCAGGTCGTCTCCGGGCGCCAGCGTTAGGTAAGTCGCCGGTGAACCTGCGAATCCTTGTTTTTTGGCGGTCAATTGATAGTGTCCAGGCTTGAGGCTTCCGACTACGAAGTTTCCCTGCCCGTCACTCATAACCACCCGATCCGTATTTTCGTCGACGCTGTGTATAGTCACTTGTACTGCAGGCGCCGCCAAACCGCTTGCGTCCAGCGTCGTCCCGTGAAGGACGCTGGGCGCCGGTTCCCCGTTAGCCGGCGTATCAGAAAACATCACTGCCAGTAGCAGTGCGATGGACGCCGACAGAACTACAGCCATCAATTTGCGATTCATAGAACCCCTTTCGGAAGAAATTAAGTTGCGACGTGCAGAAGGTACAGAGTGAGGCATAGAGAATCCGTAAAGATTCCTATACATAATTTGATTGGCTTGCATCAGCATTTTGTCAGTATCGCAAAAATGATTTGTCACTGAACGCTCCTTCATTCAGTAGGGCGAGTTCATGTTTCGCAGAAACACGCCAACGACGCTGACGATTCTGTCGCATGGACGCGTACCGGAAATGAATTTGCGAACTGCCATTGTTGAATCTGGATGCTTCCAGGGGAATGGAACACCGCGAGGCATAAGAATCGAATAAGTATTGCCTCAAATATTTATAAGGAGGACCGTATTTGTCGCCCGGAACGGATGAATTTCACTTTCTTACGCAAATCTTATTGATTGTTTATAAGTTCCTTACGGATTAACCCACATAATGAACGTGGCCTATAACGTCACAAACGACATAAGCTAAACCTGAGGCCCTGACACCCGACGTTCCGAGGTGCTCCGTGATCGCACAACCCGCAAACATCGCGAAGAAAGGTCTCGCAAAGATACTGGTGGTGGACGACGAGCCACAGGTGCGGCGCGCCTTTCGCGCGATCCTTAGCAGTCAGGGTTGTGCCGTTATCGAGGCGCGCGACGGCACGGAAGCCATCGAAGAGATCAAAGCGGACGCTCCTGACCTGGTTTTACTTGACATCAACATGCCCGGGATCGATGGCTTTGAAACCTGCAGGAGAATCCGGGAGTCCTCGGACGTTCCTATCATTATTGTCACGGTTCGCGGCGCCGAGATCGACAAGGTTCGCGCCTTGGATGCCGGGGCTGACGATTACCTCGTGAAACCTTTCGGCACGCAGGAACTCCTTGCTCGCATTCGAGCGGCAATACGAAGAATACCTGGTGCGGAAGAGCAGCCCCCGTTCAATTCTCCCGGTTTGAAGATTGATTTTGAGCGACGGCGGGTGATCGCGAACGGAGAGCCCGTTCACCTCACTCCGACGGAGTTCGAACTCCTGAAGCATCTCGTTCTGAACGAAGGAAAACCTGTCTCGCATTTGAAGCTGCTTCATCTTTTGTGGGGGCCGGAACACTCGGACGATCGGGAACATCTGCGTGTCTTCATCGGGCAATTGCGCAAGAAGATTGAGCCGAACCCGGACGAACCTCGCTACATCCATACCGAACCATTGATTGGGTACCGTTTTGAGCCGGAGTACGGAAAGCCGACGAAGCCGCGGAAACCGAGCTCGTGAAGTCTTGGGGTTGTCAAAATGCACTTCTCTTCGAGCGTATTGGTAGTCGATGACGAACCTCAAATTCGCCGTGTGCTGCTCTCCACTCTGACTTCCCAAGGATACGCCGTGTTCGAAGCCCGAAGCGGTGATGAGGCGCTCGAAACGATTCGCAGGAAACACGCAGACATCATTCTTCTCGACATGAATATGCCGGGACGCTCTGGATTGGAAACGTGCCGGGAAATCCGCGAGACAAGCGATGTCCCTATCATTATGCTCACCGTGCGCAACAGCGAACGGGATAAGGTCCAAGCCCTCGATGCCGGGGCCAATGACTATGTGGTGAAGCCGTTTGGTATTGAGGAACTGACCGCCCGGATTCGCGCGGCATTGCGCCGTTCGGTGCCCGCTGATTCTATTCCCTCATTCGTTTGCGGCGACCTTTACATCGATTTCGAAAAGAGATTCGTTAAAGTAAGAGGAACGACCGTCCGGCTGACTCCCAAAGAATTCGAATTGCTGCGTTACCTCGTATCGAGTCAAGGCAAACCTCTCGCGCATCGCCGGCTGTTGCAAGCCGTTTGGGGCCCGGATTATGGGGGAGAAACCGAATACTTACGCGTCTTTATCAATCAATTGCGCAAGAAAATTGAGGTCGATCCGCGTCATCCCCGCTACATCCACACCGAACCGTGGATTGGATATCGTTTCGAACCCCCGCAAGAGAAGAATAGCGCCGCCCGCCAGAAATAAAGTGTTCGCACGCTCTTATCTCGTTTGGCTGCGGCTGTGGCGCGTCAAGAAAGCATAAGTAAATCATTAGTATTTAACTCACCAGATGGATGTCTTCCATAAAATTAATGAGTTTGATCTGGCGTTTCCGGGCTTGTATCTTGAGATCTCGCTGTGACATTCGCGAACGGTACGCAGGGAAGGAGACTGAGGGATGTCTTCCAAATTTGCCTATCTGGACGTGGTTACTCCATTAGAAAAGCGGGAATGGAGGCTCGATACTGTTGCAACTTATCCTTTGAAAGGACGGAATGACTCCAAGGATTATTTTCAGACAATCAAACACATTGTTCGCGCGATAGGCGGGTATGCCGCGACGGGAGCGGTCATCCTTGCGCTTACTGAATTCTTCCGGTTTGGGCTTGCGGTCAATGCCACCACGGTAGGATTTGCATTTTTGCTCGCAATCCTGCTTGCCTCCATTCTTTTTACTCCTGCGGTTTTAATTTTCATGTCGGTGGCCGCGACACTGGTTTTTGATTACTTTTTCTTGCCGCCCATCGGAACTTTCAATATTTCTGATCCGCAGGATTGGGTGGCGCTGTTCTCATTTCTCGCCACGGCGCTTATTGGAAGCCAGCTTTCCGCCCGAGTGCGGCAGAGAGAGGCGCAGGCCAACAGAAGGCGCCAGGAAGTCGATGAACTCTACGACCTCAGTCAGAAACTGTTGAGTGCAGGAAATCCAAATGAGCTGTTCAACCTGATTCCGCTCCATCTGGTGGAATCGTTCAAGGCTGGAGAGGCTGCTCTATTTCATTCAGACAAGGGAGAGATATTCCGATCCGGAATCGACGCATCGAAATTGGTCGGTGCGCAACTGAAGGCTGTGGCCCGCAGTGGGAACGCGCTGCTCGATTCTGAGCGTGGCGTTTATTTTGTGCCGATGCGATTCGGCCCTCAGGTTGTCGGAAGCTTCGGCATTTCGGGATCCGCGCTTTCGCGCGAGACGCTGGAAGCGATCGGATCGCTGCTTGCGGTCGCGATGGATCGTGCGCGTGCGGTTGAGCTGCTTGCGAAGATAGAAGCCATGCGGGAAAGCGAACGTTTGAAGTCGGTTTTGCTGGATGCCATCACCCACGACTTCCGGACCCCGCTCACTTCGATAAAAATCTCGGCAACCGGACTGCTTGACGATCTTGAGTTTGACCGGGAGCAGCGCAAAGAACTCCTCATGATTATCGACGAGGAGTGCGACCGGATCAGTAATCTGGTGGGAGAAGCCGCCGAAATGGCCCGACTCGAATCCGGTGACGTAAAGCTCGAATTAGAGTGGCACTCGGTTGGGGAGCTGATCTCCGCCGCAGTGGCGGATTGTAGAGAAGCTACTCAACAAAGAACTGTCAGCGTCCATGTGAAGAACCAGGAGTTGCGGCTCCAGGTCGATTTATCGTTAGCGAAAAAGGTGCTGGTTCACTTGATTAGCAACGCACACCTCTATTCCTCTCCGGGACAACCTATCGCTATCACAGTCCAGGAAAGCGAAGGATTCCATTTCATCAGTGTGGCCGATCAGGGACCCGGAATCGACGAAATGGAAATTAGCAGGATCTTCGACAAGTTCTACCGGGGCAGGCATCAACGGTACAGAGTACAAGGGACCGGCATGGGCTTGCCGATTGCTAAAGCAATCGTCGAGGCACACGGAGGAACCATCCGTGTTTGTAGCCGCGCCGGACATGGTTCGGTCTTCAAGGTTAGCTTTCCCATAGAACGTTGATTGATCCCGTCAGCGCCACCATATGCAACGTTCCTACTGTGGGGAATCGTGCAACTCATGGCTAACAATCTTTTGTCTAAGAAATTGGGCGACGTTGTGATTGCACTCTACGTCGTGGATCTCGCCTAGGCCATTCTGCCTATGGTGAATCTCTGCAAATGGACTGAGAAGGAAGAATCAAGGGCGTCTCTTTGATGTCTCGTACAAAGTCATGCCGGCAGCACCAACTTGCAACGGGAGAAGCTGGCTGCCAATTTATCAAGAAGACCGCTTATGAGACCGCAGCCTGCCGATAGTTGGTGTGGGTCCCAAGAGATCGTTTTTCGCGTTCGCCCGTGAGAACAGCCCTCCTGCGGGGCTAAGCTTAATTCCTTAGCACAGATTCTTCTTCCTTTCACTTGCATCACGAAACCCCCTTCTGGCTCGATTTCGGTACCCTCCCAGAGTGAATCACCCGAAAGCCCGCATCCATCCGCCCTATCTTGACGGATCAATGTTTTTAGGTATCTTTATAAATACGTTATGAGTATTTATCTTTAACTTATTCACAAACGCTGTCTGGATTGAGCCGATGCCATGAGCATGGGGCGTATCTTGGTAGTGGACGACGAGCCGCAAATTTGCCGCTTGGTTCGCGTCATGCTTGTCTCCAAAGGTTACGACGTGGCGGAGGCGTCAAGCGGAGAGGACACCCTGAAGCTTCTCGGTTCCGAACAATATGATTTAGTGCTGCTGGACAACAGCATGCCCGGTATCACAGGTATCGAGGTCTGCCGGGAGATTCGAGGGGCTGGTTCGGATATACGCATAGTCGTGATGAGCGCGGGCGATCAAATCAGGGTACGGGCGTTGCAAGCAGGTGCCAATGATTACCTCAAGAAGCCTTTCGGCGTTGCGGAATTGTTTGCCTGCGTCCAATCGAACATCAGAACATAGACTATCCCGCAGCTTGAGCGTTTCTAAGAATTGAACCTACTTACCTTGATTCGGGGCGGCTTTGAGATGCTGGTCCTTGTCAAAGGCCAGGAGCCCCGCGACTCGGCCTTCCTCTGCGTCAACTTGCACCCTGAATCCGTCGATCAAATCCTTCGTCGCTGAGCCCACAAACCAGCTTCCCCATTTTCTGGAATCGCCCCAGAGGCTTTCACCGGTGCGGGGGTCGATGATATTCATGTATGTAGTTTCGACGGAGATCGGCCCACGGTGCTCCCCGTCGCGCGTTATGTAGTCACCAAGATAGGGTCTCGCGGAAAACAGGAAGATCAGATCCGCCTTGTGCCAGTCTGGGACCAAGTAGAAACGTTTCCAATTCCCTACTTCCCGGACGGCAGCCTTTTTCGCTGCCGCCATTCCCCTGGGGCAATCGACGCAGTCGACGTAGACCAGCACTGCCTTCATGACCTTCGGGGGCAGGGCGCCGATCATGTCAGCGACGTGGATCGTGCCGGTGGCTTTGTCCAAGGTTCCGACTGCGACTACATTGTGGCCGGCAAGGGCCTCGGGCTTCATCTGATCGTCAAGTTTATAGACCGTTTTATTCTCCGCGTTGGAGAGGACGTACTTAGCGCCCATCTTTACGCAGGCGATGGTACAGCGCGCAACGGTCTCGCCCTGCTTCAACATCGCTGCCTGCCCGGACGGCCCCGTGCACATACTGTCTGTGATTTCGCCCTCGAATGCCTGCTCTCCTTGTGCGACTAGTAAGAGAGGGGTGAATAGCACCCACACAGCGATTCCGATAATTGCTCTCTTCGTTCGGAAGCTTGGGGCTGACCCAGAAGGCATAGATATCCTCAAACCGATACTAATGCGGAACTGTGCTAAGAACAATTGCTCGTCTGTTAGTAAAAATACGAGACCCGAGATAGAACTGATCTGTGGCCTTCCACATTAAACTGGCTCAAGACCTTCTTGTCTTTGCTCTGAGCGCTGAAAAAGACCTGATCGCCGTCGGCATATTTCCCGCCGGTAAAATCGAATCGGTCGCCACGCTGGAGTACCTCGCCAATATCCAGATCATCCGCCCGCGAGGCGGATACTTCGAAGCCGACAATTCGGTGCTCAGGGCTTACTACGAATTCGGCGCTCTTGCAAAAATCCGGGGCATCGGGAGAGGTCAACATAAGATGATCGGGCGTGCCGGAGACGTTTCCGGTTCCAGAACCGGCTTTCGCGAGTGCTTCTTCCGGCGTGAGATGCGCAAAACCGGCGTAGACGGGAGTCACGCTGCACATTAGAATATCGTTCAGACTCCAGCTCTTAGCCTCACTCTCCATCTGCTCGCGAAGCTCCTCAATCAAATCCTTGGTAGCTCCTTTGACGCGCCAGCTGCCCCAGCGTCTCGAATCGGTCCACAGAGTTTGGCCTGTGATCGGATCGATGACGGTCATGATCGTAAATTCGATTGCAACCGGCCTTTTATCGGGACCATCGCGGGTTACGTAGTCGCCAAGGTATGGGTTGCCGGAAAATAGAATGACCAGATCGGTTTCCCGTCGGCTTTGCGAGATTTGAAAGCGTCCCCAACTTTGAAGTTGTTGCAAGGCGGTTTCCTGCGCGGCAGCCAACGCTCTGGGGCAGACGCAGTCAACGTACACAAGATTTGCCTTCACGATTTTCGCGGGGAGAGGAGGGCGTTCGGCTTTCTTGGCAAGCGCTGCGGGAACGAAAGCCGCCATACAAAAGAGAATCACGAGGAGTTGCGTCAGCCTTCTCATGAGACTCAATTGTACATGAATTAGGCGTACGCGGGCACGGTCAAGGCAGAGTCCGCCGAAATATTGCTCTGGCTCGCGATCGGACTTGTTGTATTGGCAATAGCTTAATAGCTTCCAGTATTGCTTTGTTGGCGAGCGGCACGACACTCTAGGCGTTACATCGCGAGGAACTGCTGCAAACAATTTCCACCCAGGCATTTCTTCGATGTCTCGTACAAAGCCATACCGTCAGCGCTCGCATCTGTAGCACTCGACAAATCCTGATTCAGCCAGCATTCACACTCTGCCATGAGCAGGCATAGGAATCGTTAATGCTTCATTACTTTTCTAATACAAACATTTGATGGACGCTTTATGCGTCCCTTACCCGGTCTGGATCAGTATGAACGTCTAGTAATGCGGTGGACATCGCGATCGATTCAGGCATATACGCGTTGCCACTCGGAGGAGACCATGAAAAAAGCTCTGGCTTTACAGTTTGTTTTCGCGAACGTTCTAGTGTTGTCTTCACTTGTTGCTGTTGGGACCTTTGCACAACCACCTGTAAGCGACGTTACCTTGAAAGGATCCGTTACTTGCGCTCGTTGTCTGGACCTCACTCAACACAAAGGTTTCACGCCCTGGAGCTGGGCGATGTATAAGGTGAGTCAAGGCGACGAAATAGTATTTGTTACGTCGGGAAAGATGTACAGACTGCAGGGCGACCGGCGGGAACTTTCAAAGTATGTTGAGGACAAAGTGATTGTTTCCGGACATCTCGATGGAAATACGATCCAGGTGACAAACATCACGCGTCCACCGAAAGAAAAGTAAAGTGACCAATAAAGCAAACGCCTTCGCAGGCAGAGATAGCGGGAGCCAGGGGCGCATATTGGTTGTGTCCGACGAGCCGAACATCCGCCGCGCCCTGCGGATTGCGCTCGTCGCAAGCGGTTACGAAGTCACGGACACCGGGACAGCCGAGGTTCCTTTGAAGCTGCGTGCTCCAACCGAACCTGACTTGGTGCTCCTTGATAACGACATTTCAGATAACACAGGAATGGAGACGTGCCGGCAGATTCGCAATAGTTGCGGAGCGGCCATTATCGTGATGGGTGGCGGCAACCTGGAGGAAACCAGAGCACGAGCATTCCAAGCGGGTGCAGACGATCACATCGGTAAGCCTTTTGGTTTCCCAAAGATTATGGCTTTTATCCGCGCAAACATGGTTCGCGGTCGCACTTTGTCGTTGGTTCAAGCCGGCACAAGTCTTCACTGATTGTAGCCGGAGCCGGGCCCACCATTTCCCCAGCGTATTTTCCTGCGCGAGATCGTTACGCGCTAAGGACCTGCCTTCTATAATTTCTTCGGCCTTCTCGGTCTTGGTCGGCTGGCCTCCCAGCGGATGTTGTTCCGTTTCAAGTACCGCGTAAAATCCCACAGGACTCAACCCATCCACAAAGCTGATTGGTAATATATAAAGAAGTAGCTAGTACCTAGTAACAACATATAAGTATTATATAAATGTCCGATCGCCGGTCAGCACGGCAAATGGACAAGTTCAATTTGATGTTCGGAGCCACCGCCTATGAGCCGCTATCGCGTCCGAGGGATTCTCCTCACTCTAACGATCGCAATGATTCCAATTGTCGCGCGCGCCCACAGCAGGAACAATCCAACTTACGGGGGCGTAGTTAATTTCGGCGCCCAACAACTGCACTTGAAGGATGGCTGTCTTGTTATAGACGGAACGCTAACGTCGGGGAACTTTTTCGAGGATCTGAAACGAAGAGACAATGACATTCTCCCCGAGTTCACAAAAAGCGGCACAGTTGTAACGGAGTACCCCGAATTGCTGACAGCCTCAATTCGCATTTTAGGGAACGAATGTGCCGCTTCTCCGTCCGATTCGCCTTCCTCGATTTTTAGCGGCGAGTCGTATTCGTTGATATTCGAAGTGGCCTGGAAGAATGGACTGCAGCTCAGACCGGCTGTACTGTCTCCTGTTGTTGCCCATTGCGTTGGGTCTTCAACTCTCGTAAACCCCAAGGAGAGCATCCTTACGGTTCCTTCGATAACGTGTCAGATGACGGTGGAGAGTAAGGGTGTTCCGCTAGCCCATCACCTCATCGTATCTGTCTTTGCATCAGACGGGAGGCGTTTAACACGGTTATCCGCCGCTCCCTGACGAATCACGAATCGGTCGTGCGCACTGCTAAGTCCCAATTCAGAGATAATAAGAGTGGAACTTTGGACATCGTAGGATACGAGGAGCCTGGTTAACTCGCTTGCTCCATCTTTCGGCGAATTCAGGCTGCGGCTTTTGCAGGCAATATCATGTGGCAGGCAAGAACGCCTTGCGGCGGGCAGCTAATATCGGCCATTGTCTACAGCACTTAGAAATCGTCGCGCTAATTCCTGAATCCGCATTGCCTGGCGCGATCGGATCGTTTCGGCTGGAATCAAATCCCTGCCCACACCCAGAGCGGAGGCACCCGCCTTAATGAAGTCCAAGGCCGTCCGCTGACTTACGCCTCCGGCTGCGATTAGCTTTATCTGAGGCAAAGCAGTTTTCAGGGATCGGATATAGCTGTGGCCGCCCATGGCGTCGCACGGAACCACCTTCACAAAGTCCGCGCCCGCTTTCCAGGCTGCGAGAACCTCGGTCGGCGTCAATGCCCCAGGGATCATCGCAACTTCTTCTCTGGCCGCAAACTCCACGACATCTGGAACGAAACCGTCCGTCGTCAGGAATGTTGCACCCTCGTCCAAAGATCGGCGCGCCATGTCTGCGCTCAGGACACCTCCTGCGCCCACGAGCATGCCGGGAAGACGGTTAACCAGGTGCGATATAACGCGAAACGCACCGGGGAAAGTAACACTGATTTCAGCGATCGGAATTCCGCCTTCTGCGAGCGCCTCGGCAGCGAACAAAGCATCTTCCTCCGAAGATACTCGAACTGCCGGAATGACACCGATATCGGAGATTCGGCGACGAACTATCTCCTTTGTGAAAGTGACCACCGTTGAATTTTCGAGATCCGTCTCGTTAAAGACTTGACCTATCGTTTGAGCCATGTTCATCGACCTCGGCACGGACCGCCTTAATCATTGCCTACACGTAAGTAAAGCATAAAGAGTCCTATAGATGCCATAAAAACATCAAGACGCTCTTTCTTTTTCTTAAGCTGGACTTCCACTGATGATCTGCCTCGGTTTCGGGATCGAAGCAGGCTAAAACCTCGTCATTCGCCGCTTTTGTGAAAGTGCACCTCGACGGTCGATTAGGAAAAATACGGCAGATTGTCGGGAGTTCAAGGCCCAGAATTCTCCGATAGACACACCACCAAGGAACGTTGTCGTTAATTTGGGCGGATGGCCGCTGGCGTGCTCTATCCGTTTTTTGGTTTGTTACTCAGCCCAATCATAGCGAGCGCAGCGATGACACTCAGGTCGGTATCAGTCATCAGCAGCGTCTTGCGCCTGCGACATCTGAAGATGTGAACGCGCGCGTCCTGCGTCAACCGCGCACATGACCCGCCAAGGAAGGACTGCAGCTCAGGATCAACCAGAAATGCTGCACATTCAGACTTACACAACAGAAAGACCTGGAATCAATCGAAAGTGTCGAATGTTGAGCGTTGCTACGGAATGCCCAAGTGCAGAGCGGTAACACCGATCAACAGGTCTGGCAATGCGATTACAATGCCCCTGGCAGCTTGCTCACCTTCGATTCTTCCTGCAAGTTGAGCAATTTCGAGCGTCACCGGATGGACGGGGATGGCTTGACTTAATTCCTCGACAAAGGCACGCTGGCGCTCACGATCAGTTTCCGCTTTTGCGCGGTAGATTCCGTGAGTCA
>Ga0182024_10005972_pt1 | contig 26988 bp, 25 predicted proteins | sample P32metaG_FD_120480 | JGI IMG/M metagenome (GOLD analysis project Ga0182024, IMG submission 120480) | Permafrost microbial communities from Stordalen Mire, Sweden - P3-2 metaG (Illumina Assembly) | ecosystem: Environmental > Terrestrial > Soil > Wetlands > Permafrost | place: Sweden: Stordalen...
GCCGGCAAATCATCGTGAATCAGACTCATGGCGTGTACAAGCTCAATTGCGCAGGCGCAGGGAAGGACAAGATTGAGCACTTCCTTTTGGCGACGAACAGCCTGGGCAGCTGCGATGCAGAGCAAGGCTCGCAAGCGCTTGCCTCCAGAAAGAACTGAATAGCGCATTGATTCCCACAACCGTTGCGGATCGTTTTTTTGCAAATATATTTCCAGCCGCTCTTCCACGGCCGCCTTCTGGTCGGCCGCATAACTTTTGAAATCAAATGTCGAGTTATATGGAATCGAGCTCATGATGCTGGCTTCTGGGTGCGCTCCTTGAAGAATGCCATGGCATTTTGCGCCACCTTCCAGCCCACCATGCCCCAACTTACAGGGTTGGTTTCTCTTTTCAAGAGAAGCATGGCTAGAGGGCCAATGCTTTTAAGAAGATCCGGCAGTGCCGAGGTTGTCTGTAAAACTTGCTGATCATGTACAAGCCGCAGGCGCAAACTCTCCATCTGCTCTCTGACCATGTTGAGCTCAACAAACAGTTGATCGCGAGACATGTCTGCCAGCGCTTCCAGTTCTTTCAGTACATCCATGATGTCATTGGCGAAAAAGGCAATACCCAGGCAGATAAGACTGGCGGCCAGCATGATTTCGATCAAAAGGATTTTGGCGCTGAAGAGCGGATCAACCATGATCGCCACAGCGATCAAAGCCAGCACGTTGAGGGCAACCCCAATTGCCACTCTGATGAGAATTTGGCGAATCTTCTCTTTTTCCGCTTCAATAGTTTCACTCGGCAACGGCATGTTGAGGAAATGATCTATAGCGTCTAGAGAAGTATCTAGCTGATTCATTTGAAGAGTTGGCGGGCGATTAACATGCGTTGAATCTGGTTGGTTCCTTCGTAAATTTGACCGGCTTTTGCATCTCTAAAGATGCGCTCCAATAGTAAGTCTGGGTTCATGCCAGCCAGGCCGGCGATGGATATGGCTTCAGTGGCTATTTTCATGGCGGCATCAGTGGCCTGGGTTTTGGCCATGGAGGCCATCGTGGCATCCATATCACCGCGGTCGATGTTGCGAGCAGCCTGATATGTTAGCGCCCGTGCACCTTCCAGAGACAGTGAGAGCTCACCGATGAAGCCATAGAACTGGCACTGCTTCGCATCGCTCTCTTTTCTGATGCAGTCGATAGCGCCATCCAGTGCGCCCTGCGCCCAGCCCGTCGCTTGAGCGGCAATGGTCACTCTGCCTTTGGCCAGACTTGATAGAGCCACCTTCCGTCCCCATCCATGTTGACCAAGTAGATTCGCCTTTGGCACCTTGCAGTCGTTCATCACAATCTCGCAGGTGGCATATCCGCGCATGCCAAGCATGTCAAATTTCTGCCCGATCTCAAATCCGGCGAAGCTGCGCTCAACAATAAACGCCGTTATTCCATCATCTGAGCCTACTAACTTGGCCATCACTATGTAGTAGTCGGCCGACCCACCGCTGGTTATAAATGTCTTTGTACCATTCAATATATATTCATCGCCAACCAGACGGGCCGATGTTTCAAGCGCGGCCGTGTCTGACCCCGCGGCAGGCTCGGTCAACCCAAAGGCAGCCAGATAGCGACCGCAAGACGAAGGCACAAGATACTTTTCCTTTTGCTCGTCGCTGCCAAAGCGATAGACCGGCTCCTGGCACAAAACATGCACGCCCAGGGAGCTCATGATCGGCACACAGCGCCGGGCGAACTCTTCGTTGACGAGAGCAAAACTGAGATAATCGCCACCCGACCCACCGTATTGAGTGGGAAAAGGCAACGCTCCAAACCCTTCTTTGCAAGCCGACTCAAACAAGTCGCGTCTAAACGTGTTCTCACTATCTGCGCGTATGGTTTCGGCGAGCGAGATCTGCTGCGCAAAAGCACGGGCTTTGCTAAGCCACCTGAGTTGCTGCGGGGTCAATAGTGGATTGTCAGCACCCATTGTTTGCTGCGACGGTTCGGTCTGTAGCATCTCCAAATCCACCCGGTAACGCAATAACTATACCGCGGCCGGGCGCAAAGAAGGCAAAGCCAATCGGCTACAATTGGTTGGAAAGTTGACTCCAAGCCAATTTAGCGTGATTGCCAAGCATTAATATGATCCCCCTTATCAAGCCGAAACATCTACAAGCGGGTGACACTGTGGGGATAGTGGCACCGGCAGGCGCCCCTTTTGAAGAAGGTCAGCTGGAGTTTGCTTTCCACTGGTTGGACAAGCTGGGTCTGAAATACAAACTGGGCAAACATATTTATGATCGACACGGGGGTCTGGCGGGAACGGATGCCGACCGTAGTAGAGATTTGAATGAAATGTGGGCCGACAAGCAGGTCAAGGCCATTTTCCCCGCCCGCGGCGGCAATGGCGCCGTGCGACTTCTGCCCCGCCTCGATTTTGAGATGATCAGAGACAATCCCAAAATCATCATTGGCTATAGCGACATCACCGGCCTATTGATTCCCATCCACCAAAAAACGGGACTGGTCACCTTTCATGGACCGACAGCCAACTCCTTTTTCGACTCTGACTATACTTATCGTCATTTTCAGCGAGCACTGTTTGAGCCTCAGCCGTTAGGAGCAATTGAGGACCCAGCGCTGCCCTCAGATGGTTATGCGCCAAAGTATCCGCCACCGCGCATGGTGATAACGCCAGGCACAGCTGCCGGTCAGTTAACGGGTGGATGCTTGACCCTGGTAAAAAATTTGATGGGATCGCCATTTGAGATTGAGACGGAAGGCAAGATTCTGTTTTTAGAGGAAGTGAGGGAAGAGCCCTGCGCTGTCGATCGAATGTTGTGTCAACTTCTTCTGGCACGGAAATTGCAAAAGGCGGCTGGAATCCTTTTTGGTGAAAGTATTGACTGTAAGCCTGGTGAAAGCCAGCGCAAGGTGAGCAAGTTATCAGCTAGCTTAGAGTCTGTGCTCAGGCACAGGTTGGCCGGTTTGCAAATTCCGGTTGTCTACGGGCTGCGTTTCGGTCACGGCGCCTGCAAGCTGACCCTGCCACTGGGAGTGATGGCACGGCTGGAGGCGCATGCTTGCCACCAGGTTCGCCTGTCTATTGATGAGGCTGCCACCAGTGAATAAAACTCTTATAAAACCTAGAGCATTGCAGTCCAAAGATAGGGTCGGCCTGGTAGCACCAGGAGCACGTCCGTATAAGCCGTCGGATTTGAATCGGGCGGTGCGCCTGGTGGAAGCGATGGATTTTGTGCCGGTAGTCGGGCAGCACTGCATGGCTTGTCTGGGCCATCTGGCTGGATCAGATGAGCAACGGTTGCATGATTTTAATGGATTTGTTGGCGATGTCTCGATCGCGGCCATCTTTTGTCTTACCGGTGGCAGTGGGGCGCTGGCGCTTATCGACAAAATCGATTTCAAAACTATGGCCGCGGCAGGAAAGATTTTCGTCGGTGGCGATGATAACAACGCCATATCAATTGCCGCCAATGCCAAAGAGAATCTGGTCACGTTTTGCGGACCAAACCTGGACGAAATTAATAGTCGCACCGACATGGAGCTGTTCAGAGACTTTCTCATCAATAAGGATGAGAATAAGAATGAGCGTACCCGCTCAATTTCAGTCAGCACCAAAAACGGTGAATTTGATTTTTGCGCCGATTACATTCCCGTGCCGGGAGTGGCGGAAGGTTCTTTGCTCGGAGGCAATTTGACGGCGCTGACTTCCTTGCTAGGCACTGGCTTCGCCCCTGATTTAACGGATGCCCTTCTCTTTATAGATGATCGCGACGAACGCACTGACATTTTGGACCGCTGGTTTACCATGCTTGTGATTTCCAATCAGCTGGTCAATACAACGGGCATCATTCTTGGACCGTTTGAAAATTGCGACAGCCGAGGCTCTTTCAACCTCTTGTCTCTGGAAGAAGATCTGTCGCAAAGATTGATAGCGCTGAACAAGCCCTGCCGCTTCGATTTTCCGATCGGAAAAACAGCGATGGTGCCAACCGGCCCAAAGGCGCGCTTTGATGCCACGAATGGCAGCCTTGAGTTTTTGGAATCTATATTTGCATAAAGCGATTTCTTGTCCTGAATTCAGTTCTCGCAAAACACTCGTGATCGCAAGCGCTTTATACACGTCCGAAGACTTCTTATACTTGTTCTTTTTTTCGGAGGTGGGGCATCCCTTCTCAGTTCCTAGGTGATTTAAACGAATTCGGTTAAACCTTTTGCCGCTTTGCCATGGCCAAAATTCGCCGTAAACTCTTCCAGTCAAGGCTTTTAGGACTTATTCAGCGGCTGATTTTGATTTCAAAAGACTTAAACACATTCGTTTAAATCGCGTAGGGCCAAAAAACCCATCCCTCTTTCCACTCTTGCAAGGCTATGGGCTTACCTGAGAGTACACGGGGAATAAAATGCCGGAAGCACAAATATGGCGATGGTCTTAAATGGTCCAACATCCATCAACCAGAAGAATTGTCTGTCTGTGGACAGCAACAGCGCTGACCATTTGCCTGTCGTTTGCAGCTGGGGCAGAAAATCCGAACGGACAAAGCTCCACTAAAGCATCATCGGCAACTATAGTTACAGCTCCCGAGAACGCCCCCACATCTCAGACCCCCCAAACAGACGCCAGGCAAAACTCCGATCCTGCGTCTCATTTACCGCTGATAAAGCTGGATGGACTTCAGGAAGGACCCCAGGCAGTACCTGGAGCCCACCAGGCAAAGATTGAGTTGAACACAAGCGAGACCCGCAGCTTCATGGACTGGGTGGTCTACGCCGTTTGCGGATTCCTTTTGATGATGGCTCTTCCCTTCGCCTTCATTGGCTGGAAAAATGATTCCAAGCCTACATTCTTTATTGGATTGGGGTGCAGCATAGTTTGTCTAATCGCCATCATTGCTGTTAAAACAACCTCAGTTCTTGAGTCTATGCGGCAAGGCGGCAAGAAGCCCGATCATACTGCCGCCAGAAAATCCGAGCCTACTGACGTCTGGGCGATCATGGACTCGGACGCATTCGCTTTCAACATCACTATGCCGCAGCCTGTCACACTCAAGCGAAAAGTCGTCGATGGAGTTTTGCTGACCGAGCTGTCACACACGGATGCAAATGGAACCATGACCGTGGAATCCGGTCGCCCTGCTCTTCTTAATACAAAGGAGCCGCAAAAGGTGGCGAAAGGGAAAGATGAACAAAGCCACAAAGAATGGAAGTTTGATCCTGATTCCATCGTTCAGAGATTCGTAGACGACCTGCACGGCAAGGTCACCAGCCAGATTGAGCGAGATATAGATCGTGTCTGCACCATCCGTGATGTCGCAGGACAGGCACCTGGGCAGCATGGGCAGCAGGCTATTTTCCATATGTACGTTTATCTCACGCCCAAGACTGAATTTTATCAGGCAACGGTGGCCGGTAATGATGACTATGTGATTTCTGCGGATGCTCTTCTCTTTCTGCAATCGCTTCATCTGAAAGCGGAAGATGAAGTAGCCAGGCTCGATGGCAAAGTGGGAGGCGAACAGCTGAGCGAAGACGCAACTAAGCCTCAGTCCACTGCCACTGCCACTGCCGCTGGTCCTGCCACTGCTCCTGCCACCGCCAATGCCAAAGGTCCTTCGGAAGAAGCATGGAAGAGTTTCTATACTGCTTCTGCACAGGCAGTGCAAGAGAATCTGAAATTGCGCAACTGCAAACCTTTTTATCCTGATGGAGACCCTTACAAAATTGTGGTGTCGGTGGATATTGATGGTCACGGCAAGATCAATAAAATGGAGGTGAAGTCGCGGATACAAAATGAAAACAAGGAAAAGCTTGCCAACGCTTTGACAAAAGCAGTAAATGGCGCCACTTTCACAGCTCCAGAGAACGCGGCCAACGGTCTTACTTTCACTGTCAAACTGGTTGGGGATAAAGTCGAGTGTGAATCCGGCGAAACAAACTAACAAGAACTGAACACGGATCTGATGCCATTTGGAAAATGGTTAGCGACATGGCCCTTATACTGGTAGGCGTAGAGGAATTTATCATGTCGAAAGGGCATCGAGGCGTCTGAACGGGGCGAAGTGGTGTCGCTTGAAGAGCTAAATCAGCGGCTGGATGGCAAACACGCCGAGATTCAAGAAAGTATTTGTTAGACTACAGCTATGGCAACGCAACCACGTAAATACAAAAGTCCACCGATTGCCGAAGGGCTCACTTCTCTGAAGTCTGTTTATGAGGGGCAAAATTTCTCAATTCGCACCTTCCTTTGGTGGACTTCCTAAAGACTGCCCCCTCGCAGATATCTAGATTCTTTTCTCAGCCGAAGCTTGGACTTGAATTAGTAGTGGTGCCGGAAGATTCTGGAGCTACTCAACTCCTTCTCTACGTGAAGACACATGCGGATGACGACACAGCTTTTGACAGGCTTAGTCGATTTGATCGGGAGTGGTGGTTAAATTTATCCGATGATTTCCCTGATGTTTGCATCAATCTCCGCTACGAATGACCTTTGACTGGAAAAACCTGATCGATTTGGCTGACACCATTTAATCAGGGGCGTCAGATTTCAGCGCATCAAACCCTACAGGAAGCGATGGAAAAGGGACCGAGCAGAGCTCGATCCCTTTCGTAATCAATGCCGCAACACAAAGGCGTCTAAGCCTGGAGATTTACAAACGTGAGCCTACGCACTCGTGTTGTGCATCACAGCTTGCTAGCGGCCCGATCTCGCCAGATTGCGACTCTCTTTGCTTTCTTTGCTTTCGTTGTTGAGGAAGAATCCGCTTTCTGTCTTATTGACGCGAATTTGGTTGTGAACTTGCTTAACGCCAAAGATATTCTCAACCAGGTCTTCCGCCAACCGCTTGCTGCAGCGGCTGTCAACTATGCCGGTCAAAGTGACCTCGCCGTCTTTGACTTCGATCTCCACATCAGTAGCATCGATTTCAGGATGGCGGGTCAGCCATTCATGAGCTTCTTCTCTGATTCTTTCATCAGTGCGCTGGAAACCTTTCGGTCCACGGCCGGTATGCGAATAGTCGTTTGTATAACCCTTGATACTTCTTGGGTTCAACGATTGTTCGCCCAGGCGGGCAAGCGTTTCCAGCTCATCGATCTGGCGATTGACCAGACGATTGCCGTGTTGCCAACCGAGATTCTGACCGTATTGCAGTCTCAACTGCAGATCGTACAGATCATCCGGGTGCAAGCGGCCGGTCGGCATCATGCGAGCAGTTTGAAGTGGACGTCCGTACATATCAAACTCATTCATCATGCCACTACGGCTGGTGCCGACGGGCAGACGATTTTGCTGATAGTCGTAACGACCAAAGCGATCGCGGTTGAATGATTCCGATTCATCGATTATGCGACGTTTTTCCGCATCTTTATCACCTAACCAAGTGCGAACTTCTTCACCGCCTCTCTCCAACCAGCCACGCTCGTGACCCTGGCGAAGCCATTGTTCGTACTCTTCACGCTCTCTAAAATTCATCAGAATTCTCCTTGTCGAGTATTTTTGCGCGCAAAACAGGCGCCCGGTGAGCGGGCGTTTATTGAGCTTGCAGGCATCTTTATAACACTGGTGGATATGGGGAGTACCCTAACAAATACCTGGTATTCGCTATATGCAAAGTCACAAATGCCGACAACGCCGGTGGTGCCAAATGCGCCACCATTCTTAAATCGCAAACGGGAAGTCAATAGAAGCGCGAAAAGCTCCGAAACGAGCTTGCGACGGCATTATTAAGAGAAGATTTAGAGAAAAGCTTCATTCAGCTTTCCGCCACTGCATCCAAAGCGAAGATCTGGCGTTCGATTACGCTCATTTCGCCTCTTTCCAGAGCTTGAATGGCATATGGTATAGCGTCTTTGATGTCACCGGCGACGACACCAGTCTCACCAAGCTCGCCAGCCGCAACGTCACCTGCCATGCCGTGAATGTATACACCCAGCGTGGCGGCATCGATGGGCACCAGTCCTTGAGCCAAGAGCGCCCCTATTATCCCTGACAAAACGTCGCCCGCGCCTGCTGTGGCCATGCCAGGATTGCCAGTCGGATTGATAAACACTTCTCCATCCGTTGATGCAATAACTGTGCGCGAGCCCTTCAACACGATTGTGCAATTGAACTGTTCAGCTGCCTTCAGCGCCCAGCTGATCCGGTCTGCCTGAATCTCCTGCACAGATACTTCCATCAATCGCGACAGTTCCTTTGGATGCGGTGTAAGCACGATCTTGTCGCCGCTATCCTTGGGAAAACCATCCGGTTTTTTGGCGATGGCATTAAGAGCATCCGCATCAATAATGCAAGGTTTGCCGGAATCAGCAAGCGTCTCTTGCAAGAACTTGTGCACAAACTGCACCGTCTCTTCATTCATCGAGATCCCTGGTCCCAAAATGACGGCTGAACATGTCTCCAATTTGGAGGTAATTGCGGGCAACGCTTTTAACCCTATTGATGAATCACCTGTCTCATCGATAGGAATATATATGACTTCGCCGGGGGGCAAGCTCGACAGCAATGATTTTGGTGTAGCAAGCAAAACAAGGCCAGCCCCTGTTTTCAGCGAGCTGGTCGTAGCCAAAAGCCCGGCTCCGCTCATGCCCAGGCTACCCGCAATGGCCAGCACCGTGCCAAAGGTGCCTTTGTTCGAATCGCTGGGGCGGGGCGGCAGTAAAGCGCGCGCATGGTCGGCAGTGCTGAGGCAGATCAGCGGCTGGCCACCATCGAGATTAGGCAGACCAATGTCCACAAGACTGAGATCGCCGGCCAGAGAGGCGCCGGGGTGACAGAGAAGCCCCGGCTTCAAGTAGCCGAAAGTAACAGTTTTATCAGCGCGCACAGCTGAGGCCATGATCTTCCCGGTATCTGAGTTGACACCAGATGGAATATCAATTGCCACCACATGTTTGCCACTGCGGTTGATACCGTCAATGACCCGGCGAAACGGACCGTCAACATCTCTGTCCAGGCCCGTACCAAAGACAGCATCTACGATAAGGGACGCCTCTTCTAACTCTTGATCGAAATTATCGCCGGCGCTCAATATTTCCACACCCAGATTGCGCAAAATATTGGCGTTCGTCTGCGCTTCCGCTGACGACATTTTCACATCCGGTTCTGCTTCTGCTTCTGCTTCTGCATCTCTTGAAACAGTAATTACTTTCACAGCAATGTCCCAGAGATAAAGATATCGTGCCACCACCATGCCGTCGCCGCCGTTGTTGCCGCGTCCGCACACGACGGTGACAAGACCAGGATTTTCGCGCCATAAGCTCAACACTTCTTGGGCTGTGGCACGCCCTGCAATCTCCATCAGAACCTGGCCCCATGATGAGCCGCAGTGCTTGATCCATTCAGATTCAAGCTGGCGAATCTGTTTGGTGGTAGCAATTCTTGACTGTGTACGCATATCAGATTGTTGTCGGTTCTTTCAGTTCGCTGGATACAACTATACATCGGGCAAAGTGATTGGTGGCCTTCTCTTCCAGCAACGGCACTGCTTCACGACAGCGCGGCTCAACAAGCGGGCAGCGATCAGCAAACCGGCAGCCCTTAGGCAGATTCACCAGACTTGGTGGCTGCCCGAAAATGGGAGTCAACCTGTCGCCACCCGGGCGAGGCAATGAATGCATCAACCCCACTGTGTAAGGATGCTTGGGATTCCTGAAGAGCTCTTGCACGCTGGCATATTCAACCACCGAGCCGGCATACATGACTGCCACGTGATCGCACATCTCCGCTACCACACCAAGATCATGGGTTATGAGAAGAATGGACATGCCTTGATCTTTTTGGATGGAGCGCATCAGATCGAGAATCTGAGCCTGCACAGTGACATCCAGAGCCGTCGTCGGCTCGTCTGCAATGAGCAATTCCGGCTCGCAAGACAGAGCCATAGCGATCATTACGCGTTGTCTCATGCCACCAGAAAAATGGTGTGGATATTCGTCAATGCGTGATTTTGCTTCTGGAATTCTGACCCGCTCGAGAACTTCAATAGCCCTCTTTCTTGCTTCCTGCCGCGTCACCTTCTGATGCAGTTCAATGGCCTCGATGATCTGCTGACCGATCGTATAGACCGGATTCAGTGAAGTCATCGGATCTTGAGGAATCAAAGCAATTCGATTACCGCGAATCGACTGCATCTGCGATTCTTTTAAGTCGATAAGATCCTGTCCATCGAGGAGGATTTTTCCATTTGAAATTTTTCCTGGTGGTGGTATCAACCGCAAAATTGATAAAGATGTTATTGATTTGCCGCAGCCGGATTCACCTACGATGCCAAGAACCTTCCCCTTGTCAATTCTTATACTTACATCGTCAACAGCTTTTGCTATGCCAACCTCTGTTGGAAAAACAGTTGCTAAATGTTGGATTTCAAGAAGACTCATGGGCGTCAAGACGTAAATGTGGGCAGGGACTGCAATTTGACTGCCCTAAGTTTATAGCAGGTTGTCCTGTGACATCTGCTTATTGCACTTAATGCAGCAATGTTAGCCCCCAGATAGAGTCAGATTGTAGTGAATATAGGCGATCAGGTGTTTTAATAGAGTAGGAGGGGTTGATGTCGCCAGATCCAGGTAGCACCAAAGATATTTCCGTTCTACAGCTTTTGACGAAGCTGGTCAAAGAAACGGACAGATTGGTGCGTCTTGCCGACGATATCGATACCCACGCCAGCACCCCGCAAGCGAAGGCAGCGTTCAACCTCATCGGTTCAGAAGTGAGCAACATATTGACGATCATCCGCACGTCGCTTGAGCCCTTGTATCGACTGTATGAGCTTGATCCTGGCATGAAAAAGTTGGATCAAAACAGACGCAACTCGGTGATTCGCGAATACGGCACCATGGAAGAAGGGGCCGACAACTACGATGAACAAGCATTGTGGGCCGATTTAAAAGGCAAGAATCAAGACAATCCATAAGTTTGGCAGATACTATGGCACCGTCCAGCCAGAAAGTAGTTACCGAATGCTCGCTAAAGCCCCGTCGTCAATTCTGGGCAGTCAAACCGACGGCCCTATCCAGCTTCGAGGAATTGACCAAGGACTTGGAAGAGACGATCCCGATCAGCTGTACATGACCGTTGGTGTCAAATTGTCGGTCGCAGTTCTTGACCAGCTGTTTTAAGTTTCCCAGAAACGGCTTGAAATGGTGCTCGCGCATTTCCGAATAGGTCTGGGTAAAACTCCAGCCCTGAACCAAACGGCGATACATGCCGATGAGAGTGCCGGTGCGATCTGCACCTTGAGTGCAATGAACAAAAATCGGTTGGGCGGCAGGATCTTTCACAACAGCGAAGAACTGACTAATTTGTTCAGCTTTAGGTGTGCCAAAACCAAGAGGGATGTGGACATGCTTGATACCAAGACGTTTGGAGATTTGGTCTTCTCTGTCCGTACCCGGGCCGTCCAGCCGCAAGTCTACTATCGTCTTGACACCGCTTTGGGCCAACTGCTGCAGGGCATTCTCAGAAGGAACGCCACCACGCCAGATGCCGGTTGAGACGTGTGCAAAGTTGGAGATATCAGCATGTACCTCTGATTCGCTGACTGCGGTCCCTATTGGAGCCGAATAAAGTTGTTGAGCTGATACTGTCAGTGGTGAGGCACCAAATGTGGTGACTAAGGCCGCTGCAAGCAGACTGGCTTGAGAAAAACTGAACTTCATCGGGTACCTTCTTGACAGCTGGAAAATAATAACATTAATTAGGTTTGACAACAATACGGCCAATTTTATGTGGCTCGATTCTCTCGGAAGATGAGAACGCTCGTTTTGGTGTTTCGCAAAATATGAGCAGCAGTCTTGCCGAAAAACCCTCTGTGAGTTTTGGGTCGAGAACCATCGGCGCCGACTATCAGCAAGCCATTTGTCATGCGGGCAAAATCGACCAATGTTTCGGCGGGGTTACCCTCTCGAACCATGAATACGACTTTATCCAAAAATTGCTTGCCGTTACCAAAAGCAGAACCATACTCTGAGGCTTTGGAAGTCAAATGGGTGGCCGCTTTCTGCATCAGCAGTTTCGCTTTTGGAAACTGCTGATTGTTAGGGGTGATATGAATCACCTTAAGCTCCTTGCGCAGCGAAACCGCCAATCTTTCCGCCATTACAAGGGCACCGTTGGCAGTGGCACTTCCGTCATAAGCGAGCAAGATCGGGCCAAGTTCTTGGATGGGCTGTTTGGCTAGAAGCACTGAGCATTTGCACTCGCTAGCGATCTGCCTGGCGATCGAGCCCGTGGCCGGGTCATCATCGCCTTGTTGCCCTTTTCCATGATGACCGAGAATAACCAGGTCGGCACCGGCGGTTCTTTTCAAAATACTGGGCCCTACCAAGCCAATGTCGATGCAAGTTTGAGCTTCCTCCACACTTTGCTCAATAGATTGTTTTTTGAAAAGATCCAGAACCAACAAGGCTATCCTCTTTTGAGCTTTGAGAAATTTTTCCGTGGCATCAAGCGGAAGCTGTATGCCTAGCTCCTCTGCGACTTCTGGTGCAAACAGACCTTCGCATACTTTCGGATCGATGACATACTGTGCTGCCAGTTTTGCCGGCAACGCTGATGACAACCAAAAGCCGTAGTCTGCGGCAATCCTGCTTGATTCTGAGCCATCGATGGGCACGGTTATATTTTCGAAGGTCATTTAAGGAGTTCGCTTGCTTTCTCAAGTGATCCATTTTTTCGGCAATGCAAAAATATTACTCGGGTTGTCTGAACAAGCCAATACTGACATGCCCGAAGAATGCAAAATTGACGCGCTGATGCCCAAGTTGTTTTCGCAAATCTTTACGAAACGCGCACAACGAGCGGCTGTCGCCAGGGCTGGTCGCTGTAATGCTTATCTGATGACGATTATCCAGGTGTCGCTCAGATTTCTTTTTTGTCTGCTGGGCATCGTTTTCAACAAACGCTGGCTGCAAACAATCGTGAAACCAGATTGGGTTTTACAACGTAAATGGGTAAAACCCATGGAGTGACTGACGACAGACCATTAGTCGACTGAAATGATTTCCAGATTGGCATTGTCATTAGCATCAACATCTATGATCATCTGGTCGTCATCCTCGTTCACGCCGTGCTTGGCCGATCCGGAAGCGCAGGCGTCGCGCCTGCTTCGAGATCAGTTGAAAGACTCAGGCAAACATCACACGCTACCTGCGCCGCAGCGACCGCAAACTGAAGCACCGCCAAAGTTCCAGATGGAAGAACCAGTTAGAGCCACTGAGCCAAACTTCTTTCAGCTAAAAGCGGACTGGAAATTGGACAAGAACGCTTTTTCCTTGCCGGAAGAGATTTTCCAGGCCATTAATAGCAACCAGGCGGGAGCCCTGGCCAATAAATACTTTGAAGAGGGCGTCTCAAAGTACGAGGGCGGCGAATACGCCAAAGCTGCAGATCGGCTCAAAAAGGCAACGCTGCTAAATCCACAGATTGCCGACGCCCATTACTATCTGGCTAATTCGTACGTTCATGAGCACAACGATGAGGGTGCGGTGCAGCAATATCTTGCCGTCTTGAGATTGAATCGCGATGGACGGGCCGGATTGTATGCCCAGAACGCACTTGCTGACTACCAGAGGCTAGCTGTGCGCAACCAGCAATCTACAGTCTCATACTGTTGGTCTGGCATCTATCCTTCCATCAGCTGGCACTGCGGTTCGCCACCAATAGGCGAGGCGTCCTGGTTAAACTGGGATATGAGATTGGTCGACGCTCTTGCTCCCTACATCCAGACTCAAGCTGCTTTGCTGGATCGCAGTTCTCTCAACGCCCATTCACGAGCGACAGTGATGTGCGCGGTTGTCTATTTTGAAGTCACTCCAGACCGCAAGATAGAAGCGGTTCGTCTCACTCAGAAGACTAATACAGCCTATGACCTGTTGGTGCTAGATGCGGTGCGCGATCTGGAGGGAAGCAATTTGCTGCAGTTCCCAGCTGAGATGGACCACAATGTAGGAGTGGCGTTTTGTACCGATCTCCACCGCTTATGGGGCGGCATGCAGGGCTGTCAGTGCGAGCATAGATGGGATCAGGTGTTGGCGCCGCATTGATACAGGGCCAGGCAGACATCGCTACCATCCAGCCGCTGCAAAAACTCTTTCACACCTGTGACAAACAATTCCTGATCTGATTGAGCGATCACATTGTGTTCCGTATTTGGAAGACAGATCAAGGTTTTGGGCTCCTGGGCAAAAGCGAGCAGGGTATGGGCATGCGTGATGCGCACATCCGCATCTTTCTCACCATGGATAATCAAAACAGGTACCTTTATAGTCGTTTTCAGCAAGGCAGCAGTGTTTAAGAACGGCGGAGGATATAGAAATTCCGGAAAGATCCCCAAAATGGCGTAATTTTCAAAACTGATTCTGGTTAAGCAACTAAATGTCGATTGAAGAATCAGGGCGTTTATCGGCTCATTTCTAGCCAGTTCGCAGGCGACGGCGCCGCCAAGCGATTCGCCATAGACTACTAAATCACAGGGATCAACCTTCAAGGTTTCGACAAGATAGTGATAGGCAGCCCGGGCATCTGAACAAATTCCCCGCACGCAGGGTCGACCGTCGCTGCGCCCGAATCCCTGATAATCAAATACAAAGACCGATGATCCAGATTGCAAAAGAAGCTCAATCAGACCATCCATGTCACTTATATTGCCGCTGTTGCCGTGACAAACAAGGATTGTTTTTGATCCACCGTCTGCCTTGAAGTACCAGGCATGGAGCCTTTTGCCTGATTGTGTGGGGAAGAACAGATCTTCGAGCCGACCGCTTTTGGCGAATTCACTTTCATAGCTGCCTCTGGGATATTTGTAGGGCTCAAACAAGGCAGGATGATATAAGCGCTCCGCCAGACGCGGCGAACACACCACATACAGTGTCACTATTAGAAGCAAGATTAAGCCGGCATCGAGCACAGATATCACCAAAGCATTCCCCGCAGGACCAACACCTGAGATTGTACGGCTTTGGCTGGCGGCAGATAATCAGTTGTTCGCTATTTGATTTTTTGTTAATAATGGTTAGATCGTGCACAATTCAGCGTTTTGAGAACCAACACTCTCTTGACATCTACGCGTCTCTCGTGGAAAGATGCAATTGTGCATCATTTTAATTGCATGAAAGAGCCGTTGGCGCGGCTCGGTTTCTGGGGGCATTGGCGGGGCGCAGCAAACACGCGTGGTCTGAAAAGACTAAGATTTGAGGCACCATTTATGGTGCCCAAATCGTCGCGTGAATATTGTCTGGAGGAGGGGGATTGTGAAATCTGCTCGGTATACTTTATTGATTCAAAAACAGTTCGACATTGTCTTGAGCGATCGTGAGCAATACGAGCTGCAGGGCTTTCTTGATGGAAACGAATCAGCGGCCAGATTTGTGGAGAATCTTGTCAAAGTGATAGAAGAATGCTCGCAAATGCCAATTCACGAAGAACTTCTTCATCGCGATCCAGCTCAGCTTTTCGAATTAATCGTAGCGAGAATTTCCAGGGGCGACTCTCCCACATGGTTCGCAGCCATTGTCAATTTGATAAGGACCCGGAAACCTCGCATTGATGTGCGAGATCAAACTGATCTTGAGCGCTTGCGGGCGAAAAATAAAGCAACGACCGAACAAAACCAATCCCATCCCCAACTGGCCAAAGCGCACGATCCTGGCTCCTCGCTGCAAGCTTACAGAGAGCGCATTCACAGCAAGGGTGCCGCCCAGCAATTAAACCCGGAAAGCGAAGCAGTCAGTCTTGCCGTAGCAATCAAACAACGGGTTGCCCGCAACAATGTGCAAGAGCAATTAGCCGGGTTTGCGGCAAACGGGAGCATCAGCATGATGCCACCTGAAGCCAGCCAGGCGCTTGCCGACTCAATGGACGCAATCTTTAAGACCAGCTCCAATCCGATCTATGTGGCGGAACAAATGAACCAGGTCGATGAAGAGATCAAGCTCATTTCCCAGTCCCGTGAACTATCACAGCCTCTGCCACAATCTCAAGCCAGTCAATCTGCAGATTGGGAAGCGCCACCCAGAGACGATCAGTGGCAGACACTGCCCAACGGCAGTGATCAATGGCAGACGGTGCACACTACACATGACTGGGATGAGCAGTCTATGGTGGCTGCTCAAGTTGGATTAGGTACAAGAATAGAAACCGAAACAGAAACAATTACAACGCAAGCAATTGCAAGCGCTGAAGAGGTAATGCCGCCAGTGACACCACAGCAGGAGTTAAAACAAGATTGCCAGCAAGACGCCCAGGACGAGTGGCAGACGATAAACTACGAACCACCGCCTCAGGCAAAAGAGATTAAGCCATCTACCTGCATTCCAGTTGACGATATCATCGCTTATATGAACTCCGTTTTTATGGAGCGACAAGAAGCAACGCCGCAGCAAGCGCAGTTACCAATATCGGCAATGGCACCAGCACCGATGCCGGCAGCACCACCGCAGCCTTTAGAAATATCTGCCGCACCAGATGAGCGATTAGCCAAAACAATGAGCTTATCCGGCAATTGCATCCCAGTGGACGATATCATTGCCCATGTCAGCAATCTGTTCATGGAGCACGAACCAAAGAATCGATCGATTCCCCGTCAGATTTCCCCTAACGTTGCTCAAAATCAAGAGCAGACGCCCGATCAATTTGCCTCAGGCAACTGGCCGCAAATGAATTGCGTTACCCTCGACAAAAGTCGACTGGCAAGACTTGGTACCACCATTGATGCTCGCACCAGTGACGATACTGCTAGCGCATCAGGCGGACAGATCACATCTTTCGGTCAATTTATTCTGGACAAGAATCGACAAAAGGCCATCGGGGCAATCGCCAACGCCATTGTCAACCTGCCGACAGCAAAGGTCTTGTCTGAGAATGAGTCGGTGGCATTAAGAGAATGCTTAAGACCGATAGAAGAGCAAGAAGGTGTGGCCGGCTGCCTGATCATTGGCTACGACGGCATGATCATCACCACGACCTTGCCACAATCGGCTGATGGTGATGCCTTTTCCGCCTGGGCACTTTTGACTTATATGACCTCCCAGGAAGTGCTCAAACAGTTAGGCCATGTAGCCATGAAACAATTGGTTTCGCGCACCGAATCCGGTTACTTGCTGCTGGCAGATTTCGGACAAGGTTTATTGCTTGCCGTAAGCGAGAATGCCTCAACCGAAGCCATGCTTCCTCTAATGAGGAGTGTACGCAGAGTGACGGCTGCCTGAGCCAAGGAAAAGTCATCAGTCGTTAACATATAATTTGCAGGATCGGTCTGGTCGGCTTAACAAGTCCTCCATTAGTATCACAGTAGGGCACACGCCATTACCGGTGTATTGAGCGCTGTCACGCCCGCTTATATTTAAGACACCATCTTGCAGGTTCGCGCCAATGAACATTCGTCTTGCATCGCCTATTTTAATCAGCGTGGCGATATTGGCAATCCAGGCGCCCGCCATATTTGCGCAGACCCCGTCGAAAGTAGATCTCAATAATGAAGGCGTCATGGCAACCAATGCCGGAAAATTCGATCTAGCCATTGAAAAACTCAAACTGGCACTAAAGATCGATCCATCTTACGGACTGGCCCATGAGAACCTCACTGTCGCCCTCAACAACTATGCGCTCAAAAGCAGAGCCAACCAACGGAAGCGCTCAAACTGCTTCACCTGGGTGCTTACCTTGATCCAAACGACAAAACGGTAACGGAAAACCTCAATGGTGTCATTCTCCTTTTGGGACGCAAACCCAATTCATTCAAGGATCGAGTAGATTTGGGCGACCAGGCCATGAAAGCGCAAGATTTGCCCGGCGCTTTGCTTGAATACGAGGCAGCCTTGAGCATAAAAAAGGATGCCGCGGTGCAGGAAAAGCTGGCCAAGGTGGTGGTGCCAAAAGAGTGGAGTTCAATTGCCAGTACTAAGCCAAAACCGGCCCAGAAGCTTAGCCAAGAGTGGACTGATTTTATGGCTAATCTTGAGCGCTCGATAAAGAGTCATTGGTCGCCTCCCCGCACAAATAGCAGCAAGCAAGCGCAGGTCACATTCAAGGTTGATACACAAGGACAGGTCAGTGAGCTCAAACTGACCAAATCAACCGGTTCTCCCGCTGGCGATCAAGCGGCCCTAAAAGCTGTCCGAGATGCAGCCCCCTTCTCCACGCTTCCTTCTGGAAGCCCACCATCAGCGGCTATTCAATTTACTTTTAGCTACAATGTTGCCAATGTTGGCGCGCAAGATGAAGTGCACCATCTTAAGAGTCCGATCGCGCACCTGGATGAATCCGCCGGTCCAGATTTGGCTAACGCCTTAGTTTCGCAGGCAGACGCTTATGAACATGATGGGCGACATACTGATGCCGAGCCGATTTATATAAGAGCAATCAAAATATTCGATAGCAATAAAGGTGGCGACAGCCCCAAACTAATTACTGCTTTAACTGCTCTGGGCAATTTGTACTATCACGCGAAAAATTTCCCCTCTGCCGACGTTGAGCATCGGCGAGTGATGGAGCTGATTGAAAAGAATCCTAACCATACGCAGCTTGAGTTGGCTGAGGCCCAATACCATCTTGGTTGCGATCTGGCCAATGAAGGCAAAAGTACTGAAGCGATCAGTCTGCTTAAAAGTGCTCTGGCCGTGCAGAGCGGACAGGGCAACGAGAAACCAGATCCGGATCTCATAAATATGCTTGGTAATGCCTACTTTCAAAATTCTCAGCCTGGTGAAGCATTGCCGCTCTACCAAAGCGTTCTTCAAATCGCGCAAAAGACGCCAGGCATTGATTCGGATGTCCTCAGGCAACGAATTGAAGACGTGGCCGACTGTTTCTATGATCTTGACCGCGACCAGGAAGCGTTGGTTCTTTATGAAAAAACCCCTGCCGCTTTTGAAGAAGTCATCCAAATCTGATGATCGTGATCGCGTTCCGGCCCTAAAGGAGAAAATCGCCAGCATCAAAGATGGTTTCAAAAAAATTGCCGCCCAGGAATCGGCCCTCAAGCGCGATACCGACAAGATGGATAAATGGGTTCCATATGCCCTCGGGTTTGCTTGCGTAGTGCTCACACTGCTCTGGTACTTGGATCGGCGACAAGATAAGACACCAGGTTTATAAGAGACCGTTGCCTGTCAATAATACTTTTGCGCACACTGTGATTTGTGGGAGAAACGCTTATGCCAGGTCGAAGGAGTTTTGATTCATCCTCAGACTCGTCCTCAAACTCAAACTCGTCCCCACAGGGACAGTCCTTCAAAGAGATGTTGCGTCAAGGTGCATATGCACGCCCTCAGGGAATCTTCTTCTTGCTCATGGGCGGAGGTTTCCTCAAATTCTTTGCCTGGGACGTACTGGAAGCAGCTCGACATCATGCTGATTCGGTTGAAATTTCCGGCAAAGCAGTGGTTATTGGTGGAGTTGCGGCAGCCCTGGGAATTTACTTTCTGATTTTCGGAGAAGCTGGCGTACGGCTTATAAACAAAGATAAGGCTACAGGCAAATTGAATCCGCTTGGCTGGATTCCAATACTGCTTTTGGTCGGGGCTGGATTTCTGGTCAATTACCTGGTCCGCTGCGAGCTGATTCGACTTGGCTACGACGTAGGTTATTTCTAGACCTTTTTCTGACCCGGAAATGTCAGAGAAACCCTCCTGCTCTGGGCTAGATTAATTCGTTTCCCGACAAAGTCTTCGAATCGTCCAATTTCCAACCTGAATTTATCCGAAAACCCGCCCCAGAACCTAAATTTCGCTTGACATCAAAGCAAACGGGTTTATTCTTGAAGCACCCTAGTTCCTGAGACTATTTTCATGAAGAAATTACCCAGCTATATCGCAATTTTGAGTTCTATCGTTGTCTGTGGGATAACTCCAGCTCTGGCTCAAAACGCAGCCTACCCCCAGGGCTACGAGGCACCCCAGGCAGACGCCTATCGGGGACAAGCTCAGCAAAGCAGCAGCTTTGGCAACACTCAAGCGGCCGACTCGTCGACATGGGCTCGTCAACAGGCTATTGAAGCCGGTCAACCCAACACCAGCTCTAACACCGCGGCCATTGACAAACCGATCAAGGCAAGCCATGGACATTTACTTGGTGTCGTTGGGCACATCGGTCAAGCTGTTGGACGTGCAGCCGTGCCAGTAGCAATGATGGGCGGCATGTATATGGTGCAAAAGGCTGCCATCAATTCAGGCATGCAGCAAGCCATGATGGCGCAACGGATGGGAATGCCGATGGGTGGATACGGAATGAACCCAATGATGGGTGGCGGCTACGGAATGAACCCAATGATGGGTGGAATGGGCGGATATGGAATGCCCATGGGCGGCTACGGCTATAACCCAATGATGAATATGATGCGTGGGTATTAAGAACTCCAAGTATTTGTTGCTTGCTTCTTAACTTGACTCGATCTTGATGTTGCCCCCGTTAAATTCGGTGGACCCCCTCTGCTGCTGCATTGCGACGCTTTGCACAGCAACCAGTGAGTTGGATAATTAGGAATCCTGTTCTTCACTTCCTAGGTTCTTCGTGCCATTCTTTGCAGATCGATGAGGGTAGGACAAGGGTAGGACAGCCAACAACAATAGATGGTGTCACTAGAAAATTCCTTTGAGTACGTAGCGACCCCAAGCGCGCCAAGTTTTCGCACAGAAAAGGTCATGCTTCTTTTTTGCCTGGCAGGGATTCTTCTCTTTGTTGGAGGCATTTTGGTTGGGCAGCAGTTAACGGTAACCAGCTGGTCGCAAGAAGAAACCGACAAAACACCGAAAGAACCGGCCGTCGCCCATGGTCGGTTTGGTGTTCCACGCCCCCTGCCAGAGGCAGTCAACGACACGGGCAGTATCGGTTTGATTGGGCTGCGCCAGATTCAATCCAATCCGTTGGCAGGTGATTAGTGCTTGCAGCCAGAGGTGGTACCAAATGCGATGCCGCAAGCCCAGACGTTGCTTGGCGCAGCCACAAACCCTGGATCAGATCTATTGGCCTGGCAGACCGGTTTTGAATCGATAGCCGATTCTAGTTTCAGTTTGAATGAATCGCGGGCGCTCGGGGTGCTCTTCAATTTTGTTGCGCAGATTTGCTATGTGCACACGCAAAGTATGTGAATCGTTCTCGTATTCCGGGCCCCAAATCTTTGAGAGCAGCTGCCTGTGAGTCAGCACTCTGTCTCGATTGGATATCATATAGCGCAGCAAATCGTACTCCTTCGGAGTCAGATGTATCTCTTGCTCGCCTAAGGTGACGGTGCGGTGCACAAAATCCATGCAGAGGTTCTGGCAAATGAATTGCGATTCTTGCTTATCGTCATCACTTCCTGTGCGCCGTAACACAGCCCTCATCCGGGCCAGTAACTCTCGAATACCAAACGGTTTGGTCAAGTAATCATCAGCTCCCAGATCAAGGGCTCTGATTTTTTCTTCTTCGTTGTCTCGAACAGACAAAATAATGATTGGAGTTTTCGTCCATTGGCGCAGTTCTTTGCAAACTTCCAAACCATTTTTTCCGGGCATGGCAATATCCAGCACGATCAAATCGGGTGCTTTGCTTGCCGCAATATCCAGTCCTTCTTCGCCTGACGCTGCCATTAAGACTTCGTACTGATTCTGTTCCAGCCCAACGCGAAGCGCCCTGCGGATCTGGGGCTCATCATCTATAACTAGAACTTTCTGCGTCATTTTGTTGCACCTTGCTGGAAGCCTAACACGAAAATCGCACAATAAAAGATTCACTCCCACTATGATCTGCTCTTTTATCTATGTTATAGCTGAAGAGTCGAGCAACAGAATTTGGCTGATCAAATTGGCACTCAGGTTCACAACAGCGAAATGTTAAAGAGACGATATTGGCAGAGACAGCTGCTGGCATATTTCCTGGCCACGGCAGGCGTTATTGTCATGACTGGCTTGATTTATGTTTTTTGCGCCGACTCGATTCCCAATATCTCAATGCTCTATTTGCTTGTGGTTACGTTTGCTGCCTTGACGCTTGGAAGGGGAGCAGCAGTGTTTTGTTCTGTGCTTTCGTTCTTGACCTTCGACTGGTTCTTTGTCGATCCAAAGTATCAGTTAACTGTGCAATATCCATCTGAATGGCTGGCTTTGTGTATGTTTTTGCTGACTGCCACCATCATTGGGCAATTGACGGCGCTTCTAAAAACACGCATGGAAGAAGCGCAGAAAAGTCGCACGGAGACCGCCGCTTTAGCGCAAGCAAGCTGGTTGGTTGCCTCTGATATAGATCGAGACCGAGTGTTAATCAAATTGCTTGAAGCAATCGGTTCCGTCACTGATGCTGAAGCCATAGCAATGCTTTTGCGCACTGCCACGAACGACGAAAAAGAAGAATGGGTGTATTGTGCCGCGCCCCCGACATTGCCCAGAGATGAGATCTCTCTGGAGGCTGTCAAAATCGCCATCGTGCAGGGTAAAGCGGTTGGCTGGGACGAAAGCACACTCTGGTCCAAGGCTCTTGCCGACGTGCATCAGCAAGGCAAAGCTTATTTGCCGATTACTTTTGAGAATCAAACGCTGGGAGTGATTTGCCTGAAACTGAAGACTGGTTTTATTGTCAGAACAAACGAGAAAAAGGTGGTCGACTCACTGGTAAATCATGCTGCTGTAGTGCTGCATCGAGATGAGCTTTTGCAGATTCAGGCGCAAGCAAATGCCCTGGCCGAAGTCGATCGCCTGAAGACGGCGCTACTGTCCATGGTGTCGCATGATTTTCGCAGCCCGCTCACTTCGATTAAAGCAAACGTGGGCAGCTTGTTGCAAGAAGACACCACCATGGACAGCCAAACTCAACGCGCCACCCTGCAAGCGGTCGATGAAGAGACGGACAGGCTGAACCGATTAGTCGGAAACATCTTGGACTTTTCTCGCCTGGAAGCGCAAGCCTGGGCCACTAAGAAAGAGTGTACGCCTGTGGCTGAACTGGTCGGACCGGTATTGGCTTCCTTTGATGATGCGCAGAATGAGCGGATCAGACTGGAGTTGGATTCGACCCAGGATCTGTGGATCGATTCCGTTCAAATGACCCAAGTTCTGCGCAATTTGATCGAAAACTCTTTGAAATATTCACGAGGACAAATTACGGTGCGAGTCAACCTTGAGGGCAAGGAGATCGGCATAGACGTAATCGATAGCGGCCCTGGTCTGCCAAAGGGAGAAGAACAAGACATTTTTAAACCGTTCTACCGCGCGGCAGCCTTTCGAGAAAGCTCGCTTCCTGGAATGGGGATGGGTTTAGCCGTATGCAAAGGATTGGTGGAGGCGCATCATGGCACGCTGACAGCATCCAATCGCGATGAGGGAGGAGCGATCTTCCACATTGCTATGCCCAATGAGCCTTCATCGCCACCTCCTCCGCGGGTGATTGCGCTCAGGTCGTAACTCGGTGGCTATTTCTCGTGCGGGCCCTTTTCATTGGCTTCTGCCGGACGCCATCCTGTTTGCTGGCCATTTTCGTCATATGTATAGACACGCTGGTACGAGCCGCCATCGTCACCTGTGGAAGTTTCAAAAGTTGGTTGGCGGTCTTTGTTGTACTCAGTCACATCTACAACTTTACCGTTTCGTGTGTTAGTTTCGGTTGAGGTTTGGTCTTTGTGATATACGTTCTTTGTCTCATTGGTGACAGTTTTTCCATCTGGCCCATAATCGCGATCATCTATTTGACGCTCCTGCGAGTCATAAGATGTCTCATTGTCTAGGCTCCCATCAGTTCTGTAGTGTTTCGAGCCGTGTCTCTTACCATGTTTGTCGTATGTGGTTGAGGTTTTGCCATCTGCATCGTAATCATCGGTGCTGGTAAGGTTTCCTTGAGCGTCTCTGTGCTCAACGTTCTTGGCATGCCCTTCTGCATCGTACTGAGTCAGTGTTGTATTTTTCTTGCTATCGGTATCCAAAGTCTCGGTTTTATGACCGTCTTTATCGTACGAAGTGAGCCTGTAAGAGCCGTCTTTTCCTGAATCTCCTTTGGCGCGCAGGTGTCCTTCTTTGTCATAGTCACGATAGTGTTCGTGCCCGTCTTTATCAACACTTTCGGTCGATCTGCCGTTGGCATTCCGGCTTTCACTGTGCCACGAACCATCTTTATTTTCAACCGACGTCTGAATTGTGCCGCCCAGATCGGTCGTCGTAGTCTTATTACCCTCACTATCGATGGTTTGCTTTTGCCAGACCTTACCGCTCTTGTCACGATCTTCCCGACCAATCACCTTGCCATTTGTATCAAACTTCTCGGTGTGGCTCGAGCCGTCCGGATTGTATTTTGTGTCCGACGTCCTGTGGCCCTGTTCGTCTACCTTAAGGCTTTCAGTTCGGTGGTGATTCTTGTCGTAGATGGTCTCAGTCTCTGCCTTGCCATTGCCGAATTTTTCGACAATGGAAGAGCCATCCTGACTGACACGATCTCTTTCTACGACTGTGCCTTGTTGCTTCTTATCTACTACGACATCGTGACCAAATTGTTTTCCGTCAATCTGAAGGTCGTTAAGATGTCCTGCCCCTTGAGCGCCTCTGGCTGCGGTCAACTCGCGCAGAACCTTGGCCTGCTCTGGGGTATAGGCTAAAAGCTCTGGGTGCTCAGCAGGGTTGGTTGCGGTTGTCTTTTCAGTGTTTGCGTCCCCACTCTTTGGCGCCGCTTGATTCATAACAGATCTCCCCAAATCGTAACTAGTCTCGCCTCTGGTAAATCTGCCCAGTTTTCGTGTTCTTTAACCGGCTGAGCTGGCAGCACATAACGATTGTGAGCGGCAAACAGTATAGACGATCTCTTGACATTACAGTGAAGTCAGATAACCAAGCACTGATGCCACCGCCACTGGTGGTGGTAGCTTTAATTAAGCGGCTCAAGCTCAAGACCGCTGATGCGCGGATCCTTACTGTCGGCGGGCACAGCTGCAGTAAACTGTTTCTCTCCTTGCACCACCATGGTCAACTCCAACAGCATGCGCTTCATTTTCATGATCTCAGAGCTCAACTGTTGCAGCATCACTTGCCGCGTTGTCAGTGTGGCGATGGAAAGACCCTTGTGCTGAGCCACGCTTGCAGTGAGAACATCAAGCTGCTTTTTCGACGATCTGTCAGTGAATGAGGCGATGTTGGAATCTGAGATCCAGCGATCAACAAGTTGATCGATTCTTTTCTTGCCTTTTGGATCATCAGCCGGCACCTCATTCATGTACTGCCAGACGGAGTGCGGATAATCGATATCCACATTAGTTGGATAGTGGAACATCTTGGCCAACATGTTCGGCTCCACTTCAGAGGTCTTACTCTTTCCGTTCACTGCCTTAAGCGTATACATAGATGCTACTGAAGGTATGACACCTGCCAGGATGCCCAAAACGCCTGATGGGATAGAAAGTCTAGGATACTTATAGGTCGGAACATCATAGGCTTCTGCCAGAGCCCAGAGGATTCCGTTGCTGACAAAGCTGGCAGCGTTTATGCGAGCTAGCGCCTTGTCTCGGTTACCGGTGTAGCCGGACAATATTTCACCATAAACCTGTTCTTCAGCACCAATTTCAGCCATCACGAAATCGACATCCAGATCTGTTTTCAGAATGATCAGCGAGGCCTTCTGCCTGGCATCCCAGAGGTCTTGCCGGGCACTAATGTTTTCAAGCGTTGGCGCGTTGTTCAAGTCTACTCGCGATCGCAACAGTTGGATGCGGCTGAGAACGGCAGCCAAACCGATGTTATCTGCCATCTGCACGCTGTTGGCAGACAGACCTGGAGCAGTTAAACTAACTCCAGTGCGAAGAATTTGCTTTGGCATTTCCACCGTGTTCGCTGTCGGCTCAGCCGGTTGCGAGGCTGCGATCTGAGGGATGGGGTCAGCAGAGAGAGCGGGCAAAACAATCTGTGTATTAAGCAGCAAAACAAGACAGAGAAGATTCCGGGAATGTTTAATCAAGTGTTTGGTCCGTCGTGGTGGCATTGCAGAGCGACTCGATTATGCATCGTATCAAGAAAGTGTCAAGACTAGCTATGTATCAACTTCAAGTCAAGTCTGATGCACTTCTATTAGCGATTAAAAACTTTTGTTCTTAGCTGACGGAGCTCAGGAACGCCAAAATTGACGGGAAATTGACATATCGCCTGGTACACTTGACACTTTCTTGATGTATTTACAGCTACATTCAGGTGGTTAGGAGCGTGTTGCTATGATGGATGCTGTTTATGTGATCGTTGCAATTATCTTCTTTGCCTTCTCGGCAGCGTACGTTAAAGGCTGCGATCGATTGTGATGGGCAAAGATCAATAATGAATTTTGACATTGTCATATCCGGCGGCCTGTGCATCCTGCTCATCTTTTATCTTTTCTACGCCTTGCTTTTTCCCGAGAAAGTATAGGCACAGGAGTTCTGGATGACCGCTATCGGATGGCTGCAAATATTACTGTTTTTCATTTTGATATTCGCCGCAGCTAAACCGCTTGGTATCTATATGAAGCAAGTGATGGAGGCAGAGAAGACCTTCCTCGATCCGCTTTTGACGCCATTAGAGAAACTGATCTATAAGCTTTGCGGAATTGAACCGCGGCAAGACATGCACTGGACCACATATGCCTTTGCCATGCTGGCCTTTTCCATGATCTCTCTGTTGCTTACATACGCAGTCTTACGACTGCAGGGCATGCTGCCGTTCAATCCGATGGGCTTCGGAACGGCAAACGCGCCTACCTATGCCACCACAATGACAGCGGATCTGGCATTCAACACCGCTGCCTCATTTACCACCAATACAAATTGGCAAGCATACAGCGGCGAAAATACTATGTCCTACTTTTCGCAAATGTTTGCTCTGGCAGTTCACAACTGGGTTTCAGCAGCAGCAGGAATAGCTGTGGCCGTGGCTCTGGTGCGCGGGTTTGCCCGCAGATCGGCCAAAGGCATCGGTAATTTCTGGAGCGATCTGGTGCGTTCGACACTCTATATTTTGCTTCCTCTGTGCTTGATCACCTCACTGGCTCTCGTGTCTCAGGGCGTTGTGCAGAACTTCTCGC